>Ga0210056_1000979_pt1 | contig 24739 bp, 20 predicted proteins | sample CryGeyCG2014_080_2_FD_183965 | JGI IMG/M metagenome (GOLD analysis project Ga0210056, IMG submission 183965) | Groundwater microbial communities from aquifer - Crystal Geyser CG07_land_8/20/14_0.80 (SPAdes) (version 2) | ecosystem: Environmental > Aquatic > Deep subsurface > Groundwater | place... | reverse complement strand
ACTGGTCTAGGAGAGCAAAGAATCTGGTTTTGCCAATTCCCAGAACCTCCTCGACTGTTGTTCTATCCAAAATCCCCTGGCAGTATCCTTTCAGTAGAGCTGCTACTTGTTCGGCAGTGAACCGTTTATGTATTTGTTCCATACATTCCTCCTTTTTGTGAAGGAATGTACCACCTGGAGTTCACTTTTCAGGCTTTAACGGTTCACCTTTCAACTTTAAATGGTTCACTTTTGAAATTTTTTTAACATGTCAAATTGGGGACTTGACAAAGGCTATGATTTGTTGATAGGATGTAAGTTATCGCTAACTTACATCCTAAAGATTGGCAAAGGAGGTTTCATATGGGTCTTTTTTAACAAGAAGGCGAAGATAGCGAAGGAGATTCATGACGCTGCTTGCGGGCATATGCAAATGAGGCATATCGGTAGTGGAAGAGGTACAGAGTTTGCCGGGTAATCAGCCTGATAAGGAGATATTAATGAAATAAAGAGTATGGGTAACTTTAAATTTGGTTTATTATCTACTTCTTGGATAACCGTGACATCAAAAACGGGATACAGCAAAGTCAAAAATAATAGAAAGGGGGGATTGCAATGAACTGGAACTGGAGTGTCTTATTAGATCCTTTCCAAAATTTCTTTGCAGTGCTTATAGGCTATTTACCTCGTGTAGTCGGAGTATTGATACTATTGCTCGTAGCCTGGATCTTGGCAAAGGTACTGAGGTCTGGAATTCGGAAACTTGTTCGAGCCAGTAGAATCGATCAAAAGCTGGGAAAAGGCGGGAACGTTAAAGGGAAGAATCAATATCCGGTGGCTGAAGGAGCTGGAACGGCAGTTTATTGGATTGTATGGATTTTGTTTATATTGGCGATAGTGGAGGTACTTGGTGTGCCAGGGGTTCTTACCTCTATCGCAGTACTGTTTGAGAAAATCTTTGCCGCCATTCCAAATATCCTTGCCGCTGTGATAGTCCTTGCCATTTTCTACTTCGTAGGCCGTTTAGTATCGAATCTGGTTACTAAATTTTTAACTAAAATCCGCTTTAACGAGTTGCCGGTCAAGCTGGGGCTAACTAAACAACCTACTGAAGGAGCTAGTTCTCCTTCGAGTTTGGTTGGTTACATTGTTCTGGTATTCATAATGCTCTTTGCTGTAATGATGGCAGCTGATTTGCTTCATTTTGAAACGGTGAACCAACTAATCTCTAACTTTACGGAATTCCTCGGTCTGGTTATTCTGGGTGTGATTGTTATCGGAGTCGGTATCTTTGTTGCTAATCTGGTAGCGAATATTCTGCGGACTGGCGGTAGGTCACAGACTATGATTTCATTTGTCAGAGTCTTCATCATAGTATTAAGTGTCGCTATAGGCTTACGCGCTATGGGTTTTGCCAACGATATCATATTATTAGTCTTCGGTCTGATGTTGGGAGCTATTGCTCTGGCGGCGGCAATTGCCTTTGGACTGGGCGGTCGCAAAGTTGCTGGTGAACTTCTGGAGCGTTGGACCAAGTCGAGTAGTTCAAATAGAGATAAGACCGGTGAATAATTAGCAAATGATAGAGAAACAGTGCTAACTTACAAGATCGAAGTATTCTAGGGCTAGAAGGGGCCAGGTAATCCTCTCTCACTCTCTGGCCCCTTTTGGTGATTTATTCGCATTCAAAGACCATGGTACTGCTGTTAATCTTATTGTCCGTCGCGGTCACATTTTTAGTAAATCTGGCCTTACGTGGAAATGTTAAGCAGAATTGGCTCTAGTGGTACTGTCAAGAATTTTGTGTGAAATTACACTCGATAAGGCTACGCAGGGAGGGGAGGTTGTAGCGCACTTTCCCCACAGGGTTTGACCTCTAGTGAACCTCCATTTTTATGCTGAGAAAGGCCAGGGGGGTATGGCAGGCATTCTCCCCGGCCAGTATCTCCATCGTTCGGGTGCGACGCTTGAATTCCTTGTTCAGCCGCTCGATGACATTGGTGGTGCGCAGCGAAATCCACTCATCTTCAGGGAAGTCGAAGAAGGTCAGGCAAGCCCCCAGGGAGTTTTCCAGGCATCTCACCGCTGATGGGATATCCTTCTGCCAGCGCTCTTTCAACCTGGCGAAGAACTCGAGGGCTTTCTGCCGGGAAGAGGCCTCGAAAGGGCTTCGCCCTTTTTTTATTGGAATTCGGCGGGACGGTGTGGCACTGACGTGCCTATCGCTGGCGAATAGATGTCTTTCAGGCATTTTGGCTATCGCCACTCGCTACGCAGGAAAGCACAGAATTTCCGTTTCATTTTTCCGTGGGTACCCGAACTAGGCCTATTATACCATAGCTAGCTATATTTGCGATACACTACGAGGGATTGACAAAAAGGAGGATTGGTCTTAAAATATAAGTGAGTGATAACTTTGAAGTGAGGTAACACTTATATTGAGAAGACGATGCTGCATCCTAAATAAAGGGCTACCAACAGCTTTTGAGCGAGCAACACCGTTCTCATTGTTATTGATTGAATATTCAGGAGGCACTAAGTAAGAACGGCACAGGAAAGCAAGTAACCGACTAATTGACTATCAATCAAGACTGATAGGAGGTGCATATGGGACTTTTCAGCAGGAAGCCGAAGATAGTGAAGGAGATTCATGGCGCTGCTTGCGGGCATATGCAAATGAGGCATATCGGTAGTGGAAGAGGCACAGAGTTTGCCGGGTCATCAGCCTAATGTCCCAAGGAAGTAGAAACGAAACATTCTTTTGAACGTATTAATATACGCATGGATTGGGATTTCGATTGCTGCCGCAGCGACCATTGTCTTTATTTCGTCTTCGGCCGGCTGCCAGTCCCAGCTAGCATATTAGACAGTGAAACCTGAACCTGGTAAGGCTTGCCAAGTCAATGATATCATGCCATTCGACCATAAACATTATCATGGACCCTCTCTGAGGCCAGCGAATCTCAGGGATGTGAAAAGGTGAAAGTAGCAAATCGTTAGAGTGGAGCAAGAACATGCCCAACAATCTCGAAAAAATAAAATAGAAACTGGCGGGAAGGTGATGATGACAAAAAGTAGAAGGATTGAAACTATGGGTGACCAAAAAATCTAAAGAAAAGGAGGGAAAATGAGTGCACTTATTTATCTCGTTATAGCTGTAGTAGTAATAATACTTCTATCGGCCGCGATTAAGATTGTTCAAGAGTATGAAAGAGGAGGTGTTTTCCGCCTAGGTAGATTCGTTGGCCTCAGGGGACCAGGGCTGGTCTTCTTAATACCTTTTATTGAGCGTATGAGGAAAGTTGACCTTCGTGTCGTCACTATGGATATTCCTTCACAGGAATGCATTACTGTGGACAATGTGACTGTTAAAGTTGATGCCGTCGTCTATTTCCGTGTGGTAGATGCCGCCAACGCTATTCTCAAGGTATATGATTATGCCAAGGCAACCTATTTACTGGCGCAAACCACTTTGAGAAATGTTGTCGGACAATCTGCATTGGATGAGCTATTGGCTCAACGCGACCGGCTTAATGCAAAGATTCAGGTAAGCGTTGACGAAGGCACAGATCCCTGGGGTATAAAGGTGAGCATGGTAGAGGTCAAGAATGTGGAATTACCCGAAACAATGCAGCGAGCTATGGCGGCGCAGGCTGAAGCTGAGCGAGATAGGCGAGCCAAGGTTGTTCATGCTGAAGGTGAGTATCAGGCGGCACAAAGATTGGCCGACGCTGCCCAAATTATTGGCACTCAGCCCACAGCTCTACAGCTTCGCTACCTACAAACACTGGGTGCCATTGCCACAGAAAGAACTAATACTATACTGTTTCCTTTGCCCATAGACATGGTGACTCCTTTCCTAGCTAGAGCTAATCCTGAGAAAAAGTAAGCATCCAGTCACTGGTCACCCTGACTCCGATTAGAACAAAGGCGAATGGTCTATGAGGAGGACAGCGGGACGCAGTCTATCTGCTCCTTCTCAATCACTCTGGTTTGCACGGGCTAACGCAAACCGGGGTTCTCTTGTTCGCCATGTGGATTGCTTATTAAGACAGAGGAGAACTTTGGCGGGTATAGTTCATAAAGATACTCATACATGGTAGTGAGAACGGTGTCTGTCTCTCGAGCCTTGGCCCACGTGCGTTAAATGTGGTCTAGAGAAGGAAACATCGCTCGACAATGTTCCCGTAATTTCGAGGGTAGACCACGTAACTCCAGAAGCACGTCCGTTGCACTGGCCCGGTTTAATCTTCGGGCGTGCTCAAGTGCTACAAGGATGGATCTTTGCGTCTGGTCTCTCCATTGTCGGGAGCGTTCCAGTTCTCGCCAGGCTTCTGAGGTCCTGTGCTATTATATCAGGGTACTTTGCGCCGTTTGCGCTGTGCCAACCAAAAGCAGCAATGCTACACCATGCTGCAGGTCAATGGGGGGCGCGAATAGGCTGGTTAAAAAAGCTGTGGTCCAGACCGGCTTATGTCCATTCGCTTGGGAACGACCACTATGCCGTTATCTGATATTGTGCAGCCTCTCTTCTTATCTGCCTCTGTGTCATAGCCAATTAAGGCGCCAGCCCGGATTCTGCTTTCCTTATCAACGATAGCCCGCCTTACCCTGGCACCGGGCTCAATGACAACATCGTCAAATATGACCGATTGCTCCACCAGAGCGTCTCTCTCCACAATCACCCCCGGGGAAAGTATCGACTTCCAGACAGTCCCGCCACTAATGATACAGCCATCACACACGACAGACTCCGGTGTCTTTCCGCCAAGGACACATTTGCTTGGAGGTAGCGGCCGCTGATATGTTCTGAAGGGCCACCTTTCACCGTAAAGATTGAAGAAGGGGTCTACAGCCACCAGGTCCATGCTTGCTTCGTAGTACGAATCGATGGTGCCGACATCCTTCCAGTAGAACGAATCGCGGGCCTTGTCGACCAATATTTTTTCCCTCACACCGTCTTTTACTTCGACTGTGAAATCCTCTATCTTGTTCTCTTCCTCATAGTCATATACGAAAATGTCGTGATGTTTGCCTATCATTCCCGGAATGATGTGCTTACCGAAGTCTTCCTCCTGTCCTTGCAAAGCCTGGAGCAGGGTACCCAGCTTGAAGATATACACACCCATTGAAGCCAAAGCATAGTCCGGAGTATCGGGCATCGTCTTTGGCTGCGCTGGCTTTTCTTCGAAGCCAACCAGTCTGTGGCCTTCGTCTATCTCGAGCACGCCAAGTTTTCCGATAGCCTGCTCTTTCCTTGCCCTAACGGCAGATACCGTCAGGTTTGCCTTCTTCGCCCTGTGATAAGCTACAAACTGAAGATAATTCATCTTGTAGACATGGTCACCGGAGAGAATCAGAATGTTCTCAACATCCTTTCTAGTAAGCAGGTTCAGATTCTGCCGTACCGCGTCAGCCGTACCACGGTACCACTCTACACCCAGCTTCTGTTGAGCCGGGACGCAGTAGATGAAGTCTCCTAAACCTGCAGCGGAAATGCCCCAACCCTCCTGGATGTGGCGATGTAAAGACTCCGAGCGGTATTGTGTCAGAACAAAGACCTGCCGGAGGCCTGAGTTGACGCAGTTACTCAGCGTAAAATCAATGAGCCGGAATTTGCCTCCAAAGGGTACGGCCGCCTTGGACCGTTCTCTGGTCAAAGGTTGCAGCCTCTCCCCGGCTCCTCCAGCCATTATAATCGCCAGAACCTTGTCCATTGCTATCACCCCCGCACTCCGCTGCTACCTGCGGCTTCCTTTCTTCCCGATTATATCAAACCAGATTCCCCCGTGGCAAACAGCGGGCGGTTCATCTTGTTTGTCCGTGCAATCCCGGAAATTCTTGCCTTCTCTTTAAGCTCAATTAAGCCACACTGGATGGGCATTGAGTCAGCGCGCAAATGGTGAAGCGATATGGTAGGGAATTCCTGAATTACGTGGTTCTGACTGATTGGCTGATGTTCAGTTACCACTAACTAAGAGACAAGCTACCAAACAGCCTATGCTTTTCTCTTGGATGTGCTTTCCTTCCGTAAATCGTAACTGAGTGCTATGTCAGTAATGGCTAGAATGCCAATGAGTTTTTCAGGACAATTTTGACCAACAACTGGCAAGTGGCTGATATTATTTTTCGTCATTCTATTAAGTGCCTCATACAGCGACTCCTCGGCATAACCAACTATGAGACGCCTACTCATTATTTCACGAGTTTTTGCCTCCTGCCATTTGCCTTCGGGGACTCGAGCTATGTCGAGAGTTGCCACAATTCCTACTAGTTTCCCTGAATCCAGTACAGGCACAGCATCAATTCCGTTAGACTTCATCAAGCTAGCAAGGTCGCCAAGACGCATATCCGGAGAAGCAGTTACGACCTTAGTCACCATTGCATCTCCTATACGGAGTTTCTTGAGTAATGGGACAGAGTATTCAACTCTGTGTGCGGGAGAGTCAGCCCGCGTATTCACCTGGTTTTCATAAATGTAGCTATCTCCAGTCAAAAAGTAGGCGATTACTACCGAGACCATGCAAGGTATCAGTAAGCTGTAGTTACCGGTCATTTCGCTCACCATTATCATAATTGCTAGAGGAGCCTTAGCTATACCTCCGAACAGAGTCATCATTCCTACTACTACGAAGGCGGACGGATCGGCCGGTATTATGGCGGTGAAATTGTGAAGAACCGACCAGATTACCCCACCCACCATACCCCCTATCACTAGGCCAGGAGCAAAAACACCACCACTGCCCCCAGAGGCTATGGAAAACCCAGTGGCAATAATCTTGCCGAATATTAGTCCGAGCATTATTGCCACTGGCAAAACAACGAAGTTGCCATCAATAGCGAGTTGAAGCCATCCATAGCCCATCCCAAGAATTTGAGGTAGAAAAATACCAATTACGCCCACAAGTAGTCCACCTATGGCAGGCTTAACATAATCGGGTACTCTCAGAGACCTAAAAAGGTCGCGGATTCGGTAAAATGAGCGACCGTATAGCATACCGAACAGGCCGCAGACTATTCCCAGTATGGCGTAGCCCAAAAGCTCCTCTGGCCTCTGGAAAGCAGATTCGGCGCGAATACTGAAAATATGTGTCCAGCCGTGCCAGGAGGCAAAAACACTGTAACCTACAACAGAGGCGATAAACGAAGGTAGTAGAGCCTCAAACTCAAAGTCACGCCGGTATAGGATTTCAGTACTCAGTATTGCTCCGCCCAAAGGTGCTTTGAAGATTGCCCCGATGCCAGCGCCTATCCCTATAGCTAAAACTATGCGTCGGTCGCGGCTATTTAGTTTGAAGAAGTCAGCTAAGGCGGAACCAAAACCAGCCCCTATTAGCGCCACCGGCCCTTCCCGCCCAGCACTACCACCGGAACCAATCGTGATTGCAGAGGCAACCAGTTTAACAAATGGTACGCGCCGGCGGATAAATCCGTCTTTGTTGTGGAAGCTATTTATAGCAGCATCGGTGCCATGTCCCTCAGCTTCAGGTGCCAATTTGAAAACAAGTAGTCCACTTATTAGCCCGCCAAGTGTAGTAATCAGTGGTATCATCCAACATCGGGTTATAGGTGCGAGAATAGCCTGTTCCTCACCGCCGGGTGCTGGTGGAATATAACCGGCACCCATTCCAAGCATTAGCCAAGTAGCCCACTTTATTGCTAGATAGAATATTATCGAGCCTGCACCAGCAACCATACCAACAAGAACAGCAATAATGAGCCACTTTCTGAGGTAGCTGGCATCGACTATACCGAAGGTCTTGGACAGTACCGTTAATACTCGTCTGAGTCTAATCATTCAAATCGGTTATCAGAGCGTTTCGCTCTTGCCTTTTCGGCATCCATGCTTGGTCTCCCCAGCTATAATCTAAACTCCACACGATAGAGGCTGTCTTAGGTGGCACCTCATTGTAGAATGCCAGCGGGTCAGCTTTGTCTACCCGGTAGCCGCGGTAATGGGAAACAATGTGGGGACTGGTAAATTGACATAGGAATATGACTATCCCTGGAGTCTTTGCTTTTTCTTTAAGCTCATTAAAACCGTATCGGCGCAACCGTTTTCGGGCCTCCTCATCGGAAAGTCCGGAACGAGTAGAATCAAGGCTCTCTAAAGCTTCTTCAGCAGTAAGATTGTGCCAGTTCATCGCAAATTCCCGACGCCATCCTGGTAGGATGCCTTATCTTCGATACCCAAGTAGTACTCCGTGGTTACATTTACAGGCGAATTATGTCCTCGGGATGTTCTAGAGCTAGAAATAGCAGCAGGTAATCTCTCAGATGGCGGGTTATCAAGAAGTTATACCTGACATGCTCCCGACCGTTCTCGCCCAGCCGGCTAGCATACTGAGGATTAGTCAGTAGTTGTCTTATAGCGTAGGCAGTTCCCTCTATTCCGTAAGACAAAAGGCCGGTGAACCTGTTCTTTACTTGAAGGGGAATACCCCCAACTGCAGAAGCCACTACCGGCTTTGCCTTCCACAGAGCCTCGGTTACCGTAAGCCCAAAACCTTCCCTGTGCGACTTTTGAACAATAACTGAGGATGCTCTTTGCAAAGCGTTTATCTCAATGTCACTGCCAGGTGGAATAAGCAGGATATGTATGTCAGGATTGTTCCCGGCTCTCTGCCTAACTTCGGCCAGCACTTTGTCAGACTCTGGGTCGTCGCTGGCAGTACCCCCGGCGAAGACAAGCCGGCAGTCTATGCTCTTCCTCACGAGCTCAAACGCCTGAATCACCCCCACCGGGTCTTTAAGATAATCAAACCGGGAGACTTGGGTGATAATGGGTTTGTCCTTAGGTATAGTATACTTTGTGAGGACTGAGTCAATCGTCTGCTGGGGCAACTCCTTGTTCTTATCACTGAGAGGGTCTATGGATGGGGAGATGAGAAACTGCCGCATAGGCAACTCCCGAGAAAAAGCCGGTGCCGAGAAAACTGATGCGTCATATTGAACTACAAACGGTTGTAGAAAGTTCCAGACCTCCTCGTTAGGATGTGACAGGTCAATATGGCATCGCCATAGCCATTTCTGGGGATTGCTTCGCCTTCGGCTCGCAATGACAGAGGAGCGGCTCGCAATCAGCCCTACGGGCTGGGGATCGTGAACAAAGAGAATATCTCCATACAACTCCATCTCTTCAATGTTCTTTTGGGTCGTTTCCAGAAAGACAGCGAAGTCTTTTTCAGTCACTGTTTCTTGTCTCCCGTGGAGAGCGTTGTGGAATTTTTTGGTCACCTGGAAAAACTCCTCGTTCCCTTTGATGACATTCCAGCGGGCATCAACACCGAGTTGTCCCAACAAAGGTATCATGCGGCTTAGAATCTCAGCCACACCGCCACCAACGAAAGTAGAGTTGATCATCTGGATAACTTTGCCCGATAGCTTGGCAGCCAGCAACCGAAGTTCCTCAATGGCACTTCTGCCAACAATGGGCTCGTAGTCAGAAACCCTCATTTGATGCGTTTTTCGATAAGTTGTATCAGTGCTGATCTTAATCCCTCCAGAGTATAAGTATACGGGTCCAGGCGGGCAATTTCCTCACCGAGCTCGCTCTCACCCGAACTATCCTGCAACCAAATTGAGAAATCGTTTAGCCCCCTCCCCAATCTCAATCTTGATTCGAAAACATGAAAATAGAAAGAACCCAAACTTATCTTGCGCAGGGCTTCGACAAATTCCCTGAGGTCATGAGCCACATAGGGAGTAGGTAGAATTACGCTCACTGATTTCATGAAGTGAAATTCTCTTCCCGGCATCGCCTCTCTGAAATTGGACCCGCTGGAAAGATATTCCTCAATGATGGCCACCAGCCTTTCTCGGAGAGTTCCCAGATTGGGAAATCCAAAGGTATCGACACTGGCCAGCCTCTCGCCTAGTACCTCATCGCCTAGCGCATCACCTACCCAGATGGCGAAGTCATTGGACGGTTCAGGCGTGAGGTAGTGGTGTTGTTCCAAAAAATGATGGGTATGATAATAGACTACGGCGTCTGGCGCCGTTTTCAAAACCTCAACGAGCTCACGAAGATTCCTTGCTTTAAGTCCGGTCAACTCAGTCAAGTCCGTCCGGCTGACAAAACGGAAAGGTTCCTTGGCTTTTTTTAAAGGACGCCCGTAGTTAATGACCGTCCCACGAAGCAGCCTACTGTTAGGGATGAGAATCGTGCTTTCATCTAGAGCTTTGATATGCGTATTACTCCAGCTTATCTCGGTGACATAGCCTTCCTCACCAGTTTCCACTTTTATGTAGTCACCTACTTTAATCTGCTGCGTAGTGCCAAGCCGGAAGCCAGCAAAAAAGTTGGGAGCAGCGTCTCTAAAAGCGAGCGCTGCCACCAGAACTGCCACCCCTATGAGGAGAAGAAGAGGACTGATGGGCAGACCCCAAATATCAAGCACGATCAATACACCAATAACAATGACGGTGACTCTAATCAGATTTATTGCCAATGCAATGCTCGGTTTGTTTGCCCCTTTCATTCTGCCCTGAAACAAGTTCAGGGTCAGCAACTCTCTACTCAGGACGATAACGACCCAGCCAAAGGACAGAACAAACAAACTCCCTGTTGCTTTCACAGTCATACTCTTGACTTCCGGAGGCAATACTGAGACTTGAATGGCTATGCAAATGCCTAATAGTAGAAACCAGAGCAAGAAAGGACGACGGGCTGTCCTGGCAACTATCTGACTTCCCTCCCATCTTGTCTTTGCTGTCCAGCGCTCGAGGAGATTGCCAACAACCCGCCTCAGCCACAAACCAACAACATAGGAAGCAAGAAAGACCAGGACCGGGATAACTATCTTAAACCAATTGTCAGCTAGCCACTCAATCATTGCAATATCAAAAAGCAAAAATAAAAATGCAAAATGACAGAGCAAAGGTTAAAAAATTTGCATTTTGAGTTGTCATTTTGACCTTTGATTTTTAATTTTCTATTTTGTTTAGGATTATGCTCAGAAATTCGGCTACTTCAGACGGCGACTCCAAGAAATAGTGCGCCGTGCTGTACTGGTTCTCTTTCCCAACAAAGACCGAGAGGCCAACCCCATAGTTTTCGATAACCCTGAATGCGTCTTCGTCGGTCAGGTCGTCACCAAGATATATTGGCAAAAGCCCGCTTCTCCGTCCCCCTTTGCCATACCTCTTCATCAGCAGCTTTATGGCCTTGCCTTTGTCCCAGGTGACAGCCGGTCTTACTTCATACACCTTCTTGCCAGAGGTTATTCTAACCTTCTCCAATGCTTGGGCACCACCGACAATGTGCTCAAAAGTGTTTTTAACTTCTTCAGTTTTATCTTCTTCTACCAGTCGGTAATGCACGCTGAGAGAAAGTCCCTTGTCCTCTACTATAACTCCTCTAATTCCCCGTAGAGCTAGGCTCAATACATAATGCATAATGCGAACAATCGGTCTCAATTCCTCTGCCAAGGGATTCACAAATCTAATCCCGGGCCCTTCTATCTCCAGCCCGTGGTTCCCGGCATAAATTATGTCAGCGATAGCCACTTTATCCTTCAGGTCTGCCAGTGCTCTGCCACTAATTACCCCCAATGTGAAGCGCCGTTGCCGTGCCAGAGCCTGTAGCAACTGCCTTGTGCTCTTCGGGAGATTCGCCAGTTCTGGCCTCTCCACAATGGGAGTAAGAGTACCATCATAGTCAGTGAGAAGCAAGATATGTCTGGCGCTCCTGAGCTGCTCGGCAACTTTAGGCCAGGCGGACAGGAGGTGTTCCAAATATTATTCTCCAAATTCAAATTTTACTAGCTCCGAAATTATATCGGCAGCCCACTTGTAGATGTTGTTCTCCCGCACTACCTCCCTCATCTTTCGCATTCGCTTATGTCTTTCTGCCTCAGGCATTTCCAAAGCATTTTTGATGGCTTCAGCGAAATGGTCTGTGGCATAGGGATTGATAAGCAGGGCATCGGTCAGCTCTCTCGACGCCCCGGTAAAACGGCTCAAAATGAGCACACCGTCCTCATCAAAGCGGCTGGCAACAAATTCTTTGGCCACCAGATTCATACCGTCATGAAGCGAGCTTACAACACAGAAGTTTGCCATCCGCCGCAGCGCCATCAATGTGAGAGTAGGCAGATGTTCCCGGAGATAGATTATTGGTTTCCAGCGTCCCATACTACCATGTTTCCAGTTTATCTCCTCCAGCAGAGTCTCTATCTCTTCATTCAATTTCTTATAGGCTGCTACCTGCATTCGGCTGGGAACGCCGGCCTGAACAAAGACCACTCGGCGCCGGTAATCGGGATACTTTTCCAGAAAGCGGTCAATAGCTCTGAATCTATCGGGAATACCTTTGGTATAGTCAATCCTGTCCAGCCCGATCCCCACCATCTCATCCTCAATCCCCCACTGGTTCTTCAGCCTTTCTATCTCGGCAACCACTTCGGCTTTTTGAGACTCTTGATAAATGTCCTCGAAATCCACGCTGATAGGAAAATGGCGGACTGCTGTCTTCTTACCCCCGTAAGTCACTTCGTACTTTTCGCGGTCAACACGTGTCTCGATCGAACGGTCTACGGTATCCATGAAATTATTACAATGGTAATGGATATGGAAACCAAGAAGGTCATTACCTAATAGCCCTTTAAGAACTTCTTCGTGCCACGGGCAGATGCGGAAAGCCTCGGGATTGGGCCAGGGAATATGCCAGAACTGGGCGGTGATGATGTTGGGGTTTCTTTCCTTAATCTGCCGGGATAATAATGCCAGATGATAGTCCTGGATGAAGACAAATGCTTTTCTATCTCCGACTTCATCCAGGACATTCTGCGCGAAAGTTTCATTCACTTTCCTATAAGTATTCCAGTCACATTCCTCAAACACTGGTCTGGTGTAGACAATATGGCATAGGGGCCACAACGCTTCGTTAGAAAAGCCGAGGTAGTATCCCTCTTCTTCCTCCTTAGAGAGCCAGACCCGCTTAAGGGAGTATCGCGGGTCCTCGGGAGGTATGCCTACTTTGTTATCTTTGTCTACAACTTCCCTATCAGCATCGCCACTGCCGTGAGCAATCCAGGTTCCGCCGCAAGCCTGCATCACCGGGTCCAGAGCGACAGTAAGACCACTGGCAGGTACCTGACACACAATCTTTCGTCCGGAGAAGGCATGAATATAGGGCTCCCGGTTAGATACCACTACAAAAAGATAGCCCAACAGTTTTTCTTTTACCAGGTCATTAAGACCTTCTCGCGTCAACATAAAGCACCTCACGCCCCTTGCCAATTATATTGTCATGCTGAACTTGTTTCAGCATCTCTGGGAGGCCCTCCCCTCTTCCCACCTTATTTGGCAAGGGGCGGGAGGGCCTCCTTTCTTCCAACTTTTGCAAAATTCGGTCAGAGTCTGGACTTAGCGCTTGACAACAGCTTCGCAAAAGATATGCCATAGTGGCACATACTTTTCCTGAGGGTCGAAGCTATAGTTGCTTAGAGCCCAAATATTGACCAGTCCCTGTATTATACCAAAAAGAACTATCGCTGCTGCCTCCGGGTCAATATCCTCTCTCACTTCTCCAGTCTTAATCCCTACAGTGAGAAGGTCCTGGAGGCGACTTATGTATTTATTAATGGTCTCAGTTATCTTTCTATTAAGTTTCTTATCACCCAAGCTAATAATCTCAGCAATAACCTGGAAGGAGATGCCTCGCCTTTGTTCGATAGCCGACAAATGACTTGTAAGCACGCTGTTTAAAATCTCCAGGGAAGGAGCATGGCCCTCGGCAGTGGCTCTTGTGATATCCCCCACTAGACTGTCCTCAATGTGGTCCACCAGCAAAGATAGTATATCCCTCTTGTTTTTAAAATGACGGTATACAGCCGTTTCAGAGATGCCCACCACTTTGGCAATTCTCTTGACGGTTACATGCTCGCTGCCATACTTGATTATCAGCTTCCTGGCAGCATCTATTATCTGCCTCTGCCGTACCGCGGTACTTTCGTATTTTCTGACCATCCCTGGAATACCCCCGTTTGTGCTACATAGCCTAGAATATGTTAGCACAAAGCGGCATGAATCAAAAACCAGAACTATGTCTGGCCACTGCCGGGTTCTTTCATTAATGGGCCGCTTTCTTGTGCCCTTTCCTAGCCGAACCTTGGTCACCACCAAGGTAAGGTGGCAAATTGCCAAAATAGACCTTCGTGTGGGGCCAGGGAATTTCTATGCCTTCTTCATCAAAGGCTTTCTTCAGCCTCCGGCGGAGTTCTCCCATGACATCCCACTGACGGATAGGCTTGGTATTCCCTAGTATCTTGATCTCAATGCCCGAATCCCCTAAGTTGTCTACTCGAAGAGCCTGAGGGGGTGTCAAAATTGCCGGGGCCCACACAGGGTCATCGGCCAGCTCCTTGCCCACCCGGTTTATTACCGAAATGACATGGTCCAGGTCTTCGCCATAAGCCACCCTCACATTGAGGTTAACCCTTGACCACTCTTTGGTGAAGTTGCTGGCTACCCGAATCTCTCCGTTTGGAACAACATGGACTATACCATCAAGGTCTCGCAGTATAGTCCTCCTCAAGTTTATGTCTTCGACGAGTCCAGATACGTCACTAATTCTGACTACATCGCCCACACGGTACTGGTTCTCCAGGATAATGAACAGCCCGGCAATCAGATCTTTTATCAGACTTTGAGCACCGAAACCGATAGCAATGCCAGCTATGCCAGCACCGGCCAGGATAGGCGCAATGGGTATCTCCAGTTCAGAGAGCACCATAAAGACCGCGATAAGAAGCACGACCACCTGCCCCGCACCAGCAAGGACCCTCGACAATGTATCAGCCCTCTTTCTGACCTCCTCCTCGGATTCGCCAGCACGGCGAGCCAAAGTTACAGCAATTAATCTGGGAATGAATCGACTTACGGCCACAATAGCCGCCATAGAAAGAACAACTATCAAAGCGATGCGCCAACCATGTTCGGCCATCCAGCCAGTCACTGGTGCTGTTTCAATGCCCAGGTTAGCCAGCGTTACCAGCACTCCCAGTAATGCAGCAATGAGAATGGTGGCTATCTGGAACAGGCGAAGGAGAGGTCTACTTAGGCCCGTTTCTCTAGCAGCTATCGCTTCTCGCCTGTACCATCCGGCTAGAGCATACACCAAGGCTGCCACAGCATAAATACCGAGCAAGCTCAGGGCAATGTACAACCCTTTGGAAAGGTAGGAACGCAGTACGACTTCTAGAGGAACAAGGAGAACCGAGAGATACAAACCCCCAAGGATGATGATGACAACGACGGGTTTTTCGAGTGCCGATACTATGGCGTCGTCCAAGTTCGTTTTGGTCTTTTGTGCCAGTCTCCTGGCGAGTCTGACTAAGAAAAAGCGAAATAGCCAGGCCAAGCCAATGAAAGCGCCAAAGACCAGTAGCGAGACCAATATTTGTCTTGAAGTTAGTCCTCCAGATAGCTGTTCAAACACTATCTTGAAACCTCCCATTTCTCTGCATAAATGCGCACGCTCAATCGTTGAAACAAAATCTATCGGAGAAAAAAGCTCAGGACGATAAGCACTAGTATCAAAGCTCCGCCAATGGTAAGGCTTCGCTTTAGGTCCCAAAGCACGTACCGATAACGGTCGGCCAGTGCGGCTCTTGTTACCAGGGACTTAGCGGCGGGAGCTTGCTTGGATAGCGTTGGGAATGACTGCTGACGCCGATCAGCTACCTTTGCGGTTACTGGTTGGGGATTACGCCGTGCCTTATGTCGTGCTCTGCCTTTTCGTGACTTTTTGGTCATATTCTTGCTCCACAGTAACGATTTGCCGCCTTTGCTTTTCCACATCAGCGGAATTGAGGGGCTCGCTGCCTATTATGTTGGCTAACAATCACGAGTCAAAATCGAAATAGCGATTACGATTCCAACAATAGCAAATAGGATCACGAGGAAACCCCCCATCATCAAGAAGTTCACAAAGCGATCTCGCCCTTTTTGTTTTTTCTTTTTCTCCTCCGTAACGGGAGTCTCACTTTTGTCTTCGGTTGGTCTCTGCACTGCTTCCTCCTTTCCGCAAGATTCGCAGCCCAAAATGATGGGCATGACTCAACTTTTATGGTCTTTTCCGCTCCAGGTATGCCTTATTCGACCCCGTAAGGTATCCCTCGAAAAGTATCAGCTCAGGATGTTGGTCAAATGTCTCCCAGCCCATGACTACTACCCCTTTCTGCTCAGCTTCCTTTGGTCTAAAGACGCGCAGAAAGGTCACTTTCCCCACACCATTTACTGTCCCCTCACGTTCCACACACCTCATCTCCTTAGAAAGCGTATCCACATCAATCTTGTGCGTAGACACCAGGTGCCCCCAGGCTCCGTCATGAATCTCCTTGACTACCTTCGGCTTCCTGCTGAAAAGTCCCATATGCACCTCCTATCAGTCTTGATTGATAGTCAATTAGTCGCTTACTTGCTTTCCTGTGCCGTTCTTACTTAGTGCCTCCTGAATATTCAATCAATAACAATGAGAACGGTGTTGCTCGCTCAAAAGCTGTTGGTAGCCCTTTACTTAGGATGCAGCATCGTCTTCTCAATATAAGTGTTACCTCACTTCAAAGTTATCGCTCGCTTATATTTTAAGACCAATCCTCTTTTTTGTCAATCCCTATAAGAAGTTATCACCTCGGTCGGTAACATTTTATATGATTCAACAACCTGCAGTTGGGTGACATACTTAAATGATTTGACACGTCCCTTCAATCGTCCCGAAACCTGATCTAGTTCAGATAGATAGTAGACACTTCAGAAGGAGAGTCAGCTTGCACTTTAACTTTGAGACTTGCCCTAGTAGTTTTCTATGTCATTGCGAGCCGAAGGCGTGGCAATCTCATTTCAGAATGGCATCGTGAGAGCAGTGGTGGATCCATCCCCATGGAGATTGTGGAGCCTGTTCCGAGCGCAAGCGAGGAATCCCTGCTCCCAGTTTGCTTCGGCTACGCCTCGCAATGACAAGGGGAGAGATCAAGTGTCACTAATCATATGAACGAGTACACTCGAACTACCAGAAACCCCCGAGACAGCTTGGTCAACCTCATTTGTGGGCTGTCTGGAGGAAATAGCATCCACTCATTTCCTCGCCCTACTGCTTAATGAGTGGAAAGAAGGTGAAATAGGCATAGGCAAGGCTACAAACTAATCTCCGAGATACACGGTATTAAAGATGAGCAAATTGTGCTAAATGTGAGCGCACCTATCACTACGAGCTGAAAAACATTTATGTAGATAAGCGTGGCAAGCCTATCATCGAGGATATAATCCAGTGCAAAGGTTGCGGGAGCATCGAAAGGCTAAAGACTCTCGACCAAGGACTAATAAGGGACGAGTTGGGGTTATTAGACAAGGACTCCCCTTTCAAGTTTTTATTCGTACTTTACTTCTAACCCATCAGTTTTACTAAGCTTGAAAAAGGAAATAAAGCGCTTCATAGAGTCATCCTCTACTTCAACCTTTTTGCCCAATTTCTTATGCTTTCTGAGGAGATATTCTTTGAGATTAGGGGCAAAGACGAACGATATGCCTGAAGTCATAAAGTCTCAATAGCATTTTTGCCCTCCACCTTATATTCATTGACGGCAAAATCCATAAAGACATTGGTCTCATCCATACTGTCAAATATCAAAGTATTCCCTCTGGCAATGCCGAGTAATTTAGCTGATTCCATCATGGCATCGCGCTCAAGGCAAGATTCCATAATCTTGTGATTTAACTCCTTGTTTGCCTTTCTATGCATTTTGTACCTTTCTACAAAGTTCGTATTACCCTTTTGCAACCCTGAATCAAGTTCAGGGCATAGTACGCTCCTCTTTGAAGGCTCTCAAAAATACCTCTGGTATTTCTGGTAGATAGCGTATTGAAATTTCAATCTCCTTTCTCATCACCGAATTTGCGAGATAGCTCGCCGTATTTGACCCAGCCGCCGCTGTTCAGTGCGTAGGTCATCGCTGACGAAACAGCTCGTTAGCTGATTTACCTCCCCGATCCGGCTGAGGCGTTGTGTTCCAGATGTTCGTAGCCAGGGCAAGCCACTTATTTGCCTCCTGTATGGACTTGAACTTCCCCGTTCGCTTGTAAATCTCTTCCACGAATCCATCGAAATCGTTGCTCATCATATGCGATAAGACGATAGCTTTCCATTCTTCTGGTGATATAATCAGTTTCACTTTGCCTTCCTTTTGGGCTGCTTCAGACATACGGGCTACCGCTGCTTCAAGGGTATCATCATGAGGATGCTCAATTTTCTTTAATTCCTCCGGCACTTTTACTCTTCCTTGGAGAAATCTCTCCACTTCTATAGGGCTAGGTTGGAAAACACTTTTCAAGCGTGAGCGCATCCCTGGCCCTGGCAGAATCGGCCATGCCAACCAACCTGGACCGACTAGCCAACAGTTTCGTGTAGTGGGCAAGATATGGGCGGATACAGCCTGCCCTCTATGCAGGATATGGCTTAATACCGGACCATTTATAGTAAACTGCTCATCTTCTGACTCCATATAGAAACCCCGACCAGATATGATCCCAGTGGCTACGCCGGTGACATATCTTGTCTTTTGGATGGCGTTAAGAACTGAACTAAGTCTTGGCTGTTTTAACAGGGCATTGGCTGCCAGCTCAGCGGGGTGTCTACCATTAGGTAGTTTAAAGTTAAAGGCAAACCAGCCCAGAAACCGCCGCTCGCGGCTGTTAATATCGCCAGTATCAGCCATGTAGTTAACTGGGTCTGGTTCAAAATACCCAAAAAACTCACCTCGAGCACTTGCCCGAATATCAGCAATAGCTTCACTTCCAGCACACCATCCAACTAATTGCTCTACTCTACTAGAAGTTATCGCCATAGCTCACTCACTGGATAAGCTTACACCTATATCTTCAAGCCACTCCAAAGCCCCTTCCTTCATCTTATCATTCTTAAAGCAAGACCACCTTTCCCTTTCTTCAGGATAGCGAGCCATTACATCCTTGAATCGGCAGAAGGCACCTTTACCATTTATTGCCACCTCAAACAATTCTCTAAGGTGCTCATCCTCTACAGTGGCAATGAAATCTTCCATATCTTCGTGGCCTTCGTGCGATTCCGCCTTTGGTATCGGCTCGTTACATTTCACAGGTTAGCTTATATTATAACCCAAGCGGCTAGCAAAGGTAGAGGGCCACCCTTCCCCCCTATTCCTTTCTACCGGCGGGAGGGAGTTAGAGGGAGGGGAAAATTCACCCTCACGTCCCTCTGTAAATCCTAAATTCTAAGCTCTAGATTCTAAACAAATTCAAAATACTAAATGCAAAATCCAAGGAACTAACTGGTTTTGAATTTTGGTTATTAGTGCTTTGATATTGTTTAGCATTTGATATTTAGTGCTTAGGATTTTCCTCTGTGTTCTCCCTTCAAGGGAGAGGGATTTGTGCGAAGATTTTTGCAACATACTATAATTTGACTGGCTTGCTGATAGAACGCTAAGGGTCAGTACTAACAATTGAACTGGTGATGACTCGCTCCAGATCGATGCTATCCCACATTGCGGTGAATTGGTAAATAACCTCGCTATCCTTCTAAAGGTGATGGTAATTATCTTATGGCTTACATTCGCGTTTATAATTTTCCCTGTGCGGCTATTTGAGATATAATTCTTTGTTGTCGTTTCCTTTATCATGAAGAAGATTCGGAATTTACTAGATAGGCTGATTCTTAATTGGTTGAGCATCATACCGAAAAGCATCCGTAAGGCTCGTAGCAGCGAGGAAGCAGGCAAACATACAGGGACCCCTAAGAAGCAGACCTATTTCGTCTTTGCTATTGTTGCTCTGGCGCTTCTGATGTCGGGGATAGACTTCACGATTGTAGCTGTAAGCTTGCCAACCTTTCTCACTGACCTCCGAGCAAATTTAGCCTTGGTAGGCTGGACCATTACCGGCTATCAATTCTCGCAGAGCATAATCATGCCAATAGCTGGTAAGCTGAGCGATGAGTGGGGACGGAAACGGGTGTTCTTGGTTGCTGTGATTGTTTTTACAGTTAGCTCAATGGCCGCTGGCTTAGCGCCGAATATATTCTGGCTTATTGTGTTTCGGGTTATTCAGGGTATGGGTGGAGGTGCTTTTCTACCTTCGGCAACAGGCATTGTCAGCGACGCCTTTGGCGAACGGAGAGCGCCAGCAATCGGCCTCTTTGGCAGCATCTTCGCTATTGGTGGCATTCTATGACCAAATATGGGTGGCTTTATCATAGATAACTTTTCCTGGCGCTGGATATTTTTCGTTAATGTTCCCATTGGCGTGATACTCCTGTTGTTCGGAACGAAAGTGTTGCCAAGAAGCAGTGCAACCAATAATTTTCCCAATCGTCAAATAGATATTGCCGGGATGGGATTATTTATTGGAGCAGTCCTGGCAGTGCTTTTTGCCATAACCAACTGGGCAAATGATCCGGCGGGAGTTGGAGTAGTGACCTGGGTCTTATTTGCTATAGGCGGGACCCTTTTTGTCCTTTTTATAAGGCACGAAGATAAAACCGCTCAGCCAATGATAGAAACAAAATTGCTGCGATGGCGTCCCTTCCTGGCGGTCAATATTTACAATTTCATCTTTGGAGCAGTGGCCTTTGGCTTGCTTTCATTTATTCCTTATTATGCTACTGTTGCTTATGGAATGACAGCCGGGCAGAATGGTCTCCTGCTAACTCCCCGCTCGGTGGCAATGATGGTAGTAACCGCCGTAACCAGCGTATTTATAATCCGCTTTCGGTACCGGATACCTATGATCATTGGTCTAGTTCTTATATCATTGAGTCTCTTTTTGTTGAGCCGCGGCTACCACGATGTAGCCGTCCTCGGGCTAGGTTTCCATAATTTGTTGCTATTAGCATTGCTAGTGATGCTTTCTGGGATAGGCATGGGGATAGCTAACCCCGCCGCCAATAATGCCGCTCTTGACCTTATCCCGGAGAAGGTCGCCGCAGTAGCCGGAATTCGTGGCATGGCCCGGGTTATTGGTGGCGTGGTAGGCACAGCAACAGTGACACTGGTTCTCAGTTACTTTTCTGATCAGGCACTGGGCATGCAGGATATCTACACTGGATTTGCATTCTTGCTGTTACTTTTAATCCCGATCGTTTTCCTGATTCCCGATTCAGCACGCCAGCGACGGAAACACCTTGGTTCTATGCCCGAATAGAAATCTCAGGAGCCCTTCGAACCTTAAAATGTATTTAAGCTACAATTGGCTATACTGGCAAAACGCTTTATATCATGGATTGCCCGCACCCGCTGCAGGAGAGGTGGGTGCGAGTAGTTCAGAAAAACGTAGAATGCGTGTGGCGTCAGGTTTGATAGGTTTGTGGCAGAAAGTTTCTTTAACGCATTGATTAGACTAACTGGCTCATCTATGGTCTCGGCCGCAAAGCAATCAGCTTCGTACTCATTCCTTCGGGAAATCATTTGCATTAATACCGAGAACACTAATTCTATCGGAGTGTATAGCAAACCAAGGAACAGCAGGCCGGCATAGGTAGATAGCTGTGTCATGTAAAAGGCTTGGTACAAACCTGGGCTACCTAGCAATAGCGACAGTAAAAAGAATATTAGTCCCGTATGCAAAATACCGATTATGACTCCCTGCAGAACATGTTTTTTCTTGTAGTGCCCGATTTCATGCGCGAGCACGGCCACCATTTCCGCAACGTTGTGTTTCCCTATCAACGTGTCAAACAGAGCAATGCGCTTGTTACGACCAAACCCAGTGAAGAAGGCGTTTGATTTGCTGGATCGCTTGGAACCATCTATCACAAAAACATTTTTGATAGGGAAATTGACCGAATGAGCATATCTGAGAATGGCCTCTTTCAACTCTCCCGACGCCAGCGGCGTGAACTTATTAAACAGTGGCATAATCCATGTTGGAGCTACATACTGCATGACTAACGAGAATATAGCGACTGCGGCCCAGCAATAAAGCCAGGCATAATGACCAGCATACTCAAATAATGCCAGGATAGCTGCCAGAAGCGGTATGCCCAACAGCAGAGCCATGCCAAGTCCTTTCACTCTATCCAGGAAGAACATGCGTGGGGTCGTCCTGTTAAAGCCAAAGCGCTCTTCAATAACGAAAGTGCCATAAATGCTAAACGGTAACATAAGGAGACCATAAGCTAAGAAGAGAATGCCGATGTAGAGCAGCCCACTGACAACGGGCACAAAGCTCCAGGCTCTGATAACTTGGTCGAAATAATTAAAGCCTCCGGCAAACCAGAAAGCCAGTAGAATAAACAATGTGAAGGCACTGCTTACCAAACCAAAACGTGTGGTTGCACGAATGTATTCTTGAGATTTGCGGTAGTCTTCAGCCTTATAGATCCCTTCCAGTGTAGGAGGCAATTCGAGCTTCAGGGCCTTCAGATTAAGCAGGTTAGCAACCAGCTCGAGGACAAACTTCAACAGAAGGGCAACAAGTACTATTATGGAAAATACGTTCATGATTGTGTGTCAATTACGCGCTATCACTGGTCACTCTCTAGCATAAGCATTCTGTCTGGGATAAGCAAGTATTATGCCGTCAGATTACACATTATGACGGATTGTGCACTAAGCGCGCGGCAGGCTCAGTCCCTCATAATGAAAAAGCATAGTATCATTGTGTAGGGTGGTTTTAAAGAGCCCATCACCCTTTTCATTACAGTCTATTTATCCTGAATCAAGTTCAGGACATGTTTCAAGCACCCCCAAAGCTTAGCGGACAACCTAAGTCTTGTCTAACCTTTATTTCTCCCGAATAGCAATCCATCGAATACCCAATCATGTCGGCAGCTATCAAGGCGGAACCGTCTCCTGTCCTATTTTACCATCTTGAATCGATTGGTTGAAGGTCTCCTGCTGAACAAACCGCTAGTCTGTGCAAGCTAGGGCAGGATGCAAGAGTGAGACATATGCCGATACACGTTCTATCTATGTCGCTGGTAATTTGCAGCATCTTGGTAGCTCATTTATAATAATGGGCGAGTGAGATGACAAATGTAGCAGGACATGATCTGAAAGAACTTCTTGGACTTCTCAGAGACAGAAGTGCCTATTGTGACGATTAATATGAATTGATGAAACCGAATAGATCCGGCGAGGCTGGACTACAAATGAGAATGGATAGAGGAGAGGTTTTGCTAAACATATGAATTATCGCAGTGACATAAGAAATATAGCTATTATCGCCCACGTTGACCATGGTAAGACTACTCTGGTAGACGCCATGCTTAAGCAAAGCAGGGTCTTTCGGGATAACCAGAAAGTGGGCGAGTTAATAATGGACCAGGGCGACCTGGAGCGAGAAAAAGGCATTACTATCATGGCTAAAAATACAGCCGTAGTTTACCGGGGAGTCAAAATCAATATCATCGATACTCCAGGCCATGCCGATTTCAGCGGAGAGGTGGAGCGGGTCATAAGTATGGCGGATGGTTGCCTGCTTCTAGTGGACTCTATAGAAGGTCCCATGCCCCAGACTAAGTTTGTGCTTCGCAAAGCTCTGGAAAAGAGTCTAAGACCCATTGTGGTTATTAACAAAATAGACAGACAAAATTCGCGGATAGCAGAGGTGCTTAAGCTCACCGAGGACCTATTCCTGGAATTAGCTACCAGCGCCGACCAGCTTGACTTCCCGGTAGTATATACCAGTGCCACGGAAGGTACAGCCGTAAGCGAACCAGGTATGAAAGGCAAAGACATCACTCCTCTCTTCGAATGCATCTTAGAAAAAGTACCACCACCGCAAATTGAAAGCGGGCCATTTCAAATGCTGGTTTCTAACCTAGACTATGAAAGCCACAAAGGCAAAATAGCTATTGGTAGAATCTGGAGAGGCAAAGTTGCCCCCCACGACCAAGTAGTTAATATGAGTGCTGATGGGAGCATAACTCTTTATGCGATTGGTGAAGTACTCACGTATCTCGGTCTCAAGCGCTTGGAGGTAGCAGAAGCCGAGGCGGGTGACATAGTAGCTGTGACCGGACTCGAAAAAGTCAGCATTGGAGATACCATTGCCAGCCCGGAGCGGCCTGAAGCTCTACCACGCATAGAAGTTGGCGAACCAACGGTAGAGATGGCCTTCGGAGTAAACACCTCACCGTTCGCCGGTCGCGAGGCGTACTTTAGCACCACGCGCCAGTTACGGGCACGACTCTACAAGGAACTGGAGACCAATCTCAGTCTCAGGGTACAAGATACAGATAGCCCGGACACCTTCCTGGTAAAAGGGAGAGGAGAACTGCATCTGGCTATTCTGATTGAGACCATGCGCCGGGAGAGCTACGAATTTGAGGTCTCTAAGCCAGAAGCCATTACCAAGGTAGTTGACGGCAAGCTTATGGAACCCGTGGAGACTCTTACCATTGATACCAGAGATGAATATATTGGAGCTTTGACCGAGATGCTGGGCAAGCGGCAAGCTCAGCTTACGGATATGCGCAACGATGGTCATGATAATGTACATTTAGAATTCCATATACCTACAAAAGGACTCATTGGTTTCCGTGGTGCTTTTCTTACTGCCACCCGTGGTGAAGGCATAATGAATACCGCTTTTCTTGGCTATGAGGCATGGCATGGAGATATAGCTTCGACTCGTAATGGAGCACTGGTAGCATCAGAACAAGGTATAGCTGTTGCCTATGGTCTAAATAATGCCCAGGGGCGGGGCCTCACATTCATTGAACCCAGTACACCAGTCTATGAAGGTATGATGGTGGGGCTGAATTCACGGTCACAGGACATAG
>Ga0210056_1000968_pt1 | contig 24854 bp, 16 predicted proteins | sample CryGeyCG2014_080_2_FD_183965 | JGI IMG/M metagenome (GOLD analysis project Ga0210056, IMG submission 183965) | Groundwater microbial communities from aquifer - Crystal Geyser CG07_land_8/20/14_0.80 (SPAdes) (version 2) | ecosystem: Environmental > Aquatic > Deep subsurface > Groundwater | place... | reverse complement strand
GGTGACCCACCCGGCAAGACAGTTACGTACTCAGGCCAGATCCAGGCCACGGCCCACGCGTCGGCAGCCAGAGCCGACCTGAAACAGGAGGCGCGTGGGAGAGGCGAGGGCGGCAGCCAAGTGACCGTGACCTGGGACGACGCGGAAGGCTTTCCCACTGCCAGAGGGAACGTCCTCGCTGCGACCGCGGAGGTCAGACTGGACGATGCAGGTGATCCGCTCTCTGGCGATGATGAAGAACACACAAACTGGGTGCCATTCTCGCTGGAGGTCACATTCCTGCGGGACAGCCAAATCCAGATCACCCTGGCGGGAGGGGCGGCTGCCAGGAGAGATGTGAAGTACGGCAGTCACAGCGGTCCTTGCGAGGGTTCGGGCAGCGCCACGGCCTCGGGCTGGGCGAGTTATTGACAACCCGAGGCCCGGCGCAGCGTGCGACATCCGCCACGATCACCCCGAAGGGGCGGACCCGGAGGGCTAACACATGCTCACCTTGAGGTTGCTTGCGAGCCTGACGTGCTGGATCACCACAAGCGCGGCAAATGACCTGTCCGTCGTGGTGAGTCTGAGCGCTGCCTGCGCAGGCACGACGCGCACCTCGGGACCGCGGCTGCCCCCCGGTGGCCTACCTGTTCGCATGAACGTCCGCGTTGTCGTGAAGGCGCCCGATAGAGCCCGAGTGGACGTTCTGAGCAGCGAGTGCGCGAACCAAGACTGGTGCGTGCCCAGGCTACAGCTTGGTGCGGCCTTCTCGGTCGTGGGCTCCCGCAGCACTTCCTGGTACGCCTTGGGCCGGACTCTACGCCGCCACTCGCTCCCGCCTTCGCCGCAGGAGACGAAGTACGCCGGGACGACCAGGCCCTACTTCGGGAACGCCTTGTGGTCGTTCCTGTGTCTGTTCGACGCTGTTGCTGGTCCCTTCGATGCCAACCCGACAGCACTCTCAGCGAGCGGCCCCATACGCATGCCACTCCCACAGGCCCTCTGCAGTCTCAGCGGACGCGAAGTTGCAGCAGTAGACCTCCGGCGAGGAGGGCAAACTGGGCGCATCACTGCGAGCGAGCTTCGAGACGTGCAAGGCCACCTATTGGCCCAGGCCAAGGTGGAGAGGCGCGACGGCCCCGCTGAGGATCCGCTCATCAGCAGTGTGAGCACCGAGCTATCTGAAGGGATTGCTCCATGTCTGGTCGAGACGTTCGCACTTGCAGCGGACCGGCAGGCTGAGAGCCATGGGAAAGGCCCCGGCAGCAGCCCAGGTGACAAGAGACTGCAGGAGGTGCAGCGCTGGTTCGAAGGCCGAACGGTGGACACCGAGCTGACGCGCCTCCCCGAAGGCATCTGGGTCCCCAAGCGCGTCACCGTCAAAGACCTCAAAGGCAACCTCCGCGTCACCGCTGAGTTCTCCAACTACCGCGTGAACAGCGGGATCCCGGACTCGTTCTTCGATCTCAGCACGCTGGAGGCTCAGGCGGCGAAGGCGGAGGCCGCGAAGAAGGAAGCTGGCGGGAAGTAGGGAGGTTCCCACCGAGCTGTGCGGGCCGCTCCATCATTGTCGCGGCTCGGATTAGCGGGGCTCGGATGGGCGAGTTGCGGGGCCAAGGAGGACTCCGTGGAACCAAGCCCTGGCGGGTACCGTCCCGCGCGTATCGCCGCAATGCTATCGTGCCTCGGCGTGTGCGTCATCTCGGCACGCGCTACCGAGGTCGCGGTGGTCCGCGGCAAGGGAGACCGGGGACCGTTTGCGCGGGCGGTGGAAAGCGCGCTGCAAGGGGCGGGGATTGAGTTCGACACGATCAAGGTCGGCGAGGTCTCGACTGCGGTCCTGCCGAGCTATCGCGTCCTTGTCCTCCCCTACTTCTCACAGGCCTCGCCCGAAGAGACGCAGACGGTCTGCGCGTACGTCCAGTCAGGGGGCAAGCTGATTGCCTTCTTCCGGCTCCCGGAGGAGTTGTGCCAGCTTCTGGGTGTTTCGCTGGGACCGTTCCTTCAGGACACGCCTTCTCATCCGTTCTACGCCGCGCGCTTCGCGCCGGGCGAGCTGCCGGGGCTGCCCGAGCGAATGGTCCAGGAGTCGTGGAATATCTTCACTGCGTATCCCACCGGGAACACTCGGGTGATCGGCGGATGGGTGGACGCCGCGGGAGCGGACTCCGGTCACCCGGCGGTCTTCGCGAACGACAACGGGTTCTTCATGAACCACGTGCTCACCGCCGACGAGGCGCGCGCGAAGAGCGAGTTTCTGCTGGCGCTCATCGGTCGGTTCGTCCCGGAGCAGTGGGAGCGGTCCGCGCGCAAAGCCCTCGGGGATTTCGGCAAAGGCGAGCGCTTCACTTCCGTCGATAGCCTGCGGCAGCGCATCCGCTCCCGGCGCGCGGCAGGCGGGCTGGCGCCGGACGCCGGCACGCGAGCGGAACAGCGAGTGGACGAAGCTCTGGCGCTGAAGGCTGTGGCCGAGGGGCTGTGCGTCGAGGGCAAGTTCCCAGAAGTGTTCGCGAAGGCGCGGAGCGCCTCCGATACGCTGACCTCCGCGTACTACCTGCTGTTCCCCTCTCGCGACGAGGAACTACGGGGCATGTTCGTCTCCAGCCCCAACCCGGCGCCGGACTGGAAGACCGTCTGTCAGACGCTGAAGGCGTGCGGCTTCAATGCCGTCTTCCCCTATGTGGGCAGCGCCGGCATCGCTCACTACCATTCGCAATCCGTTCCGACCTCGCCGCTGGTGACCGAGGGCGCTGACCCGCTCGCGGAGTGTCTTGCCGCCGCTCACGACGCCGGGCTGAAGGTATTCGCCTGGGACAACCTGTTCAACGTGAGCGACGGCGACGAGGGCTTCCGCGCGCGGATGGAGGCGGGCAGGCGCCTCGTCCCCGGCGTGACCGGGGAAGCCAGTGCGTACCTGTGCCCGACACAGCCGGAGAACCAACAGCTTGTTGTGGACTCGTGCCTGGAGCTCGTCCAGGGCTACGCGGTTGACGGTCTGTTCCTGGACTACCTCCGCTACCCCTACCGTCCGGGCAGTCGCCACTGCCTCTGCGCCGCGTGTCGCCGGACCTTCGAGGCCGAACGAGGCGCTCCTGTGGCGAACTGGCCGCAGGACGTGATCAAGGGCGAGCTGGCCGACCCGTTCAACGCGTGGCAGCAGCAGACCATCAGTGCAAGGCTCGGGGGTCTGCGAACGGCTCTGCGGGAAGCGCGTCCCGGTCTCGTGGTCTCGGTCGCCGTGTTCGGCTGGCCCGACGCACGGAAGAACGTCGCGCAGAACCTGTCCGCGTGGCTCGACGCCGGAAGCGTTGATCTGCCGATCCTGATGAACTACACCGACTCCGCGAGCTTCTTCAGCAAGCTGGCGGAAGGAGAGGCGAAGGAGATCGGCAACCGGGTCCCCTGGTGCACCGCCCTCGGCGCCTTCTCCCACGCCGCGCAGTTCGCTTCGCCCGTCCCGCTGATCGACCAGATCGAGTTGACCCGCAAACATGGGGCCGGCGGGTTTGTGGTCTTCAAGCTGAACCACACGCTGCTGAGCGAGTTCCTGCCGGCGCTGCGGGAGGGCGTGACGGCGACGGACGCGCGGCTGCCGGCTCCTCGGGGCTGACGACGGCCGTTGAGGGTGCAGCCGGTTGGGTCGGGGAGTGGACTGGTGGTGCCTCGGGCATGTCTGACGGCAGGTAATCGGCAGACGCCGCCGAATACCCTTTGCGGCAGCCCGTGGCGTTTGGCGCGCCGTGATTGCATCCCCTTTGGGGGCGACATTTGCCCTCTGCCCTGAGGAGCCACATGACTTATACTACCCACCGTCGCCCAACCCGCCCCGTCCGCGTGGGCAGTCTGTTCATCGGCAGCGATCACCCGGTTGTAGTCCAGTCCATGATCGTCGAGCGCACGCGCGACGTGGAGGCTTCTGTCGCCGCGATTCGGCGGCTGCACGAAGCGGGTTGCGAGCTGGTTCGCGTCACGACGCCGACGCTGAAGGACGCGCAGGCCGTCGGCGAGATCCGGCGCCGGCTGGAAGCCGACGGGCTCGACGTGCCGCTGGCTGCCGACGTGCACCATCAGGGATCGACCATCGCCGTGGAGACGACGAAGCATGTCGACAAAGTGCGGATCAACCCCGGGCTGTTTGTTCACAAGCGCGCCGCCGCAGACCGGGACTACACGCGGGAAGAGACTGCAGCGGAGTTGGCTGAGATCGAGCGGCAGCTCCTGCCCGTTCTCGATGCCTGCAAGGCGCACGGCACAGCGTTGAGAATCGGCGTCAACCACGGGAGCCTGTCGGACCGGTTGATGCGCACCTACGGCGACACGCCGGAAGGCATGGTCGAGTCGGCGCTGGAGTTCGTGCGGCTCTGCGAGAAGCACGACTTCCGGGAGTTGGTGATCTCGCTGAAAGCCGCCCGCGTGCCGATCATGGTCGAAGCCAACCGGTTGCTGGCCCGTCGGATGGACGCGGCAGGCATGGCCTACCCGATCCACCTCGGCGTCACCGAAGCCGGCGACGGCGAGTACGCCCGCATCAAGTCCACCGCCGGCATCGCCACACTGCTCGCGGAGGGCATCGGCGACACCATTCGCGTGTCGCTCACCGAGGACCCCGTCAACGAGATCCCGGTCTGCTACGACATCCTCCAGGCGCTGGGCTTGCGGAAGACCAAGGTGGAGTACATCGCCTGCCCCTCGTGCGGCCGGACGCAGTTCGACATCGGCAAGGTGTTGGCCGAGGTCCGCGACGCCACCCGGCACCTCGTCGGTCTCGACCTCGCCGTCATGGGCTGCCTCGTCAACGGCCCCGGCGAGATGGCCGATGCCGACTACGGCTACGTCGGCAGCTCCCCCGGCGTGATCGCCCTGTACCGGGGTCGCGAATGCGTCAAGTCAAGGGTGCCGCAGGAGCGCGGGGTCGAGGAGCTGATCGACTTGATCAGAGCGGACGGGCGGTGGCAGTCAGCCAACCAACCTGACGCTTTCCACACTTGACCGTGCTCGGCAGATCGGCTATCCTGCGTTCCAAGACCCGGAACACCGCAGTGGCGCCCGGTGTCTGCGCTCCCGACCCGCGGAGGTCGGGCGGCCAACGTCAACCGTGCAGGAGGTGTTATCGACTTGGTACCGGGGCTTTCCCAGACCGCACGCGGCAGGCTGTCGACGTTGCCTGCCGCGGATATTGCCCTACAGGGAGGTTCGTTGTTATGCGATCACAATCCAGGAAGAGCGCGTTCACCCTCATTGAGCTATTGGTGGTCATCGCGATCATCGCGATCTTGGCCGCCATTCTGTTCCCGGTCTTCGCCAAAGCCCGCGAGAAGGCCCGGCAGACAAGCTGCCTGTCCAACCTGAAGCAGATCGGGCTCGGCAGCGTGATGTACGCGTCGGACTACGATGAGGTATTCCAAGGATGGATGACCCGCTGTTGGTCCGGGGGCAACGACGACTCCCACCCGATCAAGCTGCAGCCCTACCTCAAGAACAAACAGGTGTTCGCTTGCCCCTCCCAGCAGCAGACCGCCAACTTCCGCAACTGCTGGGATGGGAACGTCATCGCCGAGTTGGGATACGGGTTCAACGAGTGGATCTCCCACGCCGGCAATGAGACCAATGGCAGTTGCACGTGCTCCTCGGCCAAGAAGGTGAGCTACTGGCCCAAGACGGCTGAGACGCTCCTGTGGGCCGACAGCAAGTGCGGCATGATCTGGGGCGAGTCGCCGGAAGGCATCATCCATCGCGTCGCCTGGCCCGACGCCCCCGGCGGTGCAGGCGGAATCTGTGCGTGTGCCGGCGGAGGCATGCCGCCGATGGATCAGCGGGAGAAGTGGACGCGACACAACGGTGGCTCCAACCTCGCCTTCGCCGATGGGCATGCGAAGTTCTTCACCGCCTCGAACTGCAAGTGGAAGCGCTTCGGCGGCCCCATCATCGGCGCGCCGAGTGAACGGAACTCGTAGTTTTGTGTCGGGTCAGCCTGTTGAGGCGACCCCGGCCCCGCAGGCCAGGCGCAGATCGGGCTGCGACCGCGGCAGAGATCGACCTCCCCCCAGCTTGGGAAAGCTGGGCCACTGGGGGGAGGGTTCGGGATTGCCCCGTGGGCGGTGTCAACCGCAGTTTGGGTCCGACACCCCGGTGCCATCCATGGCCCAGTATAGGGCGGCCGTTGACGGTCTGACTCCCCGCCCCGTTCTACACTGTTGGCGGCGCAACACCCGCCCCCTCCGCCAGCTTCCGACGGAACCGCCCCAGCACACCCACTGTGACGCGGTCGTTTGCAGCCCTCGGAAAACAGGTGGGCGTTCACGCCGAGAAACAGTAGTTTCACGGACATACAGTCAGGGCTGCGAGGATCACAATAGTGCCTGTGGTGTCCCTCTCCGGCACGCGAAGCCCGTCCGTGCTGCCGGGAGGACCGCCCTACCCAAGTACCCGCCCCCAGCGAGAGTGAGCTGATCGAAGATGAGCACCAATGGTCGCCTTTGTCCCGGTGAAGCGGTCGTGGTCACCAACGAGAGAGGGACCATCCTGTCGGTCAGCCCTGTTTTCGAGCGGTTCACGGGGTTCAACCGGTACGAGGTCGTCGGTCAGCGCCTGCGGGTCAACGCGAAGGCGCCGTTCGGCGACAGCTCTGCCGACCAAGCGGCAGCCTGGGCCTGCCCGACCAGCGAGTGCACTCAGACGGGGATGGTCTGCTACAGCAAGAAGGACGGCACGCCCTTTCAGGTGACGGCCATGATCTCGCCTCTGCGCGGCGCCGTGCCCCGGTGCGGGTCAGTGTGTCCGCTTGACCGGGCTGGAGGACTGCCAGCCGGATCGCGAACCGCCCTGGTTCTGCGGGCTGTGCCAGGCAGGAATGGTCGGTGCAACGCAGTGAGCGCTACCAGTAGAAGACCGCTCGGGGCGGGGAACGCCACAGGAATCGCGCTTGACCGCGCCCTCTGCCCGTCGGGAGTGATTCCCTGTTTCGCGTAGAACTGGCCGTCGGTGATGCTGATCGTCTTCGTGTTGGTCTTCTTGTCGGTCAGCGTGAACGAGAAGGTGCCGGCACAGGCGGTACTGCTGAACTGGGTGACACGGATGGTGCCGGCGGTGGCGTTGTACTCGGTGTCCTGGGCGTCCCAGCCCTTGGCCCACGGGTGAGGCGTGGTCGCCGAAACCGTCGCAGTCACCGGGACAGTCGTGGGCTTCTCCAGACCGAAGTACAGGGAACCTTCGACGAAGGTGCCTTGCTTGGGGACGCCGGTGAAGGTGAACACGGAGACGGTTTCGGGGTCCGGCTGCCGGGGGGTGTCGAAGACAAAGTAGACCTTGTACTCGCGGGCAGTACCGTTCTTTAACCACCGCGCCGTCCCTAATGTGAGCGCGGGCGTGCCGGGGACGACCACAAGTGACGACCCCGCAGTCGAGCCAGTCCCCCCGCCGCCACCTCCACACCCGGCCAGAGCCGACAGCAGTACCAGCCAAGCGCCCTTCGCCAGCAAGTGCCTCACCATCTTGTCTCCTCCTTCAGCCTGGCGGCTCCTGCCGCCGCCTCATTGTGCGACCTCAGTAGTTCCGCGTCTGCTGGGCCACGATCTTGTTGCCGCTGTCGAAGATCCGGGCCAGCGCCCAGTGGGCGTTGGACTCGCCGAGGGTGCGGGTGATCTTCAGCGAGTGCTGACCGTCGGCCCCGATCTGCGCCCAGTTAGCGCCAGCGGCCTGGACCTCTCCGCCATTGCGCTTCCGGTGTGATAGGTAGACGCGCCCTCCCTGGGGGACGCCGGTGAAGGTCGCATTGACGGAGTAGGTCGAGCCCTTCCGCGGCACCGCCGGGGAGGTGCTGAGAGCAATGGCGGGCTTGGCGGGCGGTGACGCCTCGCTGCCCGCTTGGTCGTCGTCGCTCCCGGAGCCCGGAGGGCCGATGGAGTCGGCTTCGAGGTTGACGCGCAACTCGTTGGGGCCGATGTTGATCTGGCCGTTGTTCTCAATGTCGGCGGTCACCAGATTGCCGGGGAGGCTCTTGAGTACGCCGAACTCCCACGTACGGACGAATGCCCTGATCTGAACCCGGTTGCCGGGCGACTGGGTGGGCGGCTTCAGCAGTTTCTCGAGGCGGTCGTGTAGAGGAAGCCCTCCAAGTCCTGCTGGTTTCCGGGCGCGCCGCCGTTCTTGAATACCTCGCAGTACTGGCAGGTACGCGGCCCACGCTCCTGAGCACGCGCCGAAGATTGCCGGCGTGCCGGCATCGATTACCGGCACCAGAAGCGCTACGGTGGACAGGCTGGTACAGATCCCGATGCCCATGTGCGGGTAGTTTGTCACGAAGGTACAGGTGAGCCCGTGGATGTCCGAGAAGTTCGCCAGCACTTTGCGCAGCGCGACGGTCGGCAGAGAGGGCGTGTCCACCGGCACGGCGGCTTCGTAGATGCCGGTGCCCACGCGGTAGGCGGTGTAGCGATCGTTGTAGTCGGCATCGGCACTGGCGAGGGCCAGGAAGACGGTGGGCACCTTGATGCTGGAGGGAAGGGTGGGGTCGAAGGGATTGCCTCCCTTGAGCACGCGGACGCGGGTTTTCTGCGTTGCCCTGGAGGCGGCGCGAGGGACCAACGTCGCCTCGGGGATGCCCAGTTGCCGGTCGCCGTCGCCAAACGAAGCCCGGCTCTTGTCGGCAGGCTCTTGACCGGTGTTCGGGTCGACGACAGTCGTAACGCTCATTGCGCCATCGGGCGTAGTGGCGGTGACGGCGACTTCGGTAGCGGAGAGCCAGTCGAGCGCGAAGGTCGTGCCGTCATCCCCGATGAGCCCAACGGGGCGCCCATTCTCGTCGAGCATGATCTCGGTGGAGGCCCCCGAGGCGTTCTTGACGACTACCGAGTCGATGCTTGTGGGCGTGCCCTCGGCATCCTTGGCCCCGAAGTAGGTCACCGAGGAGCCGTCGGCAGCGTTCGCCACCAGGATCATCCGGCTGTCTGCAGAATCCGCAACATCGACACTGAACGTGTTGGCCGGGGGATTGCCGCCCCCCGCAGGAGCACCGCCACCCCCTCCACCGCAGCCCACCCAGAGTGCGACGGCTGCAACCGCAAAGCCTCCCAACAGAATCCTGAGCACCTTCATGTTCGCAACCGCCCTGGCAGATGGTGTGCGGACTTGGTGCATGGGGCCGCACTCTTCACGACTCGAAGGTCCCGAGTGCGGCGCCAACTGACAGCGGACGACATACCAGCCCTGGAGCGCGAGGCCTGCCTCAGCTCCACCCAACTCCCGACGTCTGCCGGGTTCGGAGCTGCAGAAAACCTCTGGCCTGGCGCCAAAGGATACCCCAGGGCCGTCCCGGAAACCCCACGTCTCGCGGCGACTTCTCACGGCTCACGCGGACGGCGGGGTATACTCGTACACGCTCAGCAGCGCACCAACCGTCGGCGGCTGGGTGATCCCCGGGGAGTGCCCTTCTATGAAGCGCGACGACAACACCGGCGGTCAGCGTTGGCTGATCGCCGCCCTCCTGCTCACCACCGCGGTGACCACCTCTGCGGAACTCAAGGAGAACCCAATGCCCAACCGCGCCCCCGAGAACGTCTACACCGGCGACCTCATGCGATTCCCTGGCCCCTACGGCTTCTGGCAGGGGAAGGCGGGGATCATCCTGGTGACCGACGACGAGTTGGAGACGCTGGCGACCGACCCGGACAAGGAGATCGACCTGTCGCTGACCTTCGACAAGCACCAGGACAGCCTGCGCAAGCTGTGTGAGCGCGCGCAGGCGGCGGGGCAGCGGACGCTGCTGCTGTCGTTCGACCATTTCTTCAAGCAGTACCGCCCAGGAACCGACAAGCCACGACGGCTGATGCCGGACATGGACCAGTACATCGAGCGGATCGCGAAGGTCAGCAAGTTCGCCGCCGACTACGGGTTGGCGATGGAACTGAGCCTGCTCAGCCCCCTGGAGATCGGGCCGGGCTACCGCCAGCGCACGGGCGAGTCGGGCCTGTGGATGCACTACCGCAAGGGCTTGCGCGACCCGCAGACGGGCGCGTTCAGCGTGCAGCTCTGGCGGCAGCAGCAGTGGTGCAACAACAAGGGACCGGTAGCGATTGAGGACGCGGGCGTGCGCGTGTTTGCGTTCCGGGAGCGGGCGGTGGGCGGCACGCCGTACCTGGCAGTAGACCCGGCCGGCGTGGCCGAAGTGTCTGAGGGCGTCCAGGTGGAGGCCTTTGAGGGCACGACACAGCAGCACGGCGACTTCCGCTCCCAACGCATTCGCGTCTTCGGCAAGGGGCACACCGACGTCGGGCCGCTGGACCGGGTGCTGGTTGTGCAGCAGTATCGAACGCCGGAGATGGACTACTTCAGCGACAAGGCGCTGCCGTTCCTGAAAGACCTGGCAGACCGCTACGTCGGCGCGGGCGTGCGGTTCAACGCGCTCTATTCTGACGAGATGCACATCCAGCAGGACTGGAGCTACTTCAACCATCACGACAACGGCGAGTTCGCCGTGCGCTACGTCAGCGAGGGCTTCCGCAAACGCTTCGCCCAGCGCTACGGCAAGGAGTATGAGGACTTCGCCAAGTACCTCGTCTACTTCTGTAGCGGTCAGGAAGAGGCGCGCGACGACCTGCAGGCGAAGGCGGGGCTGAGCCACGTCTTCGGTCCCGCGCCCGAGGACATCCGTCGCACGGCGCTGTTCCGGGCACGCTACTACCGGATGCTGCAGGACGACGTGGTGGACCTGTTCGTCGAGGCGAAGCACTACCTGGAAGGCAAGCTGGGCTATCGCCTGGAGTCGCGCGCCCACGCGACTTGGGCGGAGAGCCCTACCATCGACAAGTGGGAGACTGGCCAGGACCGGCACGCCCGCAACCAGTATGAGTACACCTCCAACTTCGTGTGGTCGGACACCGTGCACCAGGCAGCCGCCGCCTGCCACGACTACTTCAAGTGGGGCGAGTTCCTCACCGGCACTGGCAACGACCACGCCGAGTGCGGCTGGCTGGACCGCGACTACTACGGGCTTGCGCTGGGCTGCTCGACGGGTATCGTCAACGAGATCCCCTACTCATACGCCGCTCACTGGGGCAGCCCCAACGAAGTCTCCGCCCGGCGAAGCTGGTTGCAGACGGCTTACGGCGATGCCGGCTCGGCGGCGCACGGGATGGTGCAGGGCATGGTGCACCGCGACGTGCAGGTGCTGATGCTCTATCCCCTCGACCTCGTGAGCGTCGATGAGCGCTTCGGCTCGTGGATGACCCAGTACGGCTACGCCAACTACCTCACCACCGCGAAGCTGCTCGAAATGGGCACGGTGCGTGATGGCGCGGTGGAAGTTGCCGGCCGGCGGTTCACCACGTTGGTCGCGCTCTTCGAGCCGCACCCACCCAAGGCGCTGCTGACGGCGATGCGCGAGCTGACCGACCAGGGCGGCCGCGTGGTGTGGTCTTCGACGCCCCCGCTGCTGGACTGGGAAGGCGACAACTGCCTGGCAGAGTGGCAGGACCTGTTCGGTGTCGACTACGCGGCAACCACCGCGCCGGGCTGGATCGCGCCGGGGAGGCGGGCGACGTTTGAGGGCGCGCTTGCGGGCGTCGAGCCGCAGACGATCCTGACCGATCTGCTGGTCGATCACGTCTACGCCGTGGCTCCGCGCGCGGGCGTCTCCGTAGTTGCCCGCGTCGCCAAGAAGAGCGCCGGCACCCAGCGAACGACGCCACGCGGAGGCAGCCTCACGTTCCTCGGCTTCCGCCCGCGCGACGACCAGTCGCAGAGCCTCGGCTACGACGAGCGCACGTGGTTCGACGTGCTGAGCAAGCTCGGGGTCTACCCGCCCACCGGCAAGTTCGCCGACGTGAATGACAACACGGAAGTCCTGTCGCGCACAGGCGACTACCTCTGCTGCCGCTTCCCCAACGGCGCCATTTCCATCGCCCCGCATCTGCGGACCTACGAGGAGAACTGGCCCGGCGGCTTCGGCCGGCGGAAAGAGGAGGACAAGCGCGCCCTCGCCGAGAACCCGCCGCCGCCGCGCGAGATCAAGCTCACTGACTTCAAGGCGGGGGGGCACACGGTGACCTACGACGGTCACGGCCCGGTGACATTTCGCGTCAATGGCGCCGGCGAGTTGATCGGCTTCTCCGGTCACCAGTGCAGCGAGATCACCGTGGATGGCCGCACTTGGAAGATGGCCGACCACCGGATGAACACCGTGTCGTGGGCGCCGGTTCCGCCCGAGTGCCGCGTCGACCGCGGCGCGGTAGCAGCACTGCGGCTGACCACCGACGCGCCCTGCGAGATCCGCGTGCCAGCAGCCGGGCTGCCCGACAAGGTTGAGGCAGTCCTCCAGGGGGCGCAGCTCGGCAGCCGCGGCCAAGCAGTGGAGTCGCGTCGCGACGGCGACGCGCTGCTGATCAAGATGCCTCCGTACCACGAGGGTGGGATGGTCTTCGTCGTCGCCAATGACTGACCACCACCCGCGCCGGTGTGAGAAGGAAGTCGATACCACTGTGAAGATGATGAAGGCGTTGGTCAAAATGAAGCCGGAGCAAGGGCTTTGGCTCCAAGACGTTTCGGTTCCGGACGTCGCCATAGACGACGTGCGCATTCGCGTTCTGAAGACGAGCATCTGCGGGACCGATGTGCACATCTGGAACTGGGATGAATGGGCGCAGAGAACGATTCCGGTGCCCATGGTCACCGGGCACGAGTTCGTGGGCGTCATCGAGGCCGTCGGGGAACACGTCCAGGGCTACCGTCCCGGCGACCTCGTGAGCGGAGAAGGGCACCTCGTCTGCGGTCGCTGCCGCAACTGCCTGGCGGGGCGGCGGCACCTCTGCGCGCACACCCGCGGCGTCGGTGTCAACCGCAACGGCGCGTTCGCCGAGTACCTGTGCCTCCCCGTAACCAATGTCTGGCCCTGCGCGCCCGGGATTCCACACGACATCCTGAGTTGCTTCGACCCATTAGGGAACGCGACCCACACGGCGCTCTCGTTCGACGTGCTTGGGGAGGACGTGCTGATCACCGGTGCGGGACCCATCGGGCTGATGGCGACCGCCATCGCTCGACACGCCGGCGCGCGCTTCATCGTGGCGACCGACCTGAACCCTTACCGACTGGACCTCGCGGCCCGCATGGGGGCGACGCGGGTCGTTGATCCGCGCCACGAAAACCTCCACCGCGTCCAGACAGAACTCGGCATGCACGAGGGGTTCGATGTCGGCATGGAGATGTCCGGCAGCCCGGCCGCGTTCCGCACAATGCTGGACAACATGTGCCACGGTGGGAAGATCGCCCTGCTCGGCCTGCTACCAACAACGGAGATCGACTGGGGGCTCGTGGTGTTCAACGGACTCACGCTCAAGGGCATCTACGGGCGGGAGATGTACGAGACTTGGTACAAGATGACCGTGATGATCCAAGGCGGTCTTGAGATTGCGCCGGCGATTACGCACCATTTCCACTACACTGAGTTCGAGCAGGGGTTCGAGGTCATGCGGTCCGGTCAGTGCGGGAAGGTCGTTCTGGACTGGGCGGAGGAGTGAACCCTCGTCAGACTCGTCGGACGCGTCAGACCTGTCCGACCCAGCTAAGGAGCCTCCCGTGTATAGCTCGCTGAAGACCCACCTCACCACCGAACTCCAGCAGATCCGCGATGCCGGTCTGCACAAGTCCGAGCGCGTACTGGCGACGCCGCAGGGAGCGCGCATCGCGGTGGTCGGCGGGCGCCAAGTGCTCAACTTCTGCGCCAACAACTACCTCGGTCTCGCCAATGACCCCCGTGTTGTCGAAGCCGCCCGCGCCAGCTACGAACGGTGGGGCTACGGACTCAGCTCCGTCCGCTTCATCTGCGGCACCCAGGAGTTGCACAAAGAACTTGAGGCGCGGCTCACGCGGTTCATGGGGACGGAAGACACGATCCTCTACAGCTCCTGCTTCGACGCCAACGGCGGTCTGTTCGAGACGCTGCTCGGCCCCGAAGACGCTGTCCTCAGCGACGAGTTGAACCACGCCAGCATCATCGACGGTGTTCGGCTCTGCAAGGCGCAACGGTATCGCTTCCGCAACGGCGACATGGACGACCTCGAAGCCCGGTTGAAGGAGGCCGCCGGCGCACGCGTCCGCCTGATCGCCACCGACGGCGTCTTCTCGATGGACGGGTTCGTCGCGAAGCTGGACGCCCTCTGTGACCTGGCAGACGAGTACGACGCTGCCGTGATGGTCGATGATTCCCACGCGACAGGCTTCGTTGGCAAGACCGGCCGCGGGACCCACGAGTACAACCAAGTCATGGGCCGGGTTGACGTGATCACCAGCACGTTGGGCAAGGCCCTGGGCGGCGCCTCCGGCGGGTTCACCACCGGCCGCAAGGAGATCGTCGAGATGCTGCGCCAGCGGTCACGCCCCTACCTGTTCTCCAACACCCTTGCGCCGGCGATTGCCGCCACCACGCTGGCCGTGCTGGACCTCTTGGAGGAGTCGACCGAACTTCGGGATCGACTTGAGTCCAACACAAGACTGTTCCGCCTGGGCATGGCCGAGCGCGGCTTCGACATCCCCGAGAGCGACCACCCCATCTGCCCGATCCTGTTGGGCGACGCGATGCTCGCCACGAAGATGGCGGACAGCCTGCTGGAGGAAGGCGTCTACGTCGTCGGCTTCAGCTACCCCGTCGTCCCCGAAGGCAAGGCGCGCCTCCGCGTCCAGATCTCCGCGGCACACACTGAGGACGATCTGCAGGCTGCCATGGAGGCGTTCGCCAAGGTGCGCGCCGAGCTGCGAGCACCTGGAGGGTAGCCCGGTCCCGCCCTCACCGCGTGCCCCAGCGGTTGTCCCAGAGTGCGAACAGGGCCAGCAGCCGCACAGGGATGATGAGAAACAGGTGCAGGAACCCGTAGAGCGGCATCAGGAGGAAGTCAGGCTCGCGCGTGCGGTAGAGCCCGTAGCCCCCGCGCAAGAGCGCCACCAAGACGACAGTCAACGCGTACCGGAGTCCCACCAAGTGGTCGCCTGCGGCAAGAGCGGCGACCCCGTGGGCCAGACCATACAAGAGGAGTAGTGGCAGGGCCGCCTGGAAGAACAGGCAGTAGGCGAAGTAGCAGTTCCGACGATGGAGGAACCGAAGCGACCAAAGGAACTCGCGGTAGAAGGACTGGCTCCACCGTCGCTGTTGGCGGGCCCAGACTCGCACGGAGGTGGGCGCCTCGGTCCAGGCGAGGGCGTGGATCGCGAGACGTGCCTCGTATCCGCCCCAGAGCAGCAGGTTCGGGAGATGGCGATCGTCCCCATAGTGGCACGGCCTCCCGAGGAATCGCTGGCTGACGTACCGGTCCACCAGCGGGTCGAGGAGTTCCTTGCGATACACCGAGAACACCCCCGAACAGCACGTCACCACGCCGAGGTAGCTTTGCGAGGCCCGCTCCTGGCAGAACGCAGACCAGTACCGCAGATGGATGAGGCGCGGCAGGAGTGCCGAGCGGTTCTCAACCAGAGCCACACCGGTGACCGCACCGACCCGCGGATCCGCGAACTGGTGGAGCGCTACGTCGATGGCGCGCGGATGCAGGCGGGTATCGCTGTCCACGGTCACGAGGAACTCCCCGTGCGCCGCCGCAAAGCCGGTCGCCTGCGCGTGGCGCTTTCCTTGGTTGCTCCCCAACCGCAGCGTCCGGAGGGACCGGTGGGGAGGAAGGGCCACGACGAGGTCGTCCAGCGAGGGGAGCCCGGCCTCGCTGCCGTCGTCCACGACCACCACTTCCAGGGGGCCCGCGTACTCTTGGTGCAAAGCGCTCGCCACACACCGGCGCAGTGAGTCTGCCGGTTCGTTATAGGTGGGAATGACAACGGTGATGGCAGCGGTGTGGCGGCGAGGGCGGAACCGCTGCTGTCGTCGCCACTCAAGGTGACATAGGACGAACTGAGCAACCAGCCACGAGCCGACAAGTGCACCGTAGAGCGAACCTCCGGGCCAGCTTTGACCCCTGGCGCCGGTCGCCGAAAGCACCCCCGCGACAAGGCCGAGGAGAGCGGCGAAGCCGGCCATCGCAGCAAGGGCCCGCGTCGGGTGTGAGCCAACCGGCCGTCTCTCGGCGTCCGCCGCCACCGAAGCAGCCGCAGGCAAGAGCGGCAGTAGCGGCACGTCTGCGGCGGATGTCTCTCCGGCCACGGTCTCTCCTTTCCCGAGTCGACCGCGCTCCGGCGACCAGCCGAGCTCAAGCGGATGAGGCACTACCCCAGCCCTCCGCAACCCTCCAGTCGAACGGGGACGGCCTTCGACCCGGCCGGCACAGCCAGTCGGAACGTCTTCTCCTTGCCGTTCCAGTCGCCGGACGGAACCGTGGAGGTCGGCGCGATGCCCAGAGCGAGGTCGAGGGTCAGCGGCCCCGCCTGTCCCGACACTCGACCCCTCACCGCGTCTCCGTCGACCCAGAGCGTTGCCACGACCGGCTCCGGCGAGCCGACCAACTGCCGCGGGCCAAGCCGTGCTTCCCGGGCGCCAAACAGTCCGGCTCGCATGACCTGCCCTCCGGCGCTCTGCGTGACCAGCGTGACGGCAGCCGGCCCCTCCGCATGAGTCCTGACCGTGACCGAGTCGGTGTGCCCGGCACGCCTGACATAGAAGTCCAGACCGTCCTCCCGGGGAAGCGTCACGACCTCCGGGAGGGAGGTCCTGGGGATCGGACGCGCCCCCGTGCCTCCGCCCTCGCGCGTCGCAACGTGTCGAACGGGGACCAGGAGGGTCACGAACAGCACCGAGGTGGTGCTGCGCGGGGGAGCAATCCGAATGAACCGCGCGTCGTCGGCATACTGGCCTTCGTCTGCGCGCCAACCGGTCGGCAACAGCGGGAAGATCGCGAGCGCGCCGCTGTCCGCGACGACGCTGAGATACTCCTCGCCCAGCCGGACTTGGCCGCCGGAGTGTGCGCGCCAGTCGAAGTCGGTGGCTGCGTCGGCAGCCAGTTCGTCCACGATCACGAAGTATCCCGGATCGGCACGCCCGGCTGCACCCGCTGCCCCGCGAACGTACAGCACGTGTCGCAGGGCCTTGCTGATCTTGTCCGGGTACACCTCGCGGGCATCCGATAGCGCGTAGTCGCAGCCGACCCCAGGCTCGGGTGCTGCCGCGGGCGCGGCAGAGGAGACACCCCGCAGATCGTCACCGGGCCCGCCGTAGAGGAACTCGCGGAGATACGCACGACTCACAAGGTCGTCGCGCTGGCTGCGACCGTCTACGACGATGGTGTTGTGCCCCGGGGTGGAGGACCAGTACTGCGCGGATTTGCCGCCCTTGCCGAAGTAGCCGGCCGGGTAGTGGCCGATAGGCAGATCGCGGAGGAGCGTCTCGCCGAAGGCGTGCAACACGAACGTGTTAGGTCGAGGTGGGAGTGGGGATCCTTGTAGCCGCTCCGGAGAGCCAGGACGACCGCGTCGTCGTCCCAACCCGACCGCATCGACACCCATCCCACCTCCGGGAACGCCGCAGCGCGTGGGGCGCCCGCCGAAGGGCGCTCGCCGTTGGCGTTCTCCGGCCACAGCAGCAACTCCTTGGGCTGGCCGCGAAACGGCATTCGCGTGGCAAGCCAGTTCCAGTCGGGACGGTGCAGTTCCTGTCCGAGCTTGAGCAGCACTGCGCGGTTGGAGGGCGCCCGCTGGGCATCGCAGAAGTTCACCCACCCCTCGGGTGGCAGGTAGTTGTGCAGCACGAAGTCGCCGGTCTTCGCCCAGAAGGGATTCTGCAACGCGTCGACTTCGCCCCCGGTGACCCGGCGGACGACTTCCGCAAAGACAAGCAGGGAGTCCACCGCGTACTCCCAGTAGCTCAGCCCTTCGCTCCAGCCGCCGTCAGTTGGCAGGTGGTCGAGGATTGCGAAGTACTCCCGTACCACCCGGTGGAACCAGACCGCGGCCCGCGGGTCGTCCCCCAGCAGCGAAGCCACTGCTACTCCAATGTTGGCGGTGACGACACTGCACCAGTTGTTGCGGTAGTCCGCCGTCGGAAATCGACGATGATCGAGCACCGTGAGGTACGGCAGGATCGCCTTCTCTAATAGCGGCTTGCGCACCCACACCCGCTCCCCTTCAGTGATCCGGTCCCACAGCGCGTCATATCCCATCCCCAGCGCCATGGCCTGGGTCGCCGAAGTCAGATCGACGATCCGCGGCTTGTGGCGGTGCGAGACCCAGTCTTCGCGGCTGGCGAATCGCAGCAGCAGACCGCGCGCGACGTCGGTGTACGGTTGCTCGTCGGAGACGGCCGCCAGGTTGAGCACGTCCACGAGGCGAAGCGGCCCGAAGGTGGGTGTGGCGCGAGGCGCCTCGCGTGCCTGCTCCCACCAGCGGACGGCGTTGTCGGCGCACGTGCGGTTCTCCACCCAAGCAGCGCGAGCGATCGGCTCGTCGGTGAGTGCCTTCAGCCGGCGCTTCTCCGCCTCCGTGAACCACACCCAGGGGTGCTTCTCCGGCCGATGGGTCTGGTAGTAGAGGCTGCCGAGGTACGCGGGTAGTCGGTAGTCCTCCCGTTCGGCGGGCGTCTCGGCCCCGTCCACTTGGGTGGGTTGCGCCGTTACGATCAGCGAGAAGCCCTCTGCGTCGCCCGACAGTGCCGCCGCCAGCAGGGCTCTGCGCGTTGCCGCCGCCCCCGGCTCGCCCGCCACCCTTACGGGAAGGCGGATTCTGAGCCCCTGCCCCGGCGGCAGGTCGGCGCCGGGGCACTCCACCTGCCCCACCCGAAGACCGGCGGGAACGTCGCCTTCGGGCGTCGCCGTCAGGTGCATGGACCCGGACGCTCGATTCTGCACCTTCCACGCGCGGTGCCACACGGCGCCTTGGTTGCCTTGCTCCCAGCCCTCGTCGTCGACCTTCAGAGAGTCTCGCGTGAGGAGGACCTGATCGAGGTAGACCGTCGCGGTTGGCGTCGGGCCCAGCCCCCATTCGGTCGAGAACAGCAACCGGTCGACGTGCTCCCAACCCAGCGGCTGTCCCGACCCCTCGAAGCTCTCGAGGGGCATTCGCACCGACTGCCAGTCGCCGGGTACGAGCGTCACCGCTCGGTAGAAGTAGTCGCGCGAGTCGGTGTCGGGGTCATCGCACTCGGCGACCACGTGGATCTCGACGCTGGCCGCCCCGCGGACGCGCGCTCGGAACCGCAGGTTGTCGAACGGCGACCAGTCCTCCGGGACGCGGAACGACGACGCGGTCGGCTGGGCGGGCAGCTCCCAGCGGGCCGAGGCGTTCCCCTCGGCCGCCTGTGCGTCGTCCCGAGCGGCGCCCTCCCAATGCCACTCAGGGCCCTCGAAGTCCTCGACGAGTAGCCGAGGGACCGGCCCGGGCTCGGCGCCTGCCTCTCCGCCGTGGAGAAGCACCGCCGCAAGGGCGGCCCCCGCCAGGAGCCGGAGCGCCCGAGGGCATGAGGTGGTGGATCGTCTCCCCACGCCGCCCGCCGCCGCCCGCCCCCGGAGTTTCTCACTCAGTGCCGGATCTCGCTCCATCGCTTCTCCAGGTCGAACGCGTTGTCCCGCTCGGGGGTGTGGCAGCCCGCGCACCGCTTGCGGGCTTCGCTCTTCCTCCCGGTGGCGCCCGGCAGGGCGAGGTGCAGCAGCCCCTCCTCATGGCACGAGGTGCACTCCACTCCCTGGCTGCTGACTCCTTGGAGCACCTTCCCGGCCACGCGGAACGCTTCGGAGTGGCACCGCAGGCACTCGGGCACGGCAGTGCCCTTCTTCAGGAGCGTCGCAACGGCTTGTGCGTGGCGACTCTTCCGCCAGGCGCTGAGCGCTTCCTCGTGGCAGGTCCCGCACCGCTCGGGGCTCACGTATCCCTGCTCCGCCAGCTTCTCCGACTCGCCGGCCAGCGATTCCATCAAGGTCGCCTGCTGCTCCTCCGCAAGCGCGGTCCGGAGCGCCCGCGCCACGTTCTGGTTGGTGGGTGAGGCGGCGGTCAGCGACAGCGGCTTAAACTCCACGGCAAGGTCGCGCTTGCCGCCGTCGGCCGCGGCGGGCCGCCACCGCACCGCAGCCAGGCCCACTTCCCTTCCTTGCACGGCGGCCGGCAGCAGGTAGCTGTGCCCGACGCGAATCGGCTCCTTGAGCCGGTCCGAGCCCCGCGCGCCGACCACCAAGTCCACCGACCTGCCGAGGTCGCCCTCGAGAAAGTGCCGTTCCTCCGCGAGGCTCCGGTAGGTCAGCAGCACCATCAGGTCGCAGCCGGTGCGCAGCGTGCTCGCCACGTCGACCAACAGCTTGGCCTGCTCAGCGCTTAGGGCGGTCTCGGGGCCGGTGCTCAGCAGGCCGATGCGACGCTCGCCGACCTGGACGACGGCGAAGGGCTGGCGCAGGTACGAGAGCGACCGACCGTCGGGTTCGGCGTTGTCCAGAGGCAGCCCCACGACAGTCAGCGGCCGCTCAGACGCCAATCGCCAGTAGGCTTCCGCCCACTTCGCGTCTGCGGGGCCAAAGGACACCGCGTCGTACTTCGCTTCGCAGAGCGCCTGCCAGACGACGCGGCCTCGCTTCTCGTCGTCGGCGAGGTTGCCCACGTCCACAGCCAGCACCTTGCCGGGAAACTGCTCTCGCAGCTTGCGGATGACCTCCACAGCCTGCGCCAATCCGACGGACTCGCTCCCCGAGCACCCGCAAGACCGCAGGAAGCCCTGCGTGTTCTGGGTGTACAGCAAGAGAACGTCGACGTCGTCCACGCCCGCCGGCAGCGTAGAGTCACTGCCGGCAAAGGCCCAGAGAGCGCAGAGGGTCGCGGGAAGCACGACGGCCAGAGACCACCGACTCAACGGCCGGGTACCACTCATGCCGTCGCTTCACTCCTTCGCAGTCGCCTTCGCACCGCCGTCACCTTCCTCGCGTTTGCCGCCTTCGGGGGGCAGGTCCTCGGACAACCGGGTGACCACCGCTCGCACCGCCTCCCAGTCCTCTGCCACCACCGGCCAGAAGACGGCGCGCGTGAGCGGCGCGCCCTGCTCATCAAGCGCCTTTAGCTCTTCTTCCAGGCACGGCGTGCCGTCCGGCTTCCTCGTACGGACCAGCGGGTGGAGCCGCTCCAAGAAGTCGGCCGGCGGCCCCCCGGCCTGCGGCTTCTGCTTGGCCTCCTGCGCCATTCGGGTCAGGATGCCCCACACCGCGCGGTTCCACCGCTCGTGCCACGTCGTGTCCAGCAGCGCTTCCGACACCGCGCCCTGCTGCATCCACGCCAGCCAGTTGTCCGCCGTCTTCCCTTTCAGGCTCAACCCCTTGGCGTAGTAGCTCCCCGTGCCCCAGGCGACGATCGGGGCGTTTGGGCGCTTCTCGCGAAGCTCTCCGCACAGCTCCGCGCACCATTCTGCCATGCGCTCTTCACGCCACAGGGCCCACCAAGCCAGCCGCCCCTGGTCGGTGAGGTCGATCGGGTCCATGGAACGGGCGTGGATGAGCGCCTCGCGGGCGGCCACGCTGTAGCCCAGCATCTGGTAGGGCGACAGCCGACAGGCGAGCGTGAATCCATCCGGCGCCGGGTCTCGTGTCGCCAGCTCGACGAGCACGTTCCGGAGCGCTGTGCGGACCTCCTCCCGGAAGGGCGACGCGTACTTGGCGGGGTCGCTCCCTGAACCGCAGCCGCCGCTCTCGCCCAACTCGAACCACTCGGGCACTTTCGCGAAGAGACCGGGGCTGTCTGTGTCGGCTCGCTCCCACGTCAGCAGATCCGCAGCAAGGCAGCAGTCTACTCCCGCCTTGCTGCACGCCTCCTCGGTTCGGGCGAGCAGGTCGTTGCTCACGAACGCGGGCCCTTGCGCAAAGGGCTTGACCCCAGTCGGGTAAAGCGTCTGCCCGTTGGAGAACACCAGCAAGTGCAGGCGGGAGAAGCCTGCCAACTGAGTAGAATCCGCCGCGATACGCTCCACCAGTGCGGGGGCGCGCCACGGGTCGAGGAACAGCTCGGGGCCGGCCGGCGACGCGCAAGAACCGGCCACCGTCAGCGTCGCCAGTAGGGCAACGATCCCTGTGCGCATAGTCATCGCTCTCCTCACTCACCGACAACGAGGTCCTGGCTGAAAAGGGCGCACGCCCCGATCCCGTCAGTCCTCCGGCAGCTCGACCGCGTACCGGTCGCGGTAGTCGTAGTACACCTGGAAGATCGACACGTAGGGTCCGGATAGTCGTTGCTCCGGGGAAGTGGGTCGTCGGTACGGTCGGACGACCATCAGGTAGGAGGTCCCGAGGCGGACGCGCGCAGTCTGAAGCTCCGCCACACGCTTGCGAAGTACTGCCTCGTCCATCACCATCTTGGCCGGCCCCGGCTTGCCCACGTCCTGTCTGGGGATGAGCGTCGCAGCCCGGGCGACGAACTCCTGCTGGGGTGGCGTCAACTCGCCAAATGGGCCGCTCTCCCGCGCCAGGAAGTCGGCTGGCGCGAAGGGGATGCCCTGCTTGCGCAGGTCCGCCCGGGTCGCCAACGGGCGCAGCACTTCGCCGAGTCTGCTGAGCAGCTTGGCCGGCAGGAGTGGGAAGCGCAGCTTGTGTCCCAGGGTGGGGTCGTGTGCGGCGAGGAAGCGCGTCTGACCCACGTGCCGCAGCGTCATCCCGGTGGCGGCGCGGAGCGCGGCGATCAACTCCGTGGCGCCGTAGCTTCCCTGTGAAGCGAAGATCCGTCGACCCTGGTGCTTGTTGTCTGCGTACACCTTGACACCGGACTGCTCGCGGATCAGACGGGTCAACTCCTCCAGCGTGTAGACGCGGCTCTCCTGCAGGGAAACCGTGGCAGCGGATGTCTCCTCCTCCGCATGGGCGGAGGGGAGCACCTCGACTGCCCGTCCCGCCGTCACCAGGATGCCGGCGGCGAAGAGGGAGGCGACAAACCGCCGCGAGAGAGTTCCCTGCCATGCCTTGCGCACTGCCGTCATCACTCGCCCTCCTCAAGCGCGCCACGCAGCGTTCCAGGCACGCTGCCCGGCGCGATCCGGTCGAACTCACGGAAGCGCTCGCCGGCGCGGATGAACACCCGCTTGGCAGGCTGCCCCTCAATACCGTCCACCTCGACGTACGGGTCGAACAGAAAGCCAACGGCGACCTCGACTTGACTCAGCAGGCTTGTCCAGTCGCCGGCCGAGTAGCTGTTCGCGACCAGAACCGCCTGCACCCGCCTCTGCTGCTCAGCCGACAACTGCTTGACGTCCAGCCATTCCTCGTCCATGGCGGCGGCCCGCTTGTCGACAGGGAGCGCCCCAATGAAGTCGGCCACGCCCGCCATCGCCTCGCGGTATCGGTGTTCGGACTCGTCTGTCGCGGGGTACTGGTCGGGTCGCAGGACCACGACGCCCCCGCGCTCGAGGCGCGTCCTCCCCGAGGCGGCGGCCAGCTCATCCAGCACCTCACCGGCAGTTCGCCCCGCGCCCGTCGCCGGCATACGTGGCGGCTGCTCCGGGATCTCCATGACGACTCGGACCCCCGTCTCTCGGGTGACAGCGGCCAGCGCTTCCGGCAGCGGCCGCCCGGACACATCTGTTCGGACGGGCCTGGTCAGCGGGGCTTCGGGTCCCGCGCTTGGGCGGGCCAGGCAGGCGAGAGAGACTATGATGAATGCCGCCGCGGCCAAGAGGTTCACTGTGCTTCTGCTCATTTCCTGGTTCACTCCGGACACGGAGTCTGCTGGAGCATCCCGGGGTCTCAATCATTGGGACGCTTGCGAGGGCCGCCATAGGAACGAGAGGACAGGACACTGCCGGTTCTCGCGCTGACCACGAGGCGGACGCGGCCAATGTATTCCAGTCCGTCAGGCATTGTCGGGGTGAGCTCTACGTACTCACGCATGACGACCCACGCCAGCTCTTGGAGCGCGACTGGGACTATACCGGGTACATCGACCCGCTCGATCGGGATCCCCGTGTTGAAGTCCGAGTACAACACGTAGCGGACGACGATCTGACCATCGGTGTCGGGCAAGAGGGATGCCACCCGCAGGAGCCGCGTGAGCGACACGCGGGGCGGTGCACCGGGGCGGTCGTACATGACGCCGTCGTCCCGACACCAATCCTCGTGCGGCTTCCCTATTGGCCGGAGTTCAGTCCACCATGGCGTCGTCGGAGCCGTGAACGCCTCGATGCACTGGCCTGTCGCGGCGTCGATGGCGAGGTACAGTCTGGGAACCAGCTCCGGCTTCCCCGCTGCCTGTGGCGGGTCAGACGCATTGCGGGGAGGGATTGACACACTGGTGGCCTCCGCCAGCCACACCGGCAGCTTCTCGGGTCGAAGATAGGGAAAGTCGTCGTCGGTCAGGTAAGCGCGTTGCAGCTTCAGTTCACCGGCCGCCACTCCCAGATAACGGGCGGCCAGTTGCTCCGCCTCAGCACGGCCGATCCCGGCTTCGTCGCTTCGGGTCCAAACCTGGATAGGCGCATCCTTCGGCCAGCCGGGGATGGCGCTCTCTCCCGTGTCTTGGGCCGCGACACACGGGAGGACGAACCACAGTCCTTGACATAGCAGGACCGTCCCTCGACTCCGTCGGCAAAGCGACAGACGATTGGCGCCCCGCTGTGCCGGGACCAGGGTGTTGTTGCCCTGACCGTGGTCAAGGGCGACAACACCTGACGTGTCCGCTTCCCTGCGTGGATGCAAACCAAGTGCTCCTTTGGGCTGGCTCGTTCGCTGTGCCACGTCTACGGCTCAGGGCAATGCTTGTCCCAGACGCGCACTACGGTTCTCTCCTGCCCCCCCACCGTTTCGGTCGTGATGCCAAGCCCATAGTCTGTACTGTCTCCTTGTCCTGGCACCTCCGTCAACCCGGCTTTTCGCCATTGCTCCCCCGCAGCGTCTCGCCACCTTGTCTGACACTCCTGGAACGCCACTTTGTCGTCGCGGTCGCCCGCCATCTGGTTGTTCGGGTGCCAAGTCTCGCCTTTCAGGGCGGCGGTGTACAGACAGTTG
>Ga0210056_1000967_pt1 | contig 24858 bp, 22 predicted proteins | sample CryGeyCG2014_080_2_FD_183965 | JGI IMG/M metagenome (GOLD analysis project Ga0210056, IMG submission 183965) | Groundwater microbial communities from aquifer - Crystal Geyser CG07_land_8/20/14_0.80 (SPAdes) (version 2) | ecosystem: Environmental > Aquatic > Deep subsurface > Groundwater | place... | reverse complement strand
TACACCGAATATGCCTGGTTTTAGTTGAACGTGAACTTCGGCTTTTCGCATGTATTTTAGTGCTGGTTCTCCGCATCTTGCCAAATATCCAGCACGGAACTTCTCAAATCTTGCCCTTTCGGTTCTCAACTTACCACTTATGACTATTTCTGCGCCTAGGGCTCCGGCATCCATAACTTGCTTCAAAGCCCAAAAACCAGCGCGTCTGAAATGTATGCCCCTTTGTAAGGCTGAAGCAATACGTGAAGCAACAACATAAGCATTTAATTCTGGAATTTCAATTTCGGAAACAGAAATTTGCGGGTTTGAAACTTTAAATTTTTCTTCTAAAATACTTGCAAGCTCTTTTATGCTTTCTCCACCACGTCCTATTACCAAGCCGGGACGCATGGCATAGATTACCATGTGGGTTCCCAACGGAGTTTTTGATATTGTTACTCCGCCATATCCAGCTCTTTCAAGTTTTTTTTGTAGAAACTCGTCGATTTCCGTTTTCTTTATGGATTCTGTTATAAAATGTTTGACGACAGACATTATGCTTCTTCCCCTGTTTCTGGTCGTTCTTCTAGAACTATTTCAATGTGGCATAGGGTTTCAAAATTTGGTGTGGTTCTTCCTTGGGCTCTTGGGGTGTATCGCTTAATCTTCATTCCCGGATATGCAGATGCATGAATAATGCGGAGTCTTTCTGTGTCTAAGCCTTTGTATTCGGCGTTGGCTTCTGCTCCCTCTATTACTTTTAATATTTGTTCTGATGCTTTTACTGGGTATCTGCCCGCATAAGCCTTTTCCAATCCGTGGCGGTGTCCAGCCTTCTTTTTGAATCGTGTGAAGGGAACAGCTCGTTTTTTAGCCATAATGTCTCTAAGGTATTGTTTTGCTTGGCTGAGCATCATTCCCTTAATTGTTTTGCATATTTCTCTTGCTGATTTATGGGATACTCTAACCTCTCGTCCGCTTGCTTTAACGGTTTTTTCAGGGTCTAATTCCTCTTCTGTTATAGAGTATCCCCATTTTGGCACTTTATGGTCTCTCCAACTGTGCAATTGAACAGCGTTATGGCGATTTATATGGCTTTCCGTTAGCCCAAGTGATTTTCAGGCGACTTTAAACGTTTCCAACGACTTATGTATGCTAGATATATCTCAGTTCTCTTACGATGTGTTTATGTTTACCTTGTAAGGTTAGGTATTCTGAGTTGAAGGTGAGTGTGGGATATTGACATTAAAGAATGAGCATATTACCATGTTGCATGGTGCTGGCGGAACAGTCATGCACGATTTAGTTAAGAAGTATATTGTAAAGTATTTTGGCAACGCAGCCAACTTCGAAGTGCCACTTGAAGCCCTAGATGACGCAGCCGTTGTAGACAACATAGTGTTAAAAAGCGACTCCCACGTCGTTAAACCCATTTTCTTCCTTGGCGGAGACATCGGACGCCTGGCGGTTTCTGGCACAGTTAACGACATTGCAGTTTTGGGTGCTGAACCATACGCCCTAACTTGTGGCTTCGTTTTGGAAGAGGGCTTAGCCTTGGCTGATTTTGAAAGAATTTTGGCTAGTATGCGGCAAACATGCAAGGAAGCTGGCGTTAGCATAGTTACTGGTGATACGAAGGTTGTTGAGAAAGGAAGCTTAGGCGGTTGTATAATAAACACTTCTGGAATTGGCAGAAGAACCATGGCTTTAGATAAAAATCTTGAAGTTGTTAAGCGATTTAAAAGGGACTTTAAGACACGCTGGATTTTAGACTCAAACCTTAGGGCAAGCGACAAAATAATACTGTCTGGAACGGTTGGCGACCATGGTTTAGCCGTCTTATCTGCTCAAGAAGGGCTAAGTTTTGGAAGCGGCATAAAGTCTGATGTTAAACCCTTAAATCGCTTAATCCAGCGTTTGCTCGGCGAAGTTGGCGGCATAGATGCAATGAAAGACCCGACGCGTGGAGGTTTAGCAGACGCCCTAAACGAGTTCAGCGACAAATCTCACGTAGGCATACTCATTCATGAGGACAAGATTCCAATTAGGGAGGATGTGCGGGCAGCATGCGAAATGCTGGGATTGGATCCCCTTGAAGTTGGAAATGAGGGAAAAATAATCATAGGCATAGTGAAGGAAAAGGCTGAAGAAGTCTTGGAACTTTTGAGAACAACAAAAGAAGGGAAAGAAGCAGAAGTTATAGGCGAAGCAACAGCAGATTTCACAGGCGTAGCAATGCAGACGGTTGTTGGCGGAAAAAGGATAATCGCTAGACCTGTGGGAGACCCTATCCCGAGAATATGTTAAACCATTCGGGATGAACGGTATAAACTATTGCAGAGATGGCAGCAATTATTAGAAGGAAAAGCAATTTTTCCATGACTGAGCCCGTTCTTATTCCATCTTTTATTTTTGCTTTGTTGAAGGGTTGCAGCCATGTTATGCCTGCTGGGTTAAGTGAGTCTACGGCTAAATGTGATATAAACCCCAGGAAAAAGCCTATTACAACCAATGTTTCCCAACGGTAAAAAATGGCGATAATCCAAGCAACCGCTGTTGCTACCAAAGCAGCCAAAAGGCTGTGAACAATTCCTCTGTGAACAACAAACTTGCTAACACCTCTAGAACTGTGTCTAAGCAAGTAGAATTGCCGACCTAGAAAGGCTCTAGGATGGTCAATATCTGGTAAGAGGCTTCCTGCGACAAGTAGAATTAAAACCATTGGTGCATTGAAAGGCAGTTCTGCGAGGTAGGCGATAAGGTAATAGGATAGCAAAGCGAAAGCCGCATGAGTGGTTCCCATCATTTTGGTTTTTTCCACAAATCCGAAACTCTTCCAGCCTTCACAAGCTTCCACTTGCCAAGAAAATCCTTCTTGTAAAAATGATACAAGCCACATCGGGTGCACTGCATAATTCGTCTGCCTTTATTAAAGTCAATCTCGTACAACTCTAAAGTTGAACCACAATCAACGCATTTGCCCGTATAACTTTTTTCAGGTTTGTCGTTCATCCAGAACCCTTTCCAGCAAAGTTGGAATAAAATAGAGATTACTTACTGTTTAAAACTTGCTAAGCAATTTATGCCTAGAAGGGTATTCAATTCCAACCGTAGATAATATATAGTTAATCAATAAATAAATGGAGATTCGGTGAAAAAATGGCGACACAAAGACCATTTGGAGTAACAATTCTAGCAATTTTGGCAATTATTGAAGCTCTTGGGTGCTTTGGAATGGCGGCACTTGTAGGCACATTAGGCGCAATGATGGAAACCTGGGTTCCAGATGCAGCGGGTATGTTTGCAGGAATAGCCATGATTGTTGCTGCCATAGCTGCGATAATCGGAATAATCTATCTAATCATCGGTTGGGGTTTATGGACAGGTCAGGGATGGGCATGGATTGTAATGATGATATTTGCAATTCTAGGCTTGATAGGAAGCATCATAGCTCTCATAGCAATAGTTGGAATCATACCTCTAATAATCAATATCATAGTACTATACTACCTAACAAGGCCACACGTTAAGGCGTTCTTTGGAAGGGGACCTCCACCAGAGGCTCCTCCACCGCCCCCACCGTAATCCCCTTTTTCTTTTTTGATTTAGAATATTGGTCTGCTTGCTTGCTTCTGCAAGTAATTGTACAGTTCTTTTGCATAGCTGGATAGGCTTTCAATACGTTTGTTTATCTCTTCGACTTTTACTTCAAGTCTTACAACCCTTTCCCTAAGCTCCATAATCTGTTTCTTTATATCTTCCTCAGACATAGACACCACGCATTATGTTATTACTTGTTAAGTCTATTTATTGTCTTTGCCCATATTCTGCATGTTCCTTCTATGCTTACCATGCAGGCGCCTACAGGCTTTTGTGGAGTGCAAGCTTTCATGAACAATGGACATTCTGTTGGCTTAATCTTGCCAATTATTACTAGGTGGCATCTGCAACCCGGCTGCAAATCAACACCATGTTCAACTTTCACGTCATGTTTCAAATGTGTGTCATAAGCTGCGTATTCCTCAGTAAGCATGAATTTTGAAGAAGGGATTGTGCCGAGTCCACGCCAGTTGCCATCCACAACATCGAAGACTTTTTGCATTAGCTCTTGCGCTTTCGTATTGCCTTCCCAACGCACAGCCCGTGTATACTCATTTTCCAAGCGTGGTTTACCTTCCCTTAACTGTTTCAAAATCATGTAAACGCCAAATAAGACGTCGAGGGGTTCGAAGCCTGCCACAACTGTTGGCATACTATAAAGTCTTGGGAAAATTTCGTAGGGTTTAAGCCCAATAATTGTGCTGACATGGCCCGGCGCAATAAACCCGTTTAGGTTTAAATCTTTCATTTCAACAAGCATTTTCATGGCTGGCGGAATCAAACGATGCGAAACTAGAAAGCTGAGGTTTTCTGGAGGCTTCTTTAAAATTTCCACTGCTGTAGAAGGTGCTGTTGTTTCAAAACCAACAGCGAAAAATGCAAAATCCTTGCCAGCTTCATTTTTAGCCATTTTAACAGCATCACTGACACCATAAACAACGCGAACATCAGCACCTTCTGCTTTAGCTTCTAAAAGCGACGTCCTCGAGCCTGGAACCCGCAAAACATCGCCAAAACAAGTAACAGTCACGCCTTTCAAAGCTAATTGTACAGCCTCATCAATCTCAGAGGCTGGCACTATACAGACTGGACAGCCTGGACCAGCAATGACTTCAACGTTTGCGGGTAATAGGCTGCGTATGCCAAAATGTGTAATAGTCCATTCATGTGTGCCGCAGACATGGCAAAGCTTAACTGTTTCCTTCTCCGGTGTGATTTCGTGAATTTTTTTTGCTATGCGTTTCGCCAAGTCTGGGTCTCTAAACCTTAATTTTTCAGCCATTTCCAGTCCACATGCCCTATTTTTGCTGGGTTTCAGCTTCTGCTTCAAGGATTTCGTTCCATAAACGTATGGTTTCTTGGGCTTCCTTTTCATCTAGAACTTGGATGGCGTAGCCAGCATGCACCAAAACATAGTCGCCAACTTTAGCCTTTACAAGCGTCACATTGACCTCTCTTAAAACGCCTTCGCCAAAGTCCACTCTGGCTTTGTCTTGTCTAACGCTTACGACTTTCGCTGGAATCGCCAAACACATTATTATCAATATTTAACCAAAAATGCACAGCAATAAATCAGTTATGGTTTAAAACTTGAAGAATCCACCTACAACAGCTTGACCGAAGGACAAGCCGCCGTCGCCAGGCGGAACTGCCTCATGAACCAGAAACCGTAGACCAGCAGCTTCCACCATTTTTCGCATGGTTAAAGCCAGTATCGCATTGCATGCAGCTCCACCTGAAAAACCAACGGTTTTAACGTTATTTTCTGATGCTTTTTCTATGGCTAATGCGGCTAAGCCTTTAGCTAGATACGCATGAGCAGAATAAGCTAAATCCACTCTTGAATGTTTTTCTCTGTTTTCAAATATTTCTAGGAGCAATTGTGTGGTGTCTAACGTGTTGCTTTTTATTATGGGTTCTAGCTTCAGCGCATCCCTGCCTTTTATTGCTGCTGATTCAAGTTTCATGGCCGGTTCGCCTTCATACGTGCGTTCATAGCATACGCCCAAAACGGCTGCAACAGCGTCTAAAACTCTTCCACAACTTGTTGTTCCAATTATGTTATGGCCTTTTTCAAGTTGGCTAAGAATTATTTGGATTTCATTTTCGCCGTGTGGAAACTGCTCCTTATTTTCTAGAAGCCAATCTTCCACGTCCACTTTTTTATGGAGCATTCCCGTAGCCATTCTTAGCGGGTAACGGGTGGCTAAATCCCCGCCAATCAAGGGTTGTTTTTCAAGATGAGCTACCCGTTTGAAATCAGCGGCTTCTTGAGTACAGAGTAATATTTCGCCGCCCCATGCCTCGCCATCAATTCCATACCCATACCCATCACAACATACGCCCACAATTTCTTTTACGTCATGTTCAGCCATCAAAGCGGCAATATGCGCATAGTGGTGCTGAACTTGAATCAAGTGCCAATTGTTTTCCTCTGCCAAATCATGTGCAAGCTTTGTTGTTGTGAATTTGGGATGCAAATCGCATGCAACTGCTTCTACTTTGCTGTTTGTTAAGCGGATTAGGTGTTTTGTTGAGTCTTTCAGAAAATCTCTTGTTTCAACGTTTTCTACATCGCCTATGTGCTGGGAAATGAATGCCTTATTTCCAAGTAAAATACATGCAGTATTGTTTAATTCTCCGCCTAAGCCTACAACGCAACGCTTCGCTTTTCCTCTAAGCATTATTGGGGCTGGTGCGTAACCTCGTGAGCGTCTTATGAATACCAAATCTTTGTTGTGCACACAAACTACTGAGTCGTCGCATCTGTGGGCTACTTGGCGATTATGAAACAGGAAGTAGTCAACAGTGTCGCCCAGCTTCTGCAAGGCTTCCTCGTTATCCTTTATTATTGGCTGGTTTGGTGGATTGGCACTTGTCATCACAAACGCTGGCTCATCCGCTTCGTCAAACAGCATGTAATGCAAACCAGTGTAGGGCAACATAACACCAACATTGTGCAAACTTGGAGCAATCAAATCTGAAAGATAATATTCAGCGCTTTTGTTCAGCAAAACTATTGGGCGACTGTAAGAAGTTAGAAGCTCTGCTTCTTTCTCGCTTAATTCTGCAAAAGTTTGTATGTCTTCCAAGCTTCGAGCCATAATGGCGAAGGGCTTCTGGCTTCTATGCTTGACCTTTCTAAGCCTAACTAATGGCTCATCTTTCGTTGTTGACGTGGCAACGTGAAAACCACCATAACCTTTTATGGCAAGTATAAAGCCTTCTGAAAGGAGTTTGCCAGCTTCCCGTATAGGGTCTTTGTGTTCAATTAATTTGCTCTTGTGCGTTGTTAAATATGCTTTTGGCCCGCATTTTGGACAAGCCACCGTCTGGGCGTGAAAACGCCTGTTCAATGGGTCTGTGTATTCGCTTTTGCAGAAGCTGCACATGGGAAAATCCTGCATGGTGGTGTTTTCACGGTCGTACGGCAGCCTCTCAATAATCGTGTATCTTGGACCGCAGTTCGTGCACGTGATGAAAAAATATTCATATCTAGGATCCTTTGGATCTCGGAGCTCTCTTAGGCATTCGTTGCATATCGCTATGTCTGGAGGGATAACTGAACCCGAAAGCTCTGCTTCCTCCGAACTTTTATAAATTGTGAATTTTTCGTATTCGCTTTCACCTTTAAGTCTTGTTGTGACAACCTCATGGACTTGTGCAAGAGGGGGCTTCTTTTGCTTCAAACCTCGCATGAAATTTTGGATGTTCTTTTCCCCACCTTCAAGAAGAATTTCTACTCCAGCATCGCCCCTATTCCTAACATATCCTTTCAAACCATTTTTAACCGCTATTCGATAGATGAAAGGGCGAAAGCCTACACCCTGAACTATGCCTGCGACTTTAACTTTTACACGCACTGCAGCCATCTCTTCATGTTGAAGCAGTTATTGAAAGAGCAGTAGCCTTCCAATTAACCTTTTTTCAAGCGACTGGAACGATTAGAAATGTTAGTGGCTTCCCTACTTACCTGGCATTCGAATCTTTAGGAAGCTTGTTTAGAAGAATGTATGTATCTACACTCGCTATGGTTTAGGACTTAAATGTGGCTGAAAGAATCTTTTTATAATCTCTTTCATCACTCTTACTAACATGCAGATACTACAATTGTCAACGGCTGTGCCAAAAAACGCGTATTCAACAGAAGAGCTGATGGAGGTTTTTCCATGCAAACTTCCCGAAGGCATAAAACGGAACATACTCAACTTGGGAGTTTCAAAACGATACCTCGTTAGCCATGCTGATTCACCTTTAAAATCAGAGACTATTCTGAGCGAGGCTGACCTCGTTGACCTCTGCTTAGAGGCTGGCAAAAAAGCCATCGAAAAGGCTAGCTTATCCATTAGGGACGTAGGCTATTTTATTGTGACTTATGATGTAAACCCTTTTTTGTGTCCTGGCCTCAGCCAGCTTTTAATTCGAAAACTTGGTTTTAACGCGTACATCAAGCATGTAAACGTTCAAGGAATGGCATGCGCAGCCTTTTCAAAAGCCCTAGAACTTGCAGAAAATCACCTTGCGGCGCATCCTGAGGATTTTGTTTTGCTTTGCATTTCTGGAGTAAACTCGTATTGGTTCTATAATCAGGTGCGAGGTATCAAAGATGTTATGGAAATCAGCCGGATTGACTTGATAAAGGATAAAGACAAAAGACGAATGGAACTGAGGAAATGGATTGCAATTATGGAGTTTTTCCTTTTCGGAGATGGGGCAGCCGGCGTTATCGTAGCAAAAAATGGAGATGGACTATCCGTTAACAAAATTGTGGAAGTTACAAATCTTAAAAGGAAGGATTACTTGGCTGGCTATGCTAGACTTACAGCCTTAAACGAACCGTTCAAGTTTGGTTTTTACTCGCATCTGGACAAGAAGATTCCGAAACTTGGGGTTAAATATAGTTCTGTAGTTGTTAAAAAATTGCTTGGAAAAAATGCTGAAAACACGGTGAAAGCTGCAAAGAAGTGGGCAGTTCACACAGGCAGCGAAAAAATACTAAACATTATAGCTGAACATCATCAAATTCAGCGTGAAAAACTTAGGGAGTCGCATGAAGTGCTTAAGGAGTATGGCAACTTGGCAGGAGCAAGTTTGCCGTTCATACTTGAAAAAATAGTTTCTGGAAATAAATTCTCGAATGGCGACATCATTTTGACGCTTGGCTATGGATGGGGATTTTCAGCATCCGCTTGCCTACTAGAGTATAAGAAATAACATGAACAAACAATTCTACAATACTATTATGGTCTTAACTCTAAAAAAGAAAAAGTGAAAATTTTACGGTTGTTTCTGTAGATAGTTGACTATGGTTAGTTTCTGAATTTCTGATGTTCCTTCGTAGATTTCAGTTATTTTTGCGCACCTGTGGAAGCGTTCCACGTGATAGTCTGCCAAGTAGCCGTATCCTCCGAAAATTTGTATGGCGTCGTCTGTGACTTCCATGGCGACTCTGCTTGTGTAAGCCTTAGCCATTGAAGTTGCTACTGGACTGGGTTTTTCTTTGTCGTAGAGCCAAGCCGCCTTATACATCATTAATCTTGCTGATTCTATTTTAATTGCCATTTCAGCCAGTTTGAAGGATACGCCTTGAAAGTTGATTATTGGTTGTCCGAATTGTTTTCTTGTTTTGGCGTAGTTTAGTGCTTTTTCGAAGGCGCCTTGTGCCATGCCCACAGCTTGTGCTGCGACTGTTATGCGTGTTCCGTCGAAAAGTTCAAGCGTATAGTAGAAACCTTTGTTTAGTTCGCCTACGATGTTGGTTTCTGGCAATTTTAGGTCGCTCATAGAAAGTGAGCCAGTGACGCATGGTTTTATTCCCATTTTGCCATGTAGTTTTGTTGCTTCTAAGCCTTGCGTGCCTTTTTCTGCGAGGAATATGCTTTGTCCTCTGTGCGATGGCTGTGCGTTTGGGTCTGATTGGCAGAGGATTATGAAGTAGTCTGCTATTGGAGCGTTTGTTATGAATTCTTTAGCTCCGTTGATAACCCATTCGCTTCCGCTTTTTATGGCTGTTGAGTCCATTCGGGTTATGTCGCTTCCATGTTCTGGTTCTGTGAAGGCTGCTGCAGATATTTTGTCGCCTTTGGCGAGTGGTGGAATGTATTTCTTTTTTTGTTCTTCTGTGCCGTGTTTTAGCAGTACGTCTGGAATCATTAGGTTGCCGAGGGATATGGCTACGCCTAGTCCTGGGTCGACGCGGCACATTTCTTCTACGACTATGCAGTCTTCTAAAACGCCGTAGCCTTGTCCGCCGTATTGTTGTGGTATTCGCATGCTTGTGAAGCCGAGTTGTGCTGCTTTTTTGTAGAGGCTTAGTGGGAATTCTTCTTTTTGGTCGTATTCTAGGGCGAGTTCTGGTGTGAGTTCTTTTTCGGCGAATTCGCGTACTGCCCGTTTTATTTCTTGTTGTTCTTCGTTTAGTTTAAATTCCATTTTGCTTTTTCTCTCCCAAGTTTAGAGTTATGCTTTCTGCGTTTTTAGTTCATATACTTTGTTTTTTAAAGAAGGTACAATTTTGAATAAATCTTCGATTATGCCGTAGTTTGCGAAGCTGAAGATTGGGGCTTTTGGGTCTTTGTTTATGGCGATTATGAGGTCTGAGCTTTTCATGCCTAACACGTGTTGGAATGCGCCGCTTATTCCAACTGCAATGTAAAGTTTTGGTTTTACGGTTTTTCCTGAACTGCCTACTTGGCGGTCGTTTGGTAGCCAGCCTTTGTCTACGATTGGGCGTGAGCAGGCGAGGACTGCGCCTATGGTTTTTGCTAGTTCTTCCATTATGGGCATGTTGGCTACGTCTTTTATGCCTCTGCCTATGCCTACGAGTTTTTCTGCTGCTGTGATGTCTACGCCGCCTGGCGGTGGCAAAACGTATTGTATGAATCGTTTTTCGGCTATTTCTTCCGTGAGCGGTGAGGGTGTTTCTGTGATTTGTCCGTTTGCTGGCGTTGTGGGTTTTTGTGCGGTGAATGTTGCTTGGCGGATTGTTGCCATGTAGGTTTCGGCTTTGCGGGCTGTTGCTTTGACGTTTACTTTGCCTCCGTACATTTGGCGTGTTACGCTGAATGCGTCGCCTTCGAAGCCTAGGTCTATGCAGTCTGTTGCGAGTGGTGTGTTTAGTGCGGCTGCGAGTCGTGGGGCTAGTTCTATGCCGTAGGAGGTGTGTCCCATCATTACGAGTGAGGGCTTGTGTTCGGTGATGAGTTTTGTTAGGATTTTTTTGTATGCTTCTGAGTTGAAGTTTTCGAGTTTTGGGTCTTGGACGAGTATGACGGTTTTTGCGTATTCTGTTATGGTTTTTGCTTGTTCTTTTATGTTGTTGCCTAGTATGATTGCGGTTAGTTCCTTGTTTGTTTTTTCTGCTATTTCTCTGGCTTTTGTGAGCATTTCGTATGTTATGTCGCGGATTATGCCTTGTCTGTGTTCGGTTAGGACGAAGATTTCGGGCATTTTAGATTAGCCCCCTTGATTTGAGGATGGCGGTTATTTTTGTGGCGATTTCGTCTGGTGTGCCTTTGAGGAATTCTGCTTGTTTTTCGACTGGCGGCACGTATAGTTTGTCTATGTTTATCCATGAGCCAGCAGTGCCGACGTCTGATTCGCTTAGGCCTGTGTCTGCTAGGGTTAGGACTTTGATTTCTTTTTGCATGGCTTTTCGTATGCCCATTATTGAGACGTATCTTGGCTCGTTTATGCCTGTTTGGACTGAGACCAGTGCGGGTAGGCGTATTTCGATTTGTTCTTCTAGTCCGCCTTCGAGTTCGCGGTTTACTTTAGCCGTGCCAGTGCCTAACTCTAGTTTTTTGACCATTGTTGCGTGTGGAATGCCTAGTAGTTCTGCGAGGATTGGTCCGACCATGGCTGAGCTGTCGTCTCCTGCTTGCATGCCTGTTAGGATTAGGTCGTAGTGTAGGGTTTTGATTATGCTGTGTAGTATTTTGGCTGTTGCGTATGCGTCTGAGTTGTCGAATTTTGGGTCTGTTAGGCGTATGGCAGTGTCTGCTCCGCGTGCTAGACATTTGCGTAGTGTGCTGTCTGTGTCTTGTGGACCTATGGTTATGGCTGTGACTGTTCCGCTTTGTTTTTCTTTTATGCGTACTGCTTCTTCTAGGGCGTAGTCGTCCCATTCGTTTATGTCGTAGACTAAGCCAGTTTTTTCTATGCCTTTGCCTGTACTATCGATTTTTAGTTCTGCCTCTGCTGTTTCTGGAACATGCTTAACACAAACAACAACATCCAAACTATCTTACTCTCCTTTACATGCGGGTTTGTTAAGCATTATGATTTTGTCTTAGATTATTACCTTTTTGTCGGTCTTCAGACATTCACATATTTTAGTTTGAAGTTTGAATCAATTAAGGGCACGATATATGGAAACTGAATTGCCATCGAACAAAGATTTGCAAACTCGTCTTTCGGAGGAACAAACACGCTCAATCTTTGCAAAAAGGAGTTCGTATTACTTCTTTCGTAACTTGCTAGAACTATGAAGTTTATAGACGAGTAACTTTTCGGGATATTCGTGAACCCAAATGGTGATCCATCTTTTTCTTCGTCTGAATTCTATCTTGAAACAATCTTTTTCTTGTGGCATTCTCTTAGATACTGGAAAATCTTGTATAATGTTAATGATAACGTCTTCTGTGATAAAGTCTTTGCTAAGTAACCAAAAGGCGGCAGTCGGCGTGAATTCTATGCGTTTACCCATTAATACCAATAATAGGCTATTTATTGAAGATATTAATTATTAATCCGTTTGGAAGCTTCCAAACGCTTATATGTGATCAAGTAGTTTGTTTACTCGTGATTGATATGAAGAGATTAAGTGGAGCCCCTATAGCTATGCAAAACAGAGGATTGGAAACAGATGATATAGTGCTGCAAATTATCCGCGAAAAGCCAGGAACCACCGTTCATGAAATTGCCGATTATCTCGGTTGGACAAATGGAAAAGTCGATGGGAGTATAAACAGACTACTTAAAAAAGGCAAAGTACGAGTCGAGCACGTCATTCAAAGGAGAACACTGATCAAGAAAGTCTATCCAGCGGAGGAAAGGGTTAGGCCGCCTAATGTGATTGAAATTCCAAAAGAAGAAATTGCTGAAAACATGTGGAAAGATGAGGTTTATCTTTATTCTTTATCCAGATCCTCGATCGCTATATCCGCGACTAAGTCTGAAGAGTGGGAAGAAAAGGCTTTTTGGAAAGGAAGCGTGCCGGTGGAAGATGAAAATGGAAAGTTGCTAGTTAAATTACCTGAAAAGCTGTCTTCCTTTTACAGACTGGAGAATTCAGAAATCAGTTTATCAACAAGTGAAGACTTCGCCTTAGTCACTGTTGAATCAACTATAGTTCCTGTTCAGCTTCCACCATTGTACCCTTCAATTCCTAAGCTGCGAAAACGCGATACCTTATAATGGTTGAGAAAATCGAGCAAGTAGGTGTAGCTCCTCCACTGTCAGATGTTGAATGCGCGCGCGCATGGCACTCTCATCTGCCCCCATTGCCGTATGCCCTTAGTTTGTTATGAAGAAACATATTTCACCGTCAAATGTACAATTTGTAACAACGTGATCGGCAAAGTTTCTGCTAGAACTTTAAATAGAATGTTTGATGATGCCCCCGATCCATTATTAAGGGAATGGAAGATTGAAATGGAGAATATAAGGAGCGTCTAGGCCTCAGACGAGACCCGTAGAAACTGGTTGCTAGCCAAGTATTTGTTGTTTTATGTTGTTGCGTTTTTCCTCTGCTAATGGTCCAAACTTCTTAATCCTATCCGTAAACATCGTAAACAATTCAGCAGCCTTCTTATAAACAGGCAAAGGCACATAACTATACCGCACTCGCATGCTCTCAACTCCATACTTCGCCAACTCCCGTCCCATCTCAATCATCCGCTTCTTCGTAAACTTCTCATCAATCTCCTGCGAACCCTCAATCACCAAAATCCCATCAGCACCAAACGCAAACGCACTCAACAAATGTTTAACGCCTAAAATAGCCGTGGAAGGAACAGACACGATCCTTATGTTTTCAGGATAATTCGTCCGGTCCAAACCCAAAAAGTCCATACCAGTATAACCCACATTCCTATCAACAAAAGCCACAATCCTAACCTCGTCAGGCGCCTTGTCAGCAAGCACCCCTCTTAGGTTGGAAATTATCTGCCTACTTGTCGAATTCTTAAAATCAATAGCCTCTTTCGGACAGACAGGTATGCATGCGCCACAGCCAATACACTGGAACGGATTAATCTTGGCCTTTCCCTCAAGCATAGTTATAGCGTTTACTGGACAAATCGGAACACAAGCGCCACAGCCATTACACAAATCCGCTATTACAAAGGCTTTTTCAGGACTCGTCGTAACATATTCACCCTTAAGGAAAAGCGACGCCTTAGCCGCAGCTCCCAAACCATCAGAAACCGTGTCACGCACATCTTTCGGGCTTAAAGCACAGCCGCACACAAAAATTCCAGTAACAAGCGAATCAACCGGGTCAAGCTTAGGATGCTTTTCCGTTATGAAGCCATCTTCACCAGTAGCAACCTTCATTTTATCAGCAAGCTCTTTAAGGCCAGTGGGTGCAACCATCGGCGTAGCCAAAGCAACCATGTCATACTCATATTCCCCTGTCTCACCCGTCAACGTGTCTTCAGCTAAAACAACAAGTTTGCCATTACTATTGTTCTTATAGATTTCAGCCACTTTTCCACGGACAAAAACGACTCCGGCTTCTTCGTCTCGCCAGTAAAGGTCTTCATAGCCTTTACCCGTAGCCCTTATATCAATATAGTGAATTGTGACGTCTATTCCCAGCATCTTCTTAAGCACAAACGCTTGCTTAAGCGAATACATACAGCAAATACGGCTGCAGTAGGGAATGTAGTTCTTATCCCTAGAACCAGCACAAAGCAAAATCGCCATCTTCCTAACGTCGCTACCATCAGCCCTCTTAATATAGCCGCCAGTAGGCCCAGTAGCAGAAGTAAGCCTCTCCAAATCCATCATTGTTATAACGTCTTTATAATTGCCATAACCATAAATCTCCAAGTTTCTGGCATCGTAAAGCTTGTATCCCGTGGCCAAAATTATGGCGCCCACGTTTAGCTCGACATTTTTGCCTTTGTCCTCTAGGCTTATGGCTTTAGCTGGACAAAGCTTCTCGCATTTTCCACATTTCGTACAAGCATCAAAATCTATCTCATAAGCAGAGGGAACAGCCTGCGGAAACTCTATGTAAGCTGCTTTTCTCTGAGACAAGCCTTCATTAAACTCGTCCGGAACAGTTACTGGGCAGACTTTGGCGCATACACCACAGCTTCTGCATTTCTCAACATCCACGCCCCGTGGCTTCATGAAAACCTTAACAGAATAATTGCCCGGTCGCCCGCCAACATCTTGCACTTCCGCATAAGTAAGCAAATTCACGTTTGGGTTTCTCCCAACTTCAGCCATCCTCGGAGTTAAAATACACTGAGCGCAGTCAAGGGTTGGAAAAACCTTTGTCAGTTTCGCCATGTTGCCGCCTATGCTTGGTTTTCTCTCCACAAGGTGAACCTTAAAACCTAAATATCCAAGCTCAAGCGCAGCAGTAATGCCAGCTATGCCACCACCTACAATGAGGATTTCTCTTGAACATTTTTCGCTTATGGTTTCTAACGGCTCAAGCTCCCGACTTCGCTCATAACCGCCTCTAATTAAACTTATAGCCTTCCTCGTGGCTTCCGCCGATGCATGCGGTCCGTGAACCCACGAGCTTTGCTCCCTAATGTTTACAAACTCGAGCATGTAGGGATTCAAACCAGCCCTTTCCAAAAGGCTTTGGAATGTGGCAAGGTGCATTCTCGGCGTGCAGCTTGCAACCACTGCTCTGTCCAAATTCTCCTTCTTTATGGCTTCAAGTATCATTTCTTGGGCTGGTTTTGAGCACAAGTATTTGTGATATTTGGCTACAGCAACTCCTTCCCAATTTTTAACAGCGTCAATAACTGCCTTAACGTCTATAACGTCGCCTATGTTTCCGCCGCATTCGCAGACAAAAATGCCTATTCTAGGAGTTTTCTTCTCCATCTTGGCAATCTCCATTTTCCATGATATGTTTTGATTAATAGAAGGGAAAACACTTATTAAAAATCTTACTCCCTCATTTCAGTAAAAAGTGATGTAGAAAATGAACGTTCAAGAGCTTGTTCAGAAACATAAGCTTCTCGAATGCATCCAGTGTGGAATGTGCACTGGAAGCTGTCCTGTTGCAAGAAAGGCTAACTTAAACGTTAGAAAGTATATGCGCGAAGTTTCTGCTTTGGGCCAGTTGACCATACACCCACAGAACGAGTTATGGAGTTGCACAAACTGCTCCGCATGTGCTATTCGCTGCCCAAAAGACATGTACCCATACGAATTTTTAATTGACATTCGCAGCATGGCCGTTGAACAAGGACAAATTGCCCCAACCATCCGAGACGCACTGGAGAGCATCTTCAAAAATGGCAACCCATGGGCAAGAATACGCGGCAAACGATCTGAATGGAGTCAAGGCCTAAACGTTAAGCACATTTCACAAGGCGCAGAAATTCTCTACTATGTTGGTTGCACATCAGCCTACGACCCAAGGATTCAAAATGTAGCCAAAAGCCTTGCCTCATGTTTTGAAAAGGCTGGGGTGGATTTTGGCGTTTTAGGCGATGAGGAGAGTTGTTGTGGAAGCGAAGTCTACGGTATGGGTGAAAAAGGTTTATTCGAGTTTCTAGTTGAGGAGAACATGAAAATCTTCAACAAATACAACATAAAACAAGTAGTCACGAACTGTCCCCATGGCTTTCACGCGTTCAAAAACCGATACAACCAAACCAGCTTCGAGGTGCAACACCATACGCAATTGCTTGCAAAACTAATTGAGAATGGGAAACTCACGTTCTCAAAAGAAGTTAATAAAAAAGTTATTTATCATGACCCATGCTTCTTGGGTAAACAAAACGGCATCTACGAAGAGCCACGGAAAGTTATTGAAAGCGTGCCAGGCGTTAAGCTCTTAGAGTTTGACCGTTCAAGGGCAAGAAGCCTATGCTGCGAAGGCGGCGGTGGAAGAATGTGGGTTGACATTCCAGGCCCACGTCTAGCAGAAATCCGAGTTAAGGATGCTGTTGGCGCAGGTGCAGAAATATTGGCTGTGGCATGTCCATTCTGCCTCTTAACCATTGAAGACGCCGTGAAAACAACGGGAAACGAGGGCAAAATCCAAATCATGGATATAGCAGAACTACTCATGCTAGCCCTTTGACTTTCCTTTTGCTGGAAGATGCATTTTCAATTCTGAAGATCTTGGAATTTCAGAATTTTCAGAAAATTCCGAAAAGATTAAATATTCTGAACGATATCGCTCTCTGCGGAGTAAAGTATGACTAACAATGTAGGATGTTGCAAAGTTGATGCTGTCGTGACGGTAGATTCAAAAGGGCAAATAGTTCTTCCAAAAGATTTGAGGGAGAAAGCAAAGCTAAAGCCAAATGATAAATTGGCAGTTATCGGATGCGAACGCAACGGTGAGATTTGTTGCATCATGATGGTTAGAGCCGATGACCTTGGAAACACATTAAAGACCATGCTCGGACCAATGCTCAAAGAAATCTTCAAATAGGAAATGGTTAATGTGGAAGAAGAAAAAATTAAGAAAATGGTAAGAGAAGGCTACGCCAAAATAGCTAAAACAGAAAATTGCTGCTGCAGCCCAAAAATTAGCAAGAAAATTGGTTATACCAAAAAAGAACTGCAATCTGTTCCTAAAGGCGCTGATTTCAGTCTTGGATGCGGAAATCCCATTGCGCTTGCATCTTTAAAAGAGGGAGAAACCATCCTCGATCTCGGTTCAGGTGCAGGACTCGATTGTTTCCTTGCCGCGAACATAGTTGGGGAAAAGGGAAATGTTATCGGCGTGGATATGACGCCTGAAATGATTGATAAGGCAAGAGAAAACTGCAGAAAAGGCAACTATAATAATGTAGAATTCAGGCTTGGAGAGATTGAGAATCTGCCGGTTGCCGACAACACTGCGGATGTCATCATTTCAAACTGCGTAATCAACCTCTCACCAAACAAAAGAAGAGTTTTCAAAGAAGCCTTCAGAACGTTAAAACTTGGTGGGAAATTAATGGTTTCAGACATTGTCTTATTGCAAGAATTGCCTGAAACTGTAAAAAAGAGCGTGCAAGCGTATATTGGCTGTCTTTCCGGAGCAGTGATGAAAGACAAATACATCGAATTAATCAAGGATGCAGGTTTTCAAGACGTGAAAATAGTTGAAGAAACGTGTTTCCCCATCGATTTTGTCGTCAACGACCTCACTGCAAAAGCCATCATGAAAGAGTCAAACATAACCGTTAAAAACGCAAAAAACCTTGCTAGTTCAGTTGCAAGCATCAAAGTTTACGGCGTAAAGCCGCAGTAATCAAAGGCAATGTTGCGAATGCTTCATAAATAACTAATCTTCAGATTAATTTGTTCAAGGGTTGTTTCGGATGGAAAGTTGGGATTTAATCATCATTGGGGCTGGGGCTGCTGGTTTAGCCGCTGGAATTTACGGCGCAAGAAGCGGACTAAAAACGCTTGTTTTGGAGGAAAAAATGGCTGGTGGCGCAACGTTAGACGCCCCATTAGTTGAGAATTATCCAGGTTTTCAAAACATAAGTGGAGTCGAACTAGCCCAGAAAATGGCGGTCCACTGCAGAAGCACAGGCGTAGCAATCCATGAATTTGAAAAGGTCCTAAGCCTAGACCTTAAGGGTGAGAAGAAAATCGTGAAAACCAACAAAGCAACCTATGAGGCGAAAGCAGTTGTTATCGCCTCTGGCGCGCATTACAGTGAAATTGGCGTTCCAGGCGAAAAAGAGTTCCTTGGAAGAGGTGTAAGCTACTGCGGGATCTGCGATGGCCCTTTGTTTAAAGGTAAACGTGTACTTGTTGTCGGCGGTGGCAATTCAGCACTGATAACTGCTCTATACATTGCAGGACTCGCATCAGAAGTCAAAGTCGCTCATCGCAGAGATGCGTTTCGTGCCGAAGAAGCCCTTGTTAAGGCATTAAAGGAAAAAGCGAACGTAGAAATTTTATGGAACACTGAAATAAAAGAAATTAAAGGCGAAAAACTAGTCAACAAAGTAACAATTTTCGATAACAAAACTGGAGAGACCAAGGAACTACTCGTTGAGGGCGTTTTTGTCCAAGTTGGAGAAACAGCTAACAGCCAGCTAGCCAAAGAGGCAGGGGTTGAGGTTGATAAAGATGGTTACATAACAGTTGACATCAGGCAGCGGACAAACATAGCAGGGGTTTACGCAGCTGGAGATGTTACAAATCATCCGGTTAAACAGATTGGAACGGCTGTTGGACAGGGCATAACGGCAGCCCTAGAAGCCTACGGCTACATCAGACAACCATACTACCATAAAGGATAACTTCATGGTTTGCGTTATCATTGAAACTGCTGTTTTTCACACGATATTTTTTTATAGGAATAGACATACGTCTTTCCTTCTAAAGCGTGTATGCAAACATGCGAGGAACTAACTTTGGGTAACAATGCTGTACTTGTGGTTGGCGGGGGCATAGCCGGAATGCAAGCATCTTTAGATCTTGCTGACCGAGGACTCACAGTCTATCTAGTGGAAAAATCCCCAACCATAGGAGGACGAATGGCTCAGCTTGACAAGACCTTTCCAACAATGGATTGTTCCATGTGTATTCTTGGACCTAAAATGATTTCAGTTCTTCATCATCCCAACATAACTCTGTTAACATATTCTGAAGTAAAAGAAGTTAGTGGCTCAGCAGGCAATTTTAAAGCCAAAATAACAAAGAAACCCAGATACGTAGATGAATCTAAATGCACTGGCTGCGATGAATGCACGAAGGTATGCCCAGTTACATTGCCAAACGAGTTTGATATGGGATTAGCAAAAAGGAAAGCAATTTACAGACTTTTCCCTCAATCTGTTCCCAATGTTTTTGCCATAGATAGAAGGGGGACGTCCCCGTGCCGTTATGCTTGTCCTGCCGACGTCACTGCTCAAGGGTATGTAGCGCTAATAGCAAATAGAAAGTTTAAGGAAGCCTATGATGTGATAAGAAAAGACTTAGTGCTTCCAAGAGTCCTTGGGCGGGTCTGCTTCCATCCCTGCGAGAATGAATGTGAGAGAGGAAAAGTTGACGAACCTGTTGCAATTTGTGCCCTAAAAAGATTTGCAGTGGACTATGCGAAAAAGACTGAGAAAGAAAAGCCTGAGCCACTACCGAAAAAGTATGAGGAAAAAGTAGCAATAATAGGTTCAGGTCCAGCAGGGCTTGCGGCCGCCTATGAACTTATTAAAATGGGATACCCCGTCACAGTCTTTGAAAAAGATTCAGAGCCCGGTGGAATGATGCGATATGCAATTCCAGATTACAGGCTTCCAAAACACGTGCTAGATGAGGATATTAGTTACTTAGTGGACCTAGGTGCAGAAATACGTACAAACACAACTTTTGGTAAGATAACCTTTGAAGACTTAAAAAAAATGGAATATGAAGCATTTTTCTTGGCTGTTGGGGTTCAGAAAAGCATAAGACTTGAAATAGAAGGGGAAAACCTTGGTGGAGTTTTGCATGCGCTGGATTTTCTGCGAAGCGCAAATTTGGGGGAAAGAGTCAACCTTGGCGACTCTGTTACAGTAATTGGTGGCGGCAACGTTGCAGTGGATTCTGCAAGAACAGCTCTAAGACTTGGGGCGAAGAAAGTAATAATCCTTTATAGAAGATCAAGGGCGGAGATGCCAGCATATCAGCCAGAAGTCGAAGAAGCTGAAAAAGAAGGAATCGAGATAAAGTTTCTAGTCTCTCCTAAGAAGATACTTGGTAAAAACGGTAGAGTCGCAGTTATAGAATGTGTAAAAATGACGCTAGGTCCGCCTGATGAGACAGGTAGAAGAAGACCTGTTCCGATAGAGGGGTCAGAACACACCATTCCAGCTGATACCGTGATAATTGCGGTTGGGCAGATGCTTGATTCTTCAACTCTTCCAGAGAAAATTCAGATATCTAGAGGAATCATGATTGTTGACCCTGTAACTTTTGAAACTAACATACCGGGCGTGTTTGCTGGAGGAGACGCAACATTGGGTCCTGCATCTGTTATAGAGGCTATTGCATGCGGAAAGGGGGCTGCAATCTCAATTCACAGATACCTTAGAGGCGAAGATATAAGAGCTGGAAGACCTGAAAAGCGAATAAAAGTTGAAGAGGTTCCAAAGGAAGGAATAATCAAAAAGCGGCGAAAGTCTATTCCCGCTCTTCCTGTTAGAAAGCGAATTGAGAATTTCAAGGAAGTCGTGCATGGATATACAGAAGAAATGGCTGTTGAAGAAGCTAACAGATGTCTCTCATGTGGAGGGTGTTCGGAATGTCGCGAATGTGAAAAAGCTTGCTTAGCACGAGCTGTCGATTTCAATCAAAAACCTGAGGAGATAACACTTGACGTTTCAAGTATAATATTGGCCACGGGCCTAGAGCTTTACGACCCAGCGTCGATAAGTGAGTACGGTTATAAACGATACAAGAATGTTCTTTTATCGCTGGAATTTGAAAGGCTCATCAATGCTTCCGGCCCAACTCACGGAGAGCTTTTGAGGCCTTCGGATAACAAGCATCCACAAAGAATAGTTTTCATACAATGCGTTGGCTCAAGAACCCAACAAAAGGGGTTGCCATACTGCTCCAGTGTCTGCTGTATGTACGCTACAAAAGAGGCAATTTTAATCAGAGAACACGAACCTGAATGTGAAGTTTACATCTTATACATGGATTTAAGAGTGTTTGGGAAAAGGTTCCAAGAATTCGTCAGTAGAGCCAGAGACGAGTGGGGCGTCAAATACGTTAACGGACGCGCCGCTTTAGTCCAAGAAGACCCGGCGACAAAGGACCTTTTGGTTCGATATGAAAGTGTCATGGAAGGGAAAATAGAAGAGTTGCGTGCAGATTTGGTTGTGCTCTGCCCAGCCTTAATTCCAAGAGAAGGCAATAAACTTTTAGCAGAAATGCTTGGTTTAGAGTTAAATGAGTACGGTTTTTTCGAAACGAAAGACCCCCTGCTTATGCCTGTTGAAACAAACGTGGAAGGAGTCTATGTTTGCGGGTACTGTCAAGCACCAAAGGACATTTCTGAGTCAGTTACGCAAGCCAGCGCTGCGGCTGCCAGAGCCGCAGAGGTAGCCGTATCCGCTGTTGTGGAGGGATAGCCAGATGGAAACGGGAAAAGAGGAATTAAGGATCGGAGTTTTTGTCTGCCACTGCGGCTTCAACATTGGCGGAGTGATTAACGTGCCAGCGGTTGTGGAGTATGCCAAAACTTTGCCTAATGTTGTTTGCGCCGAAGAAGACCTTTATATGTGCTCATCCGCCGGATTAAGCCTCATCAAAGAGTGCATAAAGAAATGTAACCTAAAACGTGTTGTGGTTGCATCTTGCACTCCTGCAACCCATGAACCAGTTTTCAGAAAGGCATGCGAAGAAGCCGGGTTAAACAAGTACCTTTTTGAAATGGTAAACATACGCGAGCATTCGTCATGGGTTCACATGCACCATCCAAAAGAGGCAACAGAGAAAGCCAAAGACCTCATCAGAATGGCTGTCGCAAAAGCAAGCTATCTTGAACCGCAGATAGAGCCGGAACTCGAGATAAAACCTTCAGCACTGGTGATAGGCGGCGGAATAGCTGGGATGACCGCAGCCGTGTCCCTTGCAAAACAGGGGTTTGATGTTCACTTAGTTGAGAAGGAAGCGGAACTTGGCGGAATGCTGAGACACCTGCATAAGCTGCAACCCACCGAGCGTGACGCCTCAGAAGTTCTGCAAGAAGCCGTTACAGCCGTGAAGGCTTACACTAACATAAACTTGCACATGTCAACTCTCGTCAAAGAAGTTAATGGTTTCATTGGAAACTTTGATGTAAAGCTTCAAAAGAAGGATTCAAACGAACTTGAGCAAATCAACGTGGGAACAATAATCGTGGCTACTGGAGCCGAAGTGTTCAAGCCTGTGAGAATGTACGGATACGAGGAAAATGAAAACGTTGTAACACAGCTTGAGCTTGAACAGCTTCTAAAAGAGGGTGAACTAAAGGAACCTAAAAAAGTTGTCATGATCCAATGCGTCGGGGCCAGAGAAAAGACTGGCAGAACATACTGTTCAAGAATATGCTGCATGGTAGCCCTCAACAATGCCTTACTCCTAAAAAAACTATATCCCGACGCTGAGGTCAACATCCTTTTCCGTGACATCCAAACTTATGGTGAATACGAAGATTTTTACCGTGAGACACGGGAGAACTTCATCAACTTCATCCGCTATGATCCGGATAAACCTCCAAGAGTCATCTCAAAACCTGATGGAAAGTTAACCGTCACAGTTTATGACGCGTATTTGGGGGCTGAGATTGAAATGGACAGCGACTTGGTTGTTTTGTCAACGCCTCTGGTTCAGCACGAGGATGGGAAAAAACTTTCTACTATACTTAAGGTGCCTTTAGGTTCTGACGGCTTCTTTTTTGAGGCTCATCCAAAACTTAGACCTGTTGACTTCTCGTCAGAGGGCATATACGTTTGCGGCACAGCCCACGGACCGAAAGATGTGACTGAAAGTATTGCTCAGGCTTATGCTGCAGCCTCAAGAGCAGGTATTCCGATGGCTCTCAGAAAAATAAGGGCTGAAGCCGTTAAGGCATTGGTTGACAAGGACATCTGTGTCAACTGTGACGCATGCGTAGTTTCATGTATTTTTAACGCCGTTGAAGCTGAACCCTTTGGACTGCCCAATATCATTGAGGCTAACTGCAAAGGTTGCGGTGTGTGTGCAGCGGAATGCCCCATGGGCGCCATGCAACTTAAACAATTTACTGATGAGCAGATTGTGGCAGCGATTGAAGCACTATTCAAACCGAAAAGGATTGCGAGTTCAAGCGAAAGTTTTGAGCCTATAGCATTGTGCTTTGCGTGTCAATGGTGTTCTTATGGTGCTGCTGACCTTGCTGGTGTTTCAAGAATTCAGTATCCGCCGAATGTTCGGATAATAAGGGTTCCGTGCAGCGGCAGGGTGGATGTGCTTCATGTTTTGAAGGCTTTTCAGAACGGTGCCGACGGAGTTATCATTACTGGATGCCACATAGGGGATTGCCACTACATAGACGGAAACGTGAAAGCCAAAGACAGAGTGGACGTGATGAAAAAATCCCTAAAGGCCCTTGGCATAGAACCAGAACGTCTCGAAATAGGCTTTGTTTCATCATCTGAGGGACAGAAATTTGCGAATATGATGACGAATTTTGTGGAGAAAATAAGGAAACTTGGACCAAATCCTTTAAGGGTTAAGGGAGGAGGCGACTAGCTTGTATAAGATAGTGACGAAACGAGAACTGGTTCCTCGCACGAACCTTTTCGAGTTTTCAGCCAAGGAGATAGCCGCGAAAACCAAACCGGGACAATTCGTAATTCTAAGAGTAAATGAATATGGAGAAAGGGTTCCGCTTACCATTGCTGGCGCAAATGTTGAAAAAGGGACAATAACGGTTGTTTGTCACGAAGTTGGCAAATCAACGAAACAGCTTGGAAGTTTAGAAGAAGGAGACTACATCCCAGACTTGTTAGGTCCGCTGGGAAAACCCGCCGAAATCAAAGAATTTGGAACTGTATTATGCGTCGGCGGCGGGGTGATGGTGGCTCCCTTACACTTTCAAGTTAAAGGCTTTCACGAAGCAGGCAACAGGGTCATTGGGGTTGTTGGCGCCAGAACTGAAAGCCACCTCATTTTTGAAGATGAAATGCGTGAAGTATGTGATGAGCTTTACGTAGCTACAGATGACGGAACAAAGGGCTACAAGGGGCTAGACTTCCTTAAAGACTTGCTCAAAGAAAAGAAAATTAACCGTGTGATAGTCATGGGACCAATTGTAACGATGAAAACAGTTTCAGAACTCACCCGTCCCCACGGCATACCCACAATTGTCAATTTGATCCCGATAATGGTTGATGGAATGGGGATGTGTGGAGCGTGCAGAGTAACCGTCGGTGGTAAAACAATGTTTGCGTGTGTTGACGGTCCAGACTTTGATGGGCATCAGGTGGATTTTGAAGAGTTGATGGCTCGACTGAAGATGTATACTTCTCAAGAAAAACTTGCCTTTGTTTTCCACGAGGAGGGAGGTAGAAGCCTATGAGCAAGCCCAAACCCAAAATTAAGAAAGAAGTCGTTCCC
>Ga0210056_1000966_pt1 | contig 24879 bp, 22 predicted proteins | sample CryGeyCG2014_080_2_FD_183965 | JGI IMG/M metagenome (GOLD analysis project Ga0210056, IMG submission 183965) | Groundwater microbial communities from aquifer - Crystal Geyser CG07_land_8/20/14_0.80 (SPAdes) (version 2) | ecosystem: Environmental > Aquatic > Deep subsurface > Groundwater | place... | reverse complement strand
CCTGGCCTCCACCCGGGATCGCATGTACGAACTGAAAAATGGCGCCACCACCGCCCGCAGTTTCGGACTTGAAATGCACATTCTTACCCCCAAAGAAGCTTACGATCTTTGCCCGATCCTCTCCCTTGAAGGGATCATCGGGGCGGCTTTTATGCCCACGGACGGACAGGCCGATCCTTCCGGCATCACCCAGGCGCTGGCGCGGGGAGCGCGGGACCGGGGGGCAAAGATCTCCACGGACACCCTGGTCACCGGATTTGACATACAGGGAAAGAGAATCCAAGCGGTTTTAACCCAAACCGGAAGAATCGAATGTGAAACCGTCGTCAACTGCACGGGCATGTGGGGATACCAGATGGGAAGGATGCTGGGGGTCAATACACCGGTGGTTCCGTTTCAACATCAAATTCTGGTCAGCGAAAAGATCCCGGGCATGCCGAAGAATTTGCCGACCATCCGGGACAAGGACAACCTGATCTACTATAAGGAGGAAGTCGGCGGGCTCATCATGGGCGGTTACGAGAGAAACGGAATCCCCTGGTCGGTGGATGGCGTCTCCAATGACTTTTCAGGAAGGCTGTTAGAACCCGATTTCGATCATTTCCAGATCCTTTCCGAGCCGGCCCTTCGCCGAACCCCGTGCCTGCAAAATGTGGGGATCGTCAAGCTGATCAACGGTCCGGAAGGGTTCACCCCGGATGGCAACGCCATCATGGGGCCTGCGCCCGAACTCGACAATCTCTTTGTGGCCGTCGGTTTCAATGCTTTCGGGATCGCTGCAGGAGGGGGTGCCGGACAAATGATGGCCGAATGGATTATCCATGGGGAACCGAGTCTCGATCTTTGGCCCCTCGATATCCGTCGCTTCGGCCCCCATCATAAGAGCCGGTCTTATCAGGTTGAAAGAACCGCCGAGCTTTACGGGAAGCATTACACGATCCACTGGCCCCATGAAGAACATGATTCGGCTCGGGGAATCCGGCGGAGTCCCCTTTATTACCTTTTGAAGGCAAAGGGGGGAATATTCGGCGCAAAATACGGATGGGAACGGCCGAACTGGTTTGCTCCCCCAGGGGTCGAGTACAACGACCGGCCCACCTTTGAAGTTCCCGGGTGTTTTGAATGCGTTGCCGATGAACACCGCCGGGCCCGGGGAAAAGTGGTCCTCATCGATCAGTCGTCCTTCTGCAAATTCGAGATGACAGGCCCAAAGGCTCTGGAGTCTTTGAACCGCCTGTGCACGAATCGGATCGACCGACCGGTCGGCTCGGTGATCTACACCCCCATGTGTAACAATCGTGGAGGGATCGAGTGTGACCTTACCATCGCTCGTTTGGAAACGGAGAGGTTCCTGCTGGTGGTGGGAACCGCCTTCGGACTTCGCGTCGGATGGTGGATCAGGAAGCACCTCCCTGCCGACGGCTCGGTCGTATTCCATGAAGTCACATCGGCTTTTGGAGTCATCAACGTCGTGGGACCAAAATCGAGGGAACTGCTTCAGAGGGTTACAAAAGACGACTTCAGCAGTCAAAGCTTTCGATTCGGGACCTGCAAACCGATAGTTGTCGGTCACGCGCCGGCGAAGGCGTTCCGGATCACCTATGTGGGAGAGCTGGGATACGAGCTTTATATTCCGGTGGATTTTGCCGGACATGTTTATGAAACTCTCTGGAAGGCCGGACAGGATCTTTCAATCGGAAATGCCGGTTATCGGGCCATCAACTCGATGCGACTAGAAAAAGGAAATGCGGATTGGGGGTCTGAAATCACGCCCGAATACACCCCTTACGATGCCGGTCTGGATGCCTGCGTGTCCCTTGATAAAGAGGATTTCATGGGAAAATCCGCACTGGCCAGGATTCAAAAAGACAAAGCCCCCTGGCGACTGTGCAGTTTTACCCTTGATGAAAAGGATCCGGTCATGATTCAGGGAAGCGCCCCGATTATTCGAAAAAGCGAGGTGATCGGGGTGACAAGTAGCGCCGGATACGGCCATACCATCGGAAAGACGATCGCCTATGGATATATTCCGGCTGAAAAAGCCGTCTCGGGCCAAGGATGGGAAATCGAGTCCTATCGGAAGGTGTATCCGGCCGCCTGCCATCTGAACCGGGTCCTTTATGATCCCCAACGCGAAAAGATCCGGATCTGAAGCCGAAGGATCAGACCCCCGACCATCGGCTCAGCATTTGTCAGGATTCATTATGGTCAACAGGGACTCAAAGTCATCGATGATTTCCGCTGCACCGGCTTTGCGCAGCGCTTCGGCAAGCTCCTTTCTGTCCTCAGAAGAGAGCAGGATTCCGATTCCCAGGAAAGGAGCATCGGATGCGGCGGCGGTCATCATGTCGTCGGGCATATCGCCGACATAATAAAACCCTGAAACTTCCTCCTGGAAAGCGACCTTCAGGGCATCCAGCATGTAAGGGTTGGGTTTGCCTAAATCGATGCGTCCCTTTCCGGCTTCTAACCGTTTCTTTTCTTCCCGCAGGCAATCGTCCAGGGTGTATACCGCCGAAAAATAGCGTCGAATCCTAAACCGATCGAGGGGATAGTCCGCCTCGATTTTGGGGCGGCCTGTGGCGATGGCCAGGATATGGCTAAGAAAGAGATGTTCCAGAATCGACGGGTCGATCAGGAGCTTTTCCTTATCAATTAACCCGCTCCCAATGTAAACGGAAGGAAAGATCCCATAGGTTGCCTGGAACAGTTCGGATCCAAGGTAAATTTCCTGAAAAATTTGTTTGATGATATTTCCGGTTCCCACATCGCCGGTATAGCAGGCGGATATGAATTCATGAATCGGTCTTCCGATTTTTTCTGCAAGCCGGGTCAGCGGTTGCGATTCGCTCTTTAAAAAGCGCGTCAGTTCGGAAACATCGCAACGGGAAATGCCGGCGCGGTAATACGCCCATGGCTCGGCTGCCGTCGGGGCCTTAGGACCTTTGACAAGGGAATACATCAGGCTGATTACCGTAAATGACAGATCCCAGTCATTGTTCAGCCCACCGCTTTGTTTGACCCGGGCCAGATCCAAAAGTGAAAAAAGCGGGTCCGGAAGATCTTCCCATCCTTTTGCCCCTTTGAAAAAGAGCCGGGCTGTCTGACGCACGGTGTCCCGGTATGACAGAGAGACGTCGATAAGCACACCGTCCATGTCGAACACGATCAGATTTTTCCGTTTCATTTTTTTCTTTGCCGTCATATTGCGGGTCCGTTTTCAGAGGATAGGTGTTCGATCCATTCAGGAAGGTCTGAAATCGATGCGATCTTAGAATAACATCGCTTTTCGGGCAATCGGCTTTTGGTTTGAGATCGGTCCATCAAGACGGGAAATCGGGCCCAATCCAGGAGGGGAAGATCCGTGTACCCGTCTCCGACGGCAATGACCCGATCGGCATCGAGGCCTTGTCCTTTGAGCGGTTTCAGCTTGTCGGTCGGATGGATGATGCGATTTTGGATTCCGATTATTCGATCGTTGGCTGAAAGGAACCGATTTCCTTCGATACTTTTGAAACAGTCTTTGATGCCGGCATTTTCCAGGACCCTCTCGATCAGATCGAGGGTTCCGCAGCTGATGATCATCTGGGTATGCCCATGGTGATATATATCCCGAAGAGAGGCTCGGTCGGATCCGGAAATTTTTTGGGCCAGCATCTCAGAGACCCCATCGAGCCGATTCATGCGGGTTCCTGAAAGCACCCAGGCATAATATCTCTTGAATGCCGGCCCCATCCATTTTTTTCGGTCTAAAAAGATGATGGTTCGGCCGACGATACGTTTGGCCAGGGAGAGCCTTTCATCGGAAGCATGGATATTATAGAGCAACAACGTGTGTTCGCTGTCATAGGGGTCGGTAGGGAGCAGGGTCCCGTCAAAATCCCAGATGATGGTAAACGGTTTCATCCACCTTGATTCAACGACCCGGATTGCTCTGTTCTTAACCGGCGGTGATCCGATGGGCGGCTATTGCGGCAAACGGACGACCAAAACCGGAATCGGTGAGTTCCGGACCACCCACCGGGCGGTGCTGCCGATCAACACGTCGGCGAGGGCACTCTGGCCGTGGGTTCCCACAACGATAAGATCGCAACCCTGTTTTTTCGCCGTTTCCACGATCATTTCGGGAGGAGGCCCGCTTTTGATAATGATTTCGTCGGTGACAAAAGCGTGATAGGGTTCTCCATTTTTTACCGCTTCGGAAAAGACCTCCAGAACCTCCTTGATGGCGACATGGTCCCTTTTTTTCCGGATCAGGTCATCCCGGGCTTCGGAATAATGCCGTTTTTTGATTTCTTTCCATGTGTCGGTATGGATCATGTTCAGGATGAATTTTTCTCCCGGGAATTCGGCCATCACATGAAGGATCGTAATCCCGGCGCCATAGACATTGGCAAGGCTTACCGCATAGGCAAAGGCGTGAACAGAACTTTCCGACAAGTCGGTGGCACAAAGGATCTTTTGGATTCGAATATCCGGCATTTTCATTTTCGTCATTTTCCAAAGTACAAATTGGGAAGCCACAGGGCGATCGGCGGAAACAGGATGACAACGGCCAGACCCACCATCATCACCAGAACAAAAGGGATGATAGAGCGGTAGATGTCCGCCAGTGTTATTTCCGGGGGCGCCATGGCTTTCATCAGAAACAGGTTATAGCCGAAGGGCGGGGTCATGTATGCGATCTGGCAGGTAATGGTATAGAGCACGCCGTACCAGACGGGGTTGAACCCCAGCTTAATGACCAGAGGGACATACAGGGGCGCCACGATGATGAGCATGGCGGTATCATCCAGGAACATCCCCATCAGGATGTAGGTGACCTGCATCATGATCAGGACCCCCCACGGGCTGAGTTCCCATTGTTTGATGAAAAGATTCTCGATGGCATGAACGGCCCCCAGGCCGTCGAAGACGGCCCCGAAGGACATCGCCGCCAGAATCACCCACATAAACATGCAGGTGACGCTCAGGGTGTTTCGGAGGGTGTCTTCCATGACCCGTCGATTCAGCCGCTTTTTCATCCAGGCTGCGACGGTTGTCACCGTAGCCCCCGCCGCCGAACACTCCACGAGACTGGTGATTCCCATCAAAAACAGCCCGGTCATGGAGAAGATGATCAAGAGGGGAATGATCCCCGCCCGAAGCAGGCGGAATCTTTCAGCCCAACTGATCTGCCGGCGTTCTTCCAGACTCAGTGCCGGGCCCAGCTCGGGTTGAATCTTGCATCGAATGAGGATGTAGAGCGCAAAGAGGATGGCCAATAAAAGTCCGGGAAACACCCCTGCCATCCAGAGATGGCCCACCGGCTGCCTAGCAATCATGCCGTAAAGAACCAGGACCACGCTGGGCGGGATCATGATGCCCAGAGAGCTTCCGGCCTGGATGACACCGGTGATCATGACTTTATCGTATTTTCGCTTCAGCATTTCCGGCATGGCGATACTGGCGCCGATGGCCATACCGGCCACACTCAACCCGTTCATGGCAGCTACCGCCACCATCAAGCCGGTGGTCCCGATGGCCAAGCCCCCGTTGACGGGACCCATCCAGACATGGAACATGCGGTAGAGATCGTCGGCGATTCCTGATTCGGCAAACATATATCCCATATAGATAAACAAGGGCAAAGTAATCAGCGGATACCAGTTCAGGAGAATGAAGCTGGCATGATAGGGCATCTCCGCTCCGCCTTTTCCCCACAACCAGAGGGCGAACAAGGTGGCCACCCCGCCGATAGCGGCATAGATCCGCTGCCCGGTGAGGAGCATGAGCAGCATCGAGGAAAAAATCAGAAGCGCGATCAGTTCGTGACTCATGAGGATTCCTTTCCTCTGGCTTTGTCGATGTCTTTGATAAAGAATACGACGGCCTGGAGCAGCATCAGCAGGATTCCGATGGCCATGATGATTTTAATCGGTGCCAGAGGCGGTGCCCAGGGTGTATAATTTTTTTGTCCGTAGCGGATGGCATAATCGATGCTGGAAATGCCGCCGATCAGAAGAAAGATCAGGTAAAAGATCATAAAAGGGCCGGTGATCGTATCCGCCACCCCCTGGCGTTTCTTGGAAAGGCGGCCGTAAAGAAGGTCCATGCGGACATGCCCGTCCAGGATCATGGAATAAGCACCTCCCAAAAGGTAATAAGCGGCCATGAGAAATTGAGAGGTTTCCACAACCCAGATATGTGGCCGGTTGAACAGGGTTCGGGATATGGACTCGAACAATAGAATGCCCATCATGGGGAAAACGATATACTGGGAAAAACGGCCGACGGCCTTGCTTACGGCTTCTGTGTATCGTATGAAGTTCTGAATGATTTTCCGCATGTCGATTCCTTATGATTTTAAAAGATTCACCTTCCCGGACCGATTTTCACCCCGACCCGGGAAGGTGATTTGAGGCCTGACAAAATGCTTTTTTAAGGATTAGTATCGATACGGAGGCCCGGCATCTTTCATGATCTGGGCATATTCCTTGAGGATTTTAACCACTTTGGCATTTCTGGGGCTCTTGGCGGCGATCTCGTCCCAGAATTTAAGGGCCGCATCTTCGACGGTTTTCCACTCGTTGGCGGGAATCGTCGTCAGTTTCAGTTTACCGCCTTTGACGCGGTAATGCGCTTCACCCCACCAGTACCAATGCAGACGGTAGTAATGGGAACTGTCCATGGACAGCTTGAACAACGCTTTCAGGTGTTCCGGGATTTTTTCCCACGCAGCGGAGTTCACAAAGTAGGATCCTGACCAGGCGCCGGATATGGGATTGGTCAGGTAGTACTTGGTGACATCCGCCCAGCCCACCGTATAATCTTCGGTGATGCCGGACCAGGCGACCCCGTCGAGCTCACCGGTCTGTATGGCCATCTGGACATCTTCATATTTGAGAGACATGGGCACCACGCCGAATTGCTGCATGAACCGGCCCCCGGTGGGGAACATATACATCCTCAGCCCCTTGAGATCCGCCAGATGGTTGATGGGCTTGGTGGTGGCAAAGTTGCAAGGATCCCAGGACCCTGACCCCAGCCAGTTGACCCCTTTTATACCGGCATAGGCTTCCTCCCAGATCTTATCCAGCCCGTACCAATGGAACAAGGTGGGAACGTCCAGCGAGTAGCGGGACGCAAAGGGAAAGTATGCGGCAAACACCGCCACATCGACCGGAGCCGCGATGGAATCATCGTCGCTCTGGCATGCATCCATGGTTCCTTTCTGTACGGCCCTGAAGAGTTCGCCCTGGGGCACCAACTGGTCCGCGTTGTATAGCTCGATCACCATTTCTCCGTTTGCCGCCTTGTTGAATGCATCGATCGATGGTTTGATAACATGGGCGGCCAGAGCAGGCCCGGCATACGTTTGAATCCGCCACTTTATCGTTGTTTTCTTTTGCGCGATCACGTAGGGTGCATTGACCGCTGTAGCCGCCACTGCGGCGGCTCCCATCCCTGCTTTTTTTATAAAATCGCGTCGTTTCATTGAACCTGCCTCCTTTTTGGATGTTGGGTTAGCATCAAGTTCCTCCCGCCGTTTCCCCTTGACATGAATTGGGCTTATCGATATAGATGTATATACAGCACAACTGAAAAATAAGAGTCTTCAGCAGTTAAAAAGAACTTCATGAATCCATCGACGTCGTAAGGGCATTCCGTCACTAAACTTCATAAAATCTTAGGGCTCAAATTGATTATCTGCCTATCGTGTAAGATTTGCTTTTGTCAAGATTTTTATCTAAATCGCCAATAGCTTTATTTGAAGGGGGAATGGACATGCACAGCGCAACATCCCTACTGGACCGGGAGTTGACCCCGCAAATCTGTTATGACCTTTTGCCTGAATGGAAAGGTCTCGACATCCGGATTACTCAGTTGAAAGGGGGGATCACCAACAAGCTGTATCGGATTCAATCCGAAAAAGGCGATTATACGGTTCGGATCTACGGGGACAAAACCGATCTGTTCATCAACCGGGAATACGAGGCGCAGGCGGTCCAGGAAATTTCAAAAATCGGCGTATGCTCAAAATTGATCAAGTTCATGCCCGAACTGGGAGTGACGATCGTCGAATTCATCGGGGATTCCATTGTTTTAAAGAACCGACATTTTCTGGATACGTCACTGCATCCCAAAATCGTTGAGCCGATTCAAAGGATCCATACTAGCGGGGTGAAATTGAAAAAGATTTTCAATCCTCTCATCGAGGTCATGAAGATGTCCGCCATCCTCAAGCGGTTGAATGTCAATTATCCGGAGTTCGATATCGCGGAAACCATCGATCGGCTTGTCAAACTGTCAAGCATCATCAACATTCCCGAGTCCGAGTATACCCCCTGCCACAACGACTTGCTGGCGGACAATTTCATCCTCATCCATGAAGACGCATTGGAAAAATATGCATCCCCCATGTACATCATCGACTGGGAATATGCGGGGATGGCGCCAAAGTACTACGATATTGCGGATATGTTCCAGGAAATCCTTGTTCCTCGGCAGTCCGAGAAAGAGATTGTTACAACCTATTGTGGTGGCAACGACTTTGAAAAGACCCTGTTTTTCATTGATCTTTTTAAGCCGTTTCCGGACATTTACTGGTTTTTATGGAGCTTGATTCAACTGAATGTCTCCAAGATCACCTTCGATTATTATACCTACGGCAAGGTCAAGTATGAGAATGCCGTCAAGAATCTGGAGTTCATCCGGGAAGAATACGGTGTCGTCGTTTAGGGCGTCGATGGGTAGGGTCCGAGGATCGATGGCGGATCAAAGCCTTTAGGGGCGTAAGGATAAGAGCTTTTGAGATAATAACGATATCTTCCGGCGTATCTTTTTCGGGCCTGTCCAAGGTGTTTCGGGTATTCCGACATCAGTCAGTTTTTTAAACGGTCCTTGCCTCGAAAGAGACACGAACTGCTCGGGTTCGGCGCAGGGAATCCCTTTTGCATCCTTTCCTTTGATGACGGTCATGATGGCTCCCATTTCACTGGCAATATTGAACATGTGTTTTAGTGCAAAAAAGAGGGGAATTTTAAGCCGTTCCAGCTCGGCAACCGCATCCGGTTTGAGCACATAATAAAATTTATCCAGCCTCAGGGTCGCTTCCACATCTTTCAGCCAGAAGTGAGGGTATTCGATGCATATATGCCTCCAAATGGTCTCGTTATAGAAATGACGGTGACCGAGAAGAAAGGCTTCATCGGATTTCAGATAGGGAGTCCAGATTTCGAAGGTCGCTCTTTCCACGGATACGCGGATCAGTTCCTCAAGGGCCTCTTTGGGTGAATCAATATGCTCAAAGAAGTGATTTGAAAATACTTCATCCACTGAGTTATCTGGAAGCGGAAGCTTCTCATTGGTAATATCAAGAACAAAATCAACCCCTTGTGAGCCGGCGATATCGATACCCAAAAAGCCTTTCTTTTTGTTCTGACCGCATCCGACATCCAGCTTCAACATCCGGCCCTCCTATTGAAAAACGTTGCAAACTCTTGGGGTGTAAAAGTTAGAGATGCTCATGACATATCGATAGATGAGTCCATGTTTTCGTTCTGCCGTTATTGGGGAACGAAATCGGCCTGCATCCGTTTTCGCGCCCATTTGCCACGGATGATAGGGAAATGAATGGTTCCGGGAGTGTCTATACTGGTTTTGTGTGACATGCAACCACCATAGCATCTGGATTAAAAATATCAATCTTTCACGAGGGTGTCTGATGCCTTTGTTTAACCTAAATTGATCGTTTTTAATTTGGCAAAAAAGAATTGTGTTTGAATATCCTTGTGTTGGAACGGAGTTGACCATTCCAATTGCCCACCCGTCGGTTGTACCATAAAAGGCATGCAGTGGAATTATTTGCCAAATTGAAAACCCTTTGGGATTTCCGATTTCACCGCATCTGCTACGTTGCCGAAAGCTCGACGTACGAATTGTACGCCCTCGCTTCCGGACGCCTTGCATCTGCGGCAAATTCGAAAATCGCTCAATTTAGGTTTAAGTCGGGTTAAGCCCACGAATTTTTCTTGACATGAAAATGGGTTCCCGGATATAGTCAGCATGTATATACATCTATAACATTAGACAGAGGGCTTGAACATCCGGAAACAATCGCATCGAAAGATGCGACAGCGGGGTTCGATAGAAGATGGTCGGTCGATAGTATACGGCTGATGGACGAAAGACGATGTGATCCATGGGAGGCAGTCCATGAATTTTCCAATCGATTTTAGCGCGTTTAAACCCCTGAAGTTTTCCTTTTCACAAAGAAAACTCGGCGATGAAAACGAGGTGCAGTTGCGGCAAAACATTGCGTTGGTGCGCGACAGCATTGTCTTTTTTACCGCCTATGCCAACGCCAAGGGTCTGGGCGGCCACACAGGAGGGGCCTATGATATCGCGCCCGAACTTCTGATTGTGGATGGTTTCATGAAGGGCAGCGATACGATTTATCCTGTCTACTTTGATGAGGCGGGTCACCGGGTTGCCATTCAATACCTTATGGCAGTCCTGAACGGATACAAACCGATCGAGTCGCTGCTGCATTATCGGGAGTTTGGCAGCGGCCTTTACGGGCACCCCGAAAGGGACGACAAACAGGGCGTCTTTTTCAGCTCGGGACGCCTGGGTCACTTGTGGGGCTATGTCAATGGCGTGGCTTCAGCCCATCCGGGCAAGATCGTGGTGTTGTTCGGCAGTGACGGCTCCCAGCAGGAAGGCGGGGATGCGGAAGCGGCCCGTTATGCCGTGGCCCGGAATCTCAACGTCAAACTCCTCATCGATGATAATGATGTGACCATTGCCGGACATCCCAGCGACTATTTGAAAGGATTCAGCGTCGAAAAGACGCTGGAGGGACACGGCCTGAAGGTGGATGCCGGTTTGGGCGAAGACCTGCCGGCTTTGTATCAAAGGATACATCGGGCACTGACCACCGTTGGGCCGGTGGCGCTGATCAATCAGCGAAAAATGGCCGCAGGCATTCCGGGAATCGAGGGCTCCCCCAAGGCCCATGATGTAATTTCCGTCGATCTTGCCGTTTCCTATCTGAAGGAAAAGGGCCGTCAGGAAGCCGTTCAGGTCCTGGAAACGACAGCCAAACCCAAGTCTGCTGCCATCTACTTTGGGAGTACCCGGGAACAGGCGAAAAACCGGGACGATTTCGGAAAGATCCTTTGCGACATCCTCAAAACGATGCCGGACCGAAAATCCAGGGTGCTTGTCGTGGATTCGGATCTGGAGGGGTCTTGCGGGCTCCATCATATCCGAAAGTCGTTTCCCGAAATTTATGTCTTGGGCGGCATCATGGAGCGGAGTAATTTTTCGATGGCCGCCGGATTTGGTTCGGAAAAAGGAAGACAGGGAGTCTTTGGAACCTTTTCCGCGTTTCTGGAGATGGTGGTTTCGGAAATCACCATGGCTCGTCTGAACCGGGCCAATGTGCTGGCCCATTTTTCCCACGCAGGCGTGGATGACATGGCGGACAACACCTGCCATTTCGGGATCAACAATTTTTTTGCAGACAACGGTTTGCCGGAAAAGGACACCACCCGGTTGTACTTTCCGGCCGATTCCTACCAAATGCGGGCTGTTCTTCAAGAGGTTTTTCATGACGAGGGATTGCGGTTTGTCTTTTCAACGCGGTCTGCGACCCCGTTTATCCTGAAACCCAACGGGGAAACCTTTTTTGATAAAAACTATCGGTTTGTCCCGGGAAAGGACGAAGTGATCCGGGAAGGCGAAGGAGGGTTTGTCGTTTCTTACGGTGAGATGCTCTACCGCTGCCTCGATGCGGTGGAACGCCTGAAGGCCGATGATATTCGAGTGGGACTCATCAACAAGCCGACGCTGAATGTCATTGATGAAGAAATGATGAGGCGATTAGCAGGAGCACAATTTGTGCTGGTGGTGGAAACCCAGAACGCAAAATCGGGCCTGGGCGTTCGATTCGGCACCTGGCTTTTGGAAAAAGGATTCAAAGGCGCCTATGCCCACATGGGGACCACGAAAGAAGGGCGTGGCGGTCTGAATGAGCAGATCCCGTATCAAGAACTCGGACCGGATCATATTCGGGAAAAAATCAAATCCCTGTGCAACATATAGCCGGAGAAACCCATTTCTCATGTCAACAGCATCCGATTTCCGTAAACGCCTCCCGACGAGGCGTCTTTCAGCAAAAGAGGGTGAATAAACCGTGATTATTGTTAATCCCAATAACCCGATTCCCAAATATCTTCAGATCAGCGCATGGCTTAAAGATGCGATTCAGCATGGAAGATACAAGATCGGCGAAAAGCTCCCCTCTGAAATCGAATTGTCACGGATGTGCCGGGTCAACCGCAATACCCTCAGACAGGCTGTGGGAGAGCTGACCGCCGACGGATTGCTGCAAAAAGTCAAAGGGATCGGCACGTTCGTTTCATCTGTCGAATCACATCCGGTCAGACACAAGCTAAACCGGATTTCGAGTTTGGGCCTGGAGCTTCAACAGTCCGGTGTCCGCGAAAAGACACGGCTTCTTAAAAAAGGCTACGAGGTGCCGACCCAATATGTGGCAAAAAATTTGGCGGTGAGTCCGAACAGCAAAATCATCGCTATTCGAAGGGTACGCTCCGGAGACGAGCATCCATTAATTTATGAGGAGACCTATCTGCCGGCGGATCTTTTCGACGGAATCCTGGATATGGATCTGACCGGCTCCATGTACGAGATCTTTACCAGGGAATTTGGTGTCATCCTGGCCCGAAGCGCACAAACAATCCGAGCGGTCAATCTGAACAGGAAAATTGCCCAACAGCTAGGAGTCAAGCAAAACAGCGCCGCTTTGTATTTGGAAAGTGTGACCTATAATGATCGAAACATGCCTGTTGAAGTGCTTTATAGTTATTTCAGAGGGGACAAATACGTATTTGAAGTCGAATTGGGACAATATCATTTGACCCCATGAACAATCCGAAGCTGAGACCGGAGAAATATCGAATTGAGCCAAACCATAGTTATCAATCATTATTTTAAGGAGGATGTGAATGGAAGAAAAAAACCTGATTGAAAAGCTGGTCGAACTCAGCCCTGGAATGGAGATCTGGTGGGATTCCTCCCCGGTGATCTTTAAAAACTGGTGCCGTAAGATGCTCGAAAAGGCAGCGCCGGAAAAGCGTCCGATTATGCAGCGGCAATTCGATCGTATGTATAGTGAGAAGGCGCCTGGAAAGCAGCTGTTCCGCGGGGTGACCACCAATCCGCCCTTGTCCTTGAAGGCGATTCAGGACGATCCGCCCTACTGGGAAGGCGTTGCCAAAGAAATTATCGCCCAAAATCTGGGTATTGATAAAGAGTCTCTGTTTTGGAGGTTGTACAAGAAAGTGGTCAAGCGCGGATCGGACATGTATCTGTCTGTGTTTGAAAAATCCGGATACAAAGAGGGATTCCTTTCCGGTCAGGTGGATCCGAGAAGCGTGTTCGACAAGGATGCCATGCTCAGGCAGGCCCTCGAGTTGGCAGCGATCAACCCGAATGTCATGATCAAGGTGCCCGGCTCCAAGCAAGGATACGATATCATCGAAGAGCTGACCGCCCGGGGGATCTCCACCAACAACACTCTCACGTTTATTCTGCCGCAGCTGGTGGATTGCGCCCGCACCGTTCAGAAAGGGTTGAAAAGGGCCAAGGCAAACAATGTGGATCTGAGTAAATGGCGTTCGGTCATCACCCACATGGAATCCCGGTACGGCGATCTTGGAGGCTTGAGGGATTTTGCAAAGGAAAAGGGGATTGAACTGACCGATGGAGATGTTCGGTTGGCGGAACTGGCGATTTTCAAGAAGGCCTATCAATTCCTCGAAGAAAATCGGATGCCCAGCAAGATGCTTTCCTGTTCGCTGCGTATGGGGCCTAAAGTGAACGGTGCCACCCGGATCTGGCACCTGGAAGAAAAAACCGGCGCATCCATCATTGTCACCTGTCCGCCGTCGTTCATCGAGCAGGTCATGAATTTTGAGGAGGAAAAGAATATCGTTTACGAGCCGGATCGGATCCATGCGGATATTCCCAAGAACGTGATGGACAAGCTCATGAGGGTTCCCTATTTCGAAAGGGCCTATGCCGAAGACGGGTACACCCGGGATGAATATAATACACATTCGGCCCTACAGCGAACGGCCGATCAGTTTTCGAAGGCTACCCAGGAGATGGTAACCTTTGCAGGAAAGTGCTTGGATTCGGCCTGTAATTTTGCTTCGAAAAAATAGCATTCAAAGAAGGAGGCCATCTCATGCAAGTAGGTGTTTTAAAAGAGATAAAACGAAAAGAAAACCGGGTAGCCATGACGCCGGCCGGTGTGGAACAAATGGCAACCCATGGGCATAAAGTCCTCATCGAAACCCTGGCGGGGAATGGTTCCGGTTTTTCGGATGATGACTATGTCAGTTCAGGAGCCACCATCGCGAAGACCCCGAAAGAAATCTTCGATTCCTGCGAAATGGTCATGAAGGTCAAGGAACCCTTGCCGGTGGAATACGATCTGATCCGGAAGGGGCAGGTCCTCTTTACCTATTTTCATTTTGCGGCATCGGAAGAATTGACACGCGCCATCATGGCCAGCAAATGCGTCGCGATCGCTTATGAAACCGTGGAAAAGGCCAACAAGTCCTTGCCGCTTTTAATGCCGATGAGCGAAGTGGCGGGCCGGATGGCGATCCAGGAAGGGGCCAAGTACCTGGAAAAAACGTATGGCGGTAAAGGGATACTGCTGAGCGGCGTACCCGGGGTGAATTCGGGGACCGTCCTGGTCATCGGAGGCGGCATCGTGGGGACCAACGCCGCCAAGGTGGCTTGCGGGATAGGGGCCAAGGTTTATCTGTTGGACAACAATCTCGATCGGTTGCGATACCTTTCCGATGTGATGCCTAAAAATTGTTTTCCGGTCATGTCCAATCCCGCCACCATTCGGCATTTTCTGCCGGAAGCCGATCTGGTGGTCGGCGCCGTGTTGATTCCGGGTGCTGTGGCGCCCAAGCTGGTTACCCGGGATATGCTGGGCCTGATGAAAAAGGGTTCGGTGATCGTAGATGTGGCCATCGATCAGGGGGGATGTGTCGAAACCGCAAAGCCCACTACCCATGACGACCCGATCTTTGAAGTGGACGGCATTATCCACTATTGTGTGGCCAACATGCCCGGAGCGGTTTCCATGACCTCCACCATTGCGTTGACCAACGCCACCCTGCCCTATGCCCTGGAACTGGCGGGAAAAGGATACAAGGTCGCGGTAAGGCAAAACCCCGATTTGGCCAAAGGGGTGAACATCATCGACGGTAAGGTGACTTATAAAGGTGTCGCCGAGGCTTTTGGATTGGAATGCAACCCCTTGGATGCAATGCTGTAAACGATCGATTGTTTTCCTTGGATTTTTGAACACTTAATTAAATATCAGGAGGAAAAAATGGCAAAAGAACTCAAAGACTGGTTTGTGCCGTGGCTGCTCACGTCACGGGAATACAACGTCGGCATCCTGGATAAGGCTTGGGCCAGCCCCGAAAAAGGCCGGCTGATGCTCAATGAAAACCCGATACCCCCGTCGGACAAGGTCATCAATGCGGTCGCCAACGTCATGAAACACGGAAACTGGTATCCTGACAGCTTTCTCCGGCTACGGACCAAGATCGGAAAAATGTACGGCCTGGGTCCTGATAACGTGGCGCTCTGCAACGGTTCATCGGAAATCATCGATGCGATGATGCGGATTTTTCTGCAACCTGGCGATGAATTTATACTTTCCACTCCGACGTTTGAGCTCTTTCCGCCCCGAGCCGAACTGTGCGGCGGTAAAGTGGTCCAGATTCCGGTTCGAAAAGGAGATCTTCAGTACGATGTCGACGGTATGCTCAATGCCATCAATAAGCGGACAAAGCTGATTCTGATCATCAATCCAAACAATCCCACCGGGGTATTTATCGATGACAAAGACCTGATCCGATTCTGCGAAATCGGTGTGCCGCTTTGCGTGGATGAAGCCTACCTGGACTATAACCCTGACCGACCGTCGAAAGCCCCCCTTATCAAGAAATATCCCCAGGTTTTCCTGTCGGTGACCTTTTCCAAGGCTTACGGGTTTGCAGGCATCCGCTTCGGGTTTGTGCTGGGAACGAAAGAGATGATCGCCGCCTTCAAGCGCATGTTCTTGCCTTGGAACGTCAGTGTGATGTCCGCAGCGGCGGCGGAAGCAATCCTCGACAACCCTGAGGAAGTCAAGGCTAAGGTAAAGCACAACAACAAGTGGATGGCCATCTTTACCGAAGAACTCAAGAAAGTCGGCCTCAAACCGTATCCAGCCCATGGCAATTATATGCTCATTGACGCCACGATGACCGGGAAGACCACAGAACAAATCCTTGCGGCCGCCATGGACATGGAGCGGATTTTTCTGAAGAAGATCGGCGAGATTCGTGGCAAGAGCGGCTATTTCCGCGTGACACCGGGAAAGGATGAAGAAAACGAGCGCTTCCTGAAATTCATCCGGGCCTACTTCAAGTAATCGCCGGAAAAGCTGAAATTGAAAGATAGCGCACCCCGACCATTGGGTTTCCGGCATGGTCGGGGTGCGTTATCTCCGAGGATTCAACAGAAAAAGACAAGCCTGATGAAATCGTAAAAACTCAAAATTGGGATGGCAAAGTAAAAAGCTTCAGATGCAAGGCGCGCAAATCCTGAGGAATGAGGCGTACTTATAAGTACGCCGTAATGATTTACCCGGTTGAATCCTGCGAAGCAGGGCCGCAAAGCGGCATTCAACCGGGGAGGGGATGCAGCGCAACGCAGCAGATGGACTTTTTACGAAGCCATCAAGCCTGAAGCCGACCGGAATAGCAAGGATCGCAATGGATATTTACTACATCGACAAAGAGTTTGTTGCCGAAGACCAAGCAGTCATCTCGGTAAAAGATTTATCGGTACTGAGAGGCTTCGGCGTGTTCGATTTTTTAATCACCTACAACAAACGACCGTTCTATCTTAAGACGCATGTGCATCGACTGGAAAACTCGTCCGAAAAGATTGGTCTCAAACTGAATCATACCCAGGATGACATTTGCGGCATCGTGGAAGAAACGATCCGCCGTAATGCCCACCAAGGGGAATCGAACATCCGGATTGTTTATACCGGCGGCGTCAGTTCGGACGGAGTTACTCCGGAAGGAAATGGTAAACTGATCGTGATGGTTACGCCCAGGTTGAACCTCCCGGATTGGTGGTACACGGACGGGGCTAGAATCATCACCCTGAATATCGAACGCTTCATCCCGAACGCCAAGAGCACCAACTACCTAACCGCGGTCTGGGCGCTTCAAGAGGCCCATCGGAAGGGAGCTATTGAATCCATCTATGTGGATCGGAATCACCGCATGCTCGAAGGAACTACCACGAATTTCTTCTTTTTCAAAAAAGGCAGGTTGGTCACCCCGAAGTCGGACATGCTGCCCGGTGTCACCCGAAGCGTGGTTTTGGAATTGGTGAAGGGTCATTTCGACGTCGAACTCAGGGATGTTGACATCAGCGAGATCCAAACGATGGAAGAGGTCTTCATCACGGCTTCCAACAAGGAGATCGTACCCGTCATCCAGATCGATCAGGTCCGTATCGGGGATGGAAAACCCGGCAACACCACGCGAAAAGTCATGCACCTGTTTAATGAATACACCACGGCGTACGGGCAGGGAAAGGTTTGACATGTCGCAGGCCACTGATTCTCAGGCCGGTTATCCCCCCATGACCTGGGTGGAGATCAATCTGAAGGCCTTGGCTTGCAATTATCGGGAACTGCGGCGGGTTACCTCTTCCAGGGCCGATATCATGGCGGTGGTCAAGGCGGACGGTTATGGCCACGGTGCTGTCCGGGTCGCCCGGACCGCTTTGAAATGCGGGGCAAAGTTTTTGGCGGTTGCCCGGTTGGATGAGGCCATTTGCTTAAGAAAAGCCGGAATCGCCGCACCCATTCTTTTGTTTGGATACAGCCTTCCGACTTATGCCGCCTACATGATCGAAAATGATATCCGGGCTTCTATCAACTCCGTGACCTCGGCCCGGCAGCTTTCCGAAAAGGCTCTTTCCATCGGGAAAACCCTCAAAGTCCACATTAAAATCGATACGGGCATGGGACGCCTGGGAATCCTCTCCGACGCCTTGATCATGGATGCGGCTGAAGGACCGATCCGGTCCGGCACGGTGCATGACGTGTTGAGAATTGCCTCGATGCCGCATATCGAGGTGGAAGGGATTTATACCCATTTTGCCGATGCGGATGCCAAAGAAAAGACGAATGCCCGCAGGCAATTCGCCCTGTTCATGGAGCTTTTGGAAACACTTAAAAAGGCGGGGTTTCGGGTTCGATTCCGCCACGCGGCCAACAGTGCAGCGACCATTGAAATGCCCGAAACCCATCTGGATCTGGTTCGGCCGGGAATATCCCTATATGGACTCTGGCCTTCGAATGCAGTGGATAAAAACCTAATCAATATCAAACCGGTCATGACACTTAAATCCCGGGTCATTCAAGTCAAGCAGGTTCGATCAGGATTTGCAGTGAGCTACGGAAGCACCTATCGCACCCCAAGACCCACGCGGATTGCCACCGTGGCCATCGGCTATGCCGATGGTTTGAATCGGGCTCTGTCCTCCCGGGGGCATATGTTGGTAAAAGGAGTTCGCGCCCCCATCATCGGCCGGGTATGTATGGACTTAACCCTGATCGACGTGGGGCACATACCTGGTGTGGCGCTTGAAGATGAGGTGGTCATTTTAGGTCGCCAGAGGAACGAATCGGTTACAGCCGATGAAATCGCCGGCCTTTTAGGCACCATCAATTACGAGATAGTATCGTCGCTCACATCCCGGGTAGCCAGAATTTACATCGAATAAAACCTGAAATCGTGTCGAATAAAAAAGAAAAAATGAGCCCGGTTGATTGGAAAAATGGAACTTGGAAGCGCCCACAGGGGAAAAAGCCGGCAGCCGAGATCGTTATTGCCGGTGATTGGGCGCCTATTCGAGATTTCAGCGACACGATCCTCGAAAAACCAGAGCATGTATACGGGGATCTGCTGGAGGTGTTCCGGGAAAGCCATCTGCGGTTGGTGAATCTCGAGTGTCCACTCGTGGATGAGGGACAACCGGTGTTCAAAAGCGGTTCTGTGCTCAAAGGAATTCCGGCACACATCGCCGGTCTGACAGCAGTTCCTTTTGAAATCGTCACCTTAGGGAACAATCACATTTTTGACTACGGCATCGAAGGTTTCATCCAAACCCGGGATCTCCTTTCTTCAAACGGCATTCATTTCACCGGCGCTGGCCTGTCACTTGCCGAGGCAGAAAAGCCGGTACAGATGACCGTGAATGGAATCACGATCGGTGTATTCAGCTTCGGGGAAGGAGAAGACCTCACCGCGGCTGGACCTGATAAACCCGGGGTGCTGGGTTGGGAGATCGAACGGATCATCGATCTTGTCAAGGAGCTTCGATCCCGTGTACATATCGTCATAGTTGTCTGCCACGGAGGAGTGGAATACATTCCGTTTCCGCCACCCTATCTGACGGATGCTCTGACGCGCATTGCCGAATGCGGGGCCGATCTCGTCATCGGCCATCACCCCCATGTACCCCAGGGAGTAAAGATCCATAACGGGGTCCCCATCTGCTTCAGCCTGGGCAATTTCATCTTCTTCCAGCCTACGGACCTCCTCTACCGAAAGATCGGCTATCTGGTAAAAGCCGGTATCACAAAAGACGGTGTCGACGCCATCCGGATTATCCCGTATGAAATCGGACCCGACCGACTCATCCGGCTTAAGAAAGAAAATCTACAAAGGGCCTTGAAGAAACTCGAGGCGCTATCCGCCCCCCTCTCTATCAGGAAAAGCGTGGTAGAGGCTTGGCACGGGTTCCTCAAGTACTACGGGGTAGACGGATTCAAAAATGAGATCGCCATAATCTTGGAAGAATTTGAAAAAGAGCCTCAAAAGGGGGCCGCCATGTTCAGGAACCGACTAACCACATGGCAGCATTCTTCTCATCTAACCGAATTAATGACCCGGATCATGGAAGGGAGCCTGGATGATGCCCCGCCGTGGACCGTCGCGTTCGTTGCCGAGTACTTCACTCGAAAGGTGGCAGAAGGATTTGCCGGATAAAGGGATGCATGCGACCGGAAACAAATCAATCGCTTCATTGTTTTCAAAGAAACAGGTTACCGTTCTTATCACCGATTCGGGCCTTGGGGGCCTGTCTATCTTTGCACAAATCGCTTCGAGGCTCAAAAGTGAGCCGATTTTTCCCAGGGTTTCCCTGATCTACTTCAACGCTATGCCCGAGCAGAGTCGGGGATTCAACGCCTTGAAAGACATGGATGAGCGGATCCGAGTGTTCGATGGGGCACTGGAAGGGATGAAGCGGCACAAACCGGATTTAATCATGATCGCCTGCAATACCCTTTCCGTGCTCTATGACCGCACCGCCTTCAGTCGCCGGGAATCGATCCCTGTTGTTGATATTGTCCGTTTCGGTGTGGATATAGTTTATGAACAGCTTTTGCGGGATCCGGAAGCGAAGGCGGTGCTGTTGGGCACCGTCACCACTATTGCTTCCGACCTTCACCGTTCGCAGCTGATCGATAAGGGTATTTCGGCCGATCGGATCATCGTCCAAGCTTGCGACCAGTTGGCAACCCAGATCGAGAAAGGGCCGGGAAGCACTGCGGTCGTACGCTTGATAAATACCTGTATGGATCAGGCGGCGAAGGAACTCGGCCATGCTCAAACCAACGTTGTGGTCGCGCTGTTTTGCACTCACTTTGGATTCAGTCGGAATATCATCCGGGAAAGCATGCAAAAACGGGTTTCCGGCAAGGTGATGGTTCTCGATCCGAATCAACGCATGGCCGCTTCTTTGTTCGAAACCACCGACGGCATCGGGCGCGATAATGCCATTGTGGACTTGAAAATCGTTTCGAAAATTATTTGGGACAAAACGAGAATCGATGCCATTTCGAGCGTCATCCAACCCCTATCGGCAGAAACGGCCCAAGCCTTAAGAAATTACCAGTGGGTACCGGATCTGTTTGCATTCTGACGATGTTTTTTTGCTAAGGAGCACGAGTCATATGAAAAAGATCCTGATCACTACCGGACCTGGCGGAGAGGCTCAGGGATGGGGAGACATCAAGGTGACGAAAACTCTTTGCGATGCGTTGAATTTCAACGGCAAGTCCGCGGAGATTGTTTTTGTGGAAACCATGAAAGATTTCCTGAAGGCCATCGAAGGCAAACGCTATGATATGGCCTGGAGTGCCCTTTACTACATTTCCGACCGGAATGATATCGTCGGGCTCAATGTGGATGAGGATGCTTGGGTGGCGGATATCTTCGACCGAAGACAAATCCCGTACATAGGCCCCGGATCCCTGGCGATGAAGCAGATGATCAACAAGAGCTGGACCCATCAAATCCTTCACGCCAACCAAGTTGCGGTTCCCTCCCATCATACCGTGGGAATCGGTGAACCGATTCCGGATGTTCGATTTCCGGCTTTCGTGAAACCGAGCTTCGAATCCCGCTCGGTGGGTGTCGGCGATGAGAGCGTGGTACACACGCCGGAAGAACTCGAAGCACGGGTCCGGTACATCCACCGAACCTATGAACAGCCGGCTTTGATCGAAGATTATCTGCCGGGAGCCGAATATACGGTGCTGATGATCGGCAACGGGGAAAACCAGGAGTTTTTGCCCGGCTTGGTCACTGTTGAAGGCAGGCGCTACGGAAAATATCCCATCCTGAGAAGTGATATGCGAGGCGTGGGGATCACGCAAATTCGCATCCCTGAAACCCGGTCCGAAGAGGCCAAGTCCTTGTGCAAAGGAGCTGTGGAAGCATTGAATTGCCGTGATCACGTGCGGGTTGACATGCGGGTGGACGCCGACGATCAGCTGCGGATCATCGAAGTCAACGGAATTCCGGGCCTGAAACCCATCAAAAGCTGGAGTCCTCAGATCTACTCCTTATATCATAAGTCGGCGAAAGGCTCAGAGGAAGATTATCGGGAATTGGTCCATAAAATCGTCGATTCGGCCTTGCACCGATACAATCTGATGTAACCCGGGTCGAAAAGAAAGTCGCTTGCCGATGGTGGATAAATCCATGGGAATCTTATCCGATCCGGAAATTTACGCTTGTTTAAACTCTCAATCGCGCGTGTCGGGCGTTGGCCCATGGGGTGGATTCGCCTACGACCTAGACCTTTCGGTTCCATATATTACCTGTGCGATCCATGCCGGCCACAGGGTGCGCGACGAGCTTTTGCCCCTGATGTCGATTTCAGACATGGAACGTCTGACGGAGGAAGATGCGGCTACCGACTGGATTATCAGCGATTGCCCCAGTACCATCTGGGGGCTGGATTCCCGGGCGGAATACGATCTCAACCGCCCCATCGATCTGGCACTGCCGTTGACACCCGAAAGGTTTTGGGGCATGCAGGTCTATGGTTCACCCCCGACCGAAGCGATGCAACAGCGAAGCCTGGAGAAATACAGCGCCTTTTACCGGTTTGTCGCCACTGTAATTCAAATCCTTTTGGATCGCTTCGGCGCTTGTGTCATCTATGACATCCATTCCTATAACGGCTGGCGGCAGGTTGAAAACGGCCATCACTTGCCGCCGGTGTTCAATCTGGGAACTCGGAGCATCAATCACGCCAGGTGGGAAAAACCTGTTCTCACATGGCTAACTTGTCTGAGTCGCATCAGAATTCCGGATGTCTTTACCACGGTTGCCGAAAATGAAGTCTTCGGCGGAGAGGGGGCGTTTTGCCATAAATTGACGAGCTGGGGTCCCAATATTTTGGTGCTTTCAACAGAGATTTTGAAAATGTATATGGATGAAAACAGCGGCGCCCTTCATGATGTTAGGACGGATATACTGAAAAAAACATTGGGCGAAGCCATCGTCGAACACGGAAGCGCTTTTCGAAAATCCTTCTGTCGCTGATCGTTAATCGTTCATCTCAAGGATTCTTTTCCGAGTTTCGCAAATCAATGATTTATGGACGGTCGAAGAATGGCGTATGGACCAGGGAGTGGATATTCATGACACCATCAATGCGGAATGGACCAATCTTGTGGTGCGGAAACGCTCTTTTCCGCCCAATATCCACCTGACGGAAAAGGCCAAAGAACTCTTTTTTATGGTCAGGTATTACATCGACGCTTTCCGACGATTTGTGTTCGAAAGCAGGTTCTTGCAGCGTTTTCCGCTTGATGGGAAGACGTTGGAGGAGATCCACGCCCAGGATGTGGCTTTACTAAAGTTCGGCATGCAGTGGCTGAAAACCGTCTTGTTCAAACCCAAGGATACGGAAGCGGCAACCCCCTCCGCCCAATAATGCGACCAGGAGCTACACCATACTCCCTCAAGCCGGATTAGTATCCGTCGTAAGACAGGTCTTTTCGGCAAGTGGGGTTGTTGAGCCGGCTTTTGATGTCCACGTTGAAAAATCGTGAGATGGGTGCAAAAATTTCCGGGTTTTTCGCCTGCACCGTTCGTGCTACCGACAAGACCTTTTCAAATCCGGCCTGCGTCATTTTGCCCAGGGGAGGTCTGCATCCTCCGGAAGGCATGCCGAGGATGGTCATCAGGGTTTTGATTGCCAACGGGTTTCGGGCCCTGCACAGCACTTCCCCAAAGGGTGTCTTTTCCTGGGTTTTGACGGTGACCATTCCAAAAAGGGGTGCCAAGGCGGCGGCAAGGGCCTGAGCTTCGCCGTGTTTTCCCTGTTCTAAAAGGCGCACCATCTCGGAAACAGGTCCCGGGGCCACGTTGGAGATCACGGAGATGACGCCGGCCGCCCGAATCTTTGGATCCGTCATCATTTCAAAGGTCAAAGAATCATCTCCGGATAAAATCGTAAACGATGACCCGCAGCAGGCCCGTGTTTTTCGCATATTGGAAAGGTCGCCTGTGGCCTCCTTGACCGTATGAACATTCCGGAATTCCTGGTAAAGAAGGGCCAGATCTTCCGCGAACAACTGAGCGCCGGTGCGTCCGGGGATGACATAAGGGATTACGGCAAGGTTGGGAAACGCCCTTGCCACCGGTGCCACATATTCCTTTCGAATTTCGAGGGAGCTAGGACCGTTATAATAAGGGTCTACCAGTAGAACAGCATCCACCCCGCCCTTGGCGGCATGCTCTGTGGCATCGAGGGTTTCCCGGGTGTTGTTGCTGCCCGTTCCCGCAATGCAGACGCACTTGCCTTTGCCGGCTTTTGCGATTTCCTCGATGACTTGATTGTGTTCGTCCCAATTCAGCGTCGGGCTTTCACCCGTTGTTCCAACGGCCAGAATCCCGGTGATGCCGTTTTCGATCTGGAATGCGGCCAGCCGGTTCAAACCCTCGTAATCGACGGCGTTGCCTGCAAACGGAGTGACCACAGCCGTGTAGCATCCTTTTAACATGCCATCCTCCCCCTTTTTTTGTCGGCCCGGTGAAATCGATGGCGGAAAGAAATAGACATGAAGCCATCTGATTAATAAAAATAAAAAAACGGGGCAATTTTGTCAAGAAAAAAGGGTGTGTTTCCCGCTTTTTCTTGACAAGGTAAACCGTTAGATCCTACATTTTCAAATCAGTCACGATGATCGCAATAAGATTCCGTTATGAAGAGGTCCTGAAATGGAAAAACCAAAGAACGCAGAAGAATACATCAACAAGCAAAAAATTGCCGTCTCTTCCAATCCGGAGTGCGGTACTTCTCATTATAACCTTGCCGTTGGCTTGTTGGGCCAGAAAAAATATGACGAGGCCGAAAATGAGTTGCAAGAGGCCATCTCCTGCAGCCCCAATCTGGCGGAAG
>Ga0210056_1000961_pt1 | contig 24967 bp, 22 predicted proteins | sample CryGeyCG2014_080_2_FD_183965 | JGI IMG/M metagenome (GOLD analysis project Ga0210056, IMG submission 183965) | Groundwater microbial communities from aquifer - Crystal Geyser CG07_land_8/20/14_0.80 (SPAdes) (version 2) | ecosystem: Environmental > Aquatic > Deep subsurface > Groundwater | place... | reverse complement strand
GTACCAGCTTCACAAAGGCGCCAAGACCTCCGCAGCAAAAACCGCGCGTCTTCTCCGACATCTCGTAATGAATGTTCGTCCCTCCAAACATCGGACGCTCCTGCGCCTCCCAGTTCCGACGAGCCAGCCGACGCTCGATTCTCCTCTTGCGGTTCCGCACGATCTTGCGATATGATCTACTCACTTGAAAGCCCCCTTTTATTGCTTCTCCACTCTTCGGTGCTTACACCGATTTGTCCAAGAAAAACGGGGCTTTCTCGCTTCCTCACCTCTCGAAAATATTGAATATCATGCTTGTATAAGGTCTAGCGGAGCACGCCAGTCCATGGATTGAAGTTCCAGGTGATGACGGAAGATGGTGTACAACTGGTGAAGCCGACAACCATCTCAGAACTCGCCCCGGGAGCAGAAATCACCGGCAGCGTCAAGTTCCGTATTCCAAGGACTGAAATTCCAGCATAGGGAGAGCGTGACCTCCGGGAAGTCATCTATACTCGTTACGGATGAAAATCCATCTTTCCCCCTCACCCCGACCCTCTCCCCATCGGGGGAGAGGGCGCGAACCCAAAGGGTTCGAGGGTAAGGGGGTGTTTTCACCCGTAACGAGTATAAACCGTACTGGGTAAGGAAGTGGTATTCTGCGTTGGCGTCAAGCAGAGCGGTGTATCCATCGTTCTCCAACTCCAGCTGCAGTTCCCCCTTTCCAAGCATGTCGGCGGCGGGAATGATGTTGCTTGAAGTCGGGAAGGCCTGGAGACCACGTGAGCTGCTGAACATGAAAGAGATAAGACAGATTGCCCGGGCGGAGGAAGTCGCCATTGCTCTGGAGTTGAACATATTGTCCCCTCCGACAATAGCGTTATCGCGTCATTGCGAGACAGTTCCCCGACGGCAGGAGGGTAACTGTCTCGCAATGACATTTTCATCTGGCGGGGCGCCGAAGGGTCGGCGTGGGTGATTCCTCTGTAAGCCGGAATAGCACGCGGATGGATGCTGATCCGTCTGCACGATCATCTGACCGCAGCCGCGTCACTTGACAAAGAAGATGTGCGCGAAGAGGTCTGGCTGGTGGAACTTGCCCCGCAGGAGGGGACTCCAGCAACTGAACATATCTTCCGGACGCGGCGGGTGGATGGCGCTGCGGCAGAAGTTTGCTCCCCACGGGCGACCGACGGGGTCTGGTGTGCCGCCACCGATGCTCTTCCGGGGAAGCTCCACCTCTACAACCCAATGGTCCGCATACTGCCTGGAGACAAACCGGGCGTTGCTGTGCCAGGACTTGTCTGGCGGTTCTCCCATCCCCTCGAAGCGCCAGTCCTCGATGCGACCACCGAGATCGATCCACATCCAGTAGTAGTTGTCGTGATTGTGCTCCGAGTCGAGGAAAATTTCTACGGAGTCCGCTTCGCCCATCTTCTGAGAAAGATTCGCAGCGTTGGGGTCGAAACACTTGAAGGAAAAGTATAGATGCTCCGGAGCGCGCAGTAGCCGAAGTTCCGTCTTCCACTGCGTCTTCTCTCCGTTGAGGTTGTTGACGAAGCTCAACACTGCGGAACGTTTCCAGCCTTCCTCGTCGAGGATGCCATCGATGTTGATTTGCCCCACCAGTTGTCGAATGGACACGCTGGATCCCTTGGCTTCGGAGACTTCTTTGACATCGCGCACGTAAAGCGCACGCCCCTTCTCGATCTCGCCAACAAAGAACTTCGAGAACAGCCGCGCCGGTTCCTCGTGGGGCGTTCCCTGCGTGATCCGAATGAGTTCGTCGGCCTGGCGTCGGTAGTTGCCCACGGCTTCCTCGGTGAAGTGTTTCTCCCAAACATCAACACTCCCTGCCTGCGTGCCGGCGACCGCGCAACTCCGTGCTTCCACGTCTTTCAGCACCGACAGCACAGTCTCTGCTCCGGGTCCGTAGAAGCTCCGGGTGTAGTCGGCCACCAGTTCCTCCGCATCGAGGTATGGGTTGTAGAGAAGTTTCAGCATCACGTACCGGTTTAGATGTTCCAGCAGGATGCTGTCCGCGTCCAGTTCGACGTGCATCAGATTGGCGTGCTCGGCCATCTCGCGGAACATCTTTCCAAAGAGGTTGGTGAGCAACATTGGCACTCCCTGCCGACGCGGCGCGCGGTGGCGATACAGGTGATGCAGCCAGATCAGCATGGGTCGGTCATTGACCTGGCTCCATGTCCGCACCAGATTCATCAGCTTCGCGTACTCAGCCGGATCGACATCATTGTGTGTTCGAGCGTTGTCTGCGGGACACAGGCCGACCACAACGTTATTTGGCAGGCTTGTCAGGAGTGCCGGCTTCTGCGTGTAGGAAGCATACGCCAGGCAGGTGATCAACTTGTCGGGATGTTGCTCTTCCATCCACGTTGCCATCTTCTCAATGAACTGCCAAACCAGTTCACTGTGAGCGCCGGAATGGTTGCCGTCTTCATGAATGAACGGCGCGCAGTTGGCGCAGCAGCAGGCGCGGAATGAATCGTGCGGCAGGAGCGATACGGTGCGCCCATAAATGGCGCCGGACGGCCACCCACGGTTGAAGGAATTGAGCCGGATATTGTGGCTGGAGATCCCCATGTCCTCGCCAGTTCTGCCGACGAAGTAGGCGTCGATATCCCTCTTCGTAATATCGAGAACACCAGGATGAGTGTAGCACAGATGTCCCGTTCGACCCGGTTGCGGCTTGAGGTCGCGCTCGCCGTTCTCCAGCAATGCGAAGTACTCCGGGTGTTCCTTTCCATAGCGTTCCTCGAGTTCCATCCGCGGGGGTCGATGGTTGAAGGCAAACCATTCCGACGAACCACGCATCCGCAGCAACCACCAGCGAACGGCATCGCCTCCCCAGCCAAGCTCCTCATACTCTTCACGATTCATTGTGTTACCGGCGCTGTCGAGCAAGTACCATTGCCAGGTTTCCCGCCCCACCATACGCAGATCGAAGACAGGCTCTTCCTGAAGTGAAAAGGCTTCTACTGCGATATTCGGCTTCTTCGGAATCGAGACCCCCTTTGTCCCCGGGAAGAACCATCGCACCCCGAGTTCTTCGAGGAACCGGTATGCTCCATACAGAGTGCCGCGCTCGAAATCCCAAGTGGCCGCGCCGAAGCGGCGTTCCATTTCGTACCGGCTGGCGGTGCGGGGGAAGGGGTTGGTCTTCAGTTCAGGAAGGGCGTTGCTCTTTTCTGTGGCGTCATCCTTGCCCGCGATGTAGATGGTGTTGCCGACGGTCCGAAGAGCGTAGCCATCGCGACCAATCTTATCAACATCGATTCCGGCCTGCCGGGATGCCGGCCCATCGCCGAGGACGAGAGACGCCCCGTTCTTCGGGATGTTGCGAACAACGTGGAAATCGCCGCCCGTCATTGCATCGAGGTGCTCCTTCAGCTCCTCGCCAGCGAACACCACTGACGGTGGCGCGCCTTCGGGGACCACGATGACGGCCTGAGGTTCTCCAGCAGTGGCGAGCGTCACGACGCCACCCATTTTGCGGTACTGGAACTTGGCGCGCAGTTCCGCTTCTGACCGGAGGCTCTTGCCGTAACATTGACAGCAGACTGCGCTGACGGCGAGCATCAATATGGGGAACCGTCTGTCGCTGAATAATTCGTGTCGTGGACTCATCGTGCCTCCCGTGGCTCCCAGACTTCTTTTACAGGAATGTGCGGAGGGGACATGATTCAGCTTAGTCCGTTCTCCGTTTTCTCCGTTGTCTTCCGTTCAAAGTCCTTTCAGAGGAACCTCCACAGGAGTCAACGGAGTGAACAGAGATGTTCTTGATTCAGTCCAGTCCGTTCTCCGTTTTCTCCGTTGTCTTCTGTTCAAAGTCCTTTCAGAGGAACCTCCACAGGAGCCAACGGAGTGAACAGAGATGTTCTTGATTCAGTCCAGTCCGTTCTCCGTTGCCTTCCGTTCAAGCCTTTCCCTGTTCTTTCTTCGGCTGATATCTGTGGACAGAAGCGTCGAGGGCGACTTCGGCAGTTTCCATGACCGTCTCGGAGAATGTGGGGTGGGGATGGATGGTGAGAGCCACGTCTTCCGCCACTGCGCCCATCTCAATGGCAAAGACTCCTCCAGCAATCAGTTCCCCCGCGTTGTGTCCGACGATGCCGACGCCAAGGATTTCCTCAGTCTCCGGCTCCAGGATGAATTTCGTCAATCCGTTGGACGCGCCCTGAGAAACCGCGCGCCCCGAAGCCGACCAAGGGAAGGTGACGACCCTGACCTCGCGCCCTGCATATTGGGCTGCTGTTTCCGTTAGTCCGCACCAGGCGATTTCCGGGTGGGAGAAAACAACCGCCGGGATGGATCGGCTGTCGAAAACGGATTTCTGTCCGGCGATGACCTCCGCCGCGACCTTGCCCTCCCGAGATGCTTTGTGCGCCAACATCGGTTGGCCCGCAACATCGCCGATGGCGAAAAGATGAGGATCGGTGGTTCGCATGGAGTGGTCCACTTTGAGGAAGCCTTCGTCGTCGGTCTCAACGCTGGTTGCGTCCAGTCCAATAAAATCAGTGTTCGGTCGCCGTCCTACGGATACCAGGACACGGTCAAAGCTCTGCACTCGCTCGGGGACATCGCCCTCGAACTCGACGCTCACCTCCCCTTCCGTAAAGTGGGCCGAAACGACGCTGGTTCGGGTAAGGGTTCCGTGAAATATCCGACCCGCCTGGTCGATCACCGGTTTGGCCAGATCGCGGTCCGCGCCGGAGAGAAGTTGTTCGCTCATCTCCACGACTGTTACGGCGCTGCCCAAAGCGGCGTACACGGTTCCCAACTCGAATCCGATGTACCCTCCTCCCACGACCAGGAGGCGCTCGGGAATGGAGGTCAGCTCCAGCGCCTCCGTGGAATCCATGACCCAGGGATCGCCCGGGTCCAGCCCTGGCAGATTGATAGGACGAGAACCGGTGGCAATGATGGCGTGTTCAAACTCGACGCCAGTGATCTCCGCTCCGTCAACCCGCACGCTTCGGGAGCTGGTGAAGGTGGCGCGTCCGGTGATCCGCTGGACCTTTCTCAGGCGCGCAAGCTCACTCAGACCCGCGGCAATCTTGTCGATGCTGCTGTTCTTCCACGCCCGCAGAGCATCGAGGTCGATCTGGGGTTCACCGAAGGAAATGCCGAAGGAGAACGCCTCCGCAGATTCGAAAATCAGCTTGGCCGCGTGCAGCAGCGCTTTTGAGGGGATGCACCCTCGGTGCAGGCATACCCCCCCCAGGTGTGGGCGGTCTTCCACAATCGCCACTTCCATTCCGAGGTCTGCGGCGCGAAATGCAGCCACGTATCCGCCGGGACCTCCGCCGATGACCAGAACCTGTGTCTTTAGCGCGTCTCCCAAGGGGTTGCTCCTCTTTGCAGTATCAGTGATCAGTACAGGGAGTTATCCTGAGAAAAGACTCCCTCTCGATCCGGTCTGTTCCTTTCCCTGTCCTCTCTGTTACGTCCGGTTTGCGGTTGTTTTGGAGATGACCCAACAGGAGCAAATAGAGGTGACAGAGAATAACGCTTCTCAGTTCGGTCGGCTGCTCTTCCCGTCCTGTCCGTTGGCTCTCTCTCAAAAACGCCTGAAAGAATCAGCTTAATTGCACCAGCTTGCCAGGGCTCTCAAGGTGTTCGGCGACGAACCTGACAAACCGCGCCGCGGCGGCCCCGTCGATGACCCGATGGTCGTAGGACAGAGACAGAGGCATCATGAGACGCACACGCGTGTCGCTGGTCTGCTCATAGTCCTCGGCGGCAGACAGCACCGGTCGAGTGCGCGACACTCCCAGAATCGCCACTTCGGGAAAATTCACGATCGGCGTAAACCCCGTACCGCCAATCCCGCCCAGGTTGGTGATGGTGAATGTGCCGCCCTGCATTTCGTCCACCTTGAGCTGGTTTTGCCGCGCTTTCTCCGCGAGTTCCGTGAGAGCTACCGAGAGGTCAATCATCCCCAGCCTGTCGGCGTCTCTTAGCACCGGAACCAGCAATCCTCTCTCGGTTTCCACCGCGATACCGATGTTGATGTACTTCTTCAAAATCAGCTCTTCATTCTCGAGGTCCAAGGTAGAGTTGAAGAAAGGGAACTCCCGAAGCGCCCGCGTAACGCACTTGATAATGAACGACAGCGGAGTCAGTTTCCCCCCCGCGGCCTCCACCTGGCCGCGGAACAACTTGCGGAGCGCTTCCAGATCGGTCACGTCGGCTTCATCATGCTGCGTGACGTGCGGAACCTGCGACCAGGCGAGGCTCATGTGCGTTGCTGTCTTCTTCCGAATGGAGCGAAACGGCTGTCGTTCCACCTCGCCCCAGCGGGAGAAGTCGGGCAGGTGGAACGACCGCTTCAGCGCTGCCGACTCTCTGGCAATCTGTGCGGGCTGCTCCGACCTTGCGCGCACATGCCTCTTCAAGTCGTCCTCGATAATCCTGCTCCGCGGGCCCGACCCTGTTACCTGAACAAGGTCCACTCCCAGTTCTCGCGCGAGCCGACGGGTTGCCGGCCCGGCAGCGATACGGTCGCCCGAGGCGGGTGGCGCCCCGCCGCTTCCCAGCTCCCTTGCAGTGCCCGAGGGCGGGGCAGGTTTCTTCTCTGCCTGCACCCTTGCGGGAGCGGGCGTCTCGACCACCGGCTTCTCTGTGTCAGCCTTTGGCTCTGGGTCGTCCTGCGACACGGTCGGGACGTCGGTGGCGGCATCTCCGGCCTCCAGCGTCACAACGAGGCCGCCGATGGACACTGTGTCGCCAGCGGCCACGTGGACCTTTTTGACGATCCCCGCTACCGGACTGGGCAATTCCATCGCAGCCTTATCGGTCTCCATCTCCAGCAGACCTTGCTCTTTCTCCACGCGGTCACCCGGTGAGACGAGCAGGCTGATCACCTCGACCTTGTCGATATTCTCCCCAAGCTCCGGCAATCGAAATTCAACGGCCATAGTCACTCTCCACAAGAAAATTGCGGTGTTGGTCACCCGCGGGGTGTTGTCAACCTTCTACTTCCAGTTTCTCAATGACTGTCGTTCGGCAAATCTGCAGTGCTGGGGGGTAGGAGGCGTCCACCAAAATCTGCCAAACTACAGTCAATGATTCCGTTTCCCATACCACGCCCTACGTTGTCACCGGATTTGGTTTCTCCGGATCGATCCCCAATTCGCGCAGCGCCTCTTCCACCTTGTTCGCAGGGAACTCGTTCCGTTGCGCAAGCGCGTGCAGAGCCGCGAGCGCAATGCACTCCGCGTCCACTTCAAAGAAGCGCCGCAGATGCGCACGGTTCTCGCTTCGCCCGAACCCATCAGTCCCCAGAGCGGTGAAGCCATCGGGAATCCACGGAGCCACCTGTTCGGCGACCAGCTTCACATAGTCGGACGCGGCGATGACGGGACCGGGGCCGGCGGCGGCCATCACTTCAGCGATATACGGTGATCTCGGCGCGGCCGCAGGATGAAGGCGATTCCAACGATCGGTCGCGAGGGCTTCCCGTCGCAGCTCTTTGTAGCTGGTAACGCTATAAACCTGTGCGGGGATGGAGTATGTTTCTGCGAGGATTGCCTGTGCTTTGATCGCCTCTCTAAGAATTGCCGCGCTGCCGAACAGCTTCACCGGCGGTCCGTCGAGACCCGACGGCGCGGGTCTCAGCAGGTAGATTCCCTTCAGAATGCCGTCTTCTGCGCCTGTGGGGATGGCAGGCATCGGGTACGGCTCGTTCGCAACGGTGATGTAGTAGAAGACGTCTTCATACTCATGGTACATCCGGCGAATCCCGTCCTGAACGATGAGCGCGATTTCATAGTGATACGCCGGATCGTAGGTGACGAGGTTCGGGATGGTGGAGGCAATCAGATGACTGTGCCCATCTTGATGCTGGAGTCCTTCACCTGCCAGAGTGGTACGTCCGGCGGTCGCTCCCACCATAAACCCCTTGGCGCGGCTGTCGGCGGCGGCCCATGCGAGGTCCCCAATTCGCTGGAAACCGAACATGGAGTAAAAAATGAAGAAAGGGATCATCGGCAGGTTGTGGGTCGAGTAGGACGTTCCCGCCGCGATGAAGGACGACATACAACCCGCTTCAGTGATGCCCTCCTCGAGAAGCTGGCCGTCCGTCGCCTCCCGGTAGTAGAGGAGGGTTTCCTTGTCCACCGGTTCGTACACCTGCCCGACATGGGAGTAAATCCCTATCTGCCGGAAGAGCGTTTCCATGCCGAAGGTGCGCGCTTCATCCGGAACGATAGGGACAATGTACTTGCCAAGCTCTTTGTCCCCCAACAGCTTCCCAAGCAATCGGACGATCGCCATCGTCGTTGCGACCTCGCGGTCACCGGTATTTTCCATGAACTCCTGCAGCGTTTCGTCGGATGGCGGCGTCAGTTTCACCGCGTCGAACCGCCGTTCAGGAACCCAGCCTCCCAGCGCCTTGCGGCGTTCGCGCAGGTACTGCATTTCGCGACTGTCTTCAGCCGGTCTGAAGAAGGGGGTGTGAACGACATCTTCGTCCGCAATAGGGATTCCGAACTTGGAACGGAACTCCCGCAGCTCCTGTTCATTCAGCTTCTTCTGCTGATGGCTGACGTTCCGTCCCTCTCCCGCTTCGCCGAGGCCGTACCCCTTGATCGTCTTGGCCAGGATGACGGTAGGTTGCTCTTGATGGTTGATGGCGTTGTGGTAGGCGGCATATACTTTCGCGGGATCGTGCCCGCCGCGCCGGAGTCGTCGAATATCTTCGTCCGACAGATGATCCACCATCTTCAGCAGGTCTGGATGCGTCCCGAAGAAGTGGTTACGAGTGTAGCTGCCTGGTTCGACGGAGTACTTTTGATAGTCTCCGTCCACGGCCTTCATCATCCGACGTTGCAGGAGTCCCTGCTTATCTCCTGCGAGCAGGGGGTCCCAATCGGCGCCCCAGACAACCTTGATGCAGTGCCAGCCCGCGCCGCGAAACACACGTTCCAGCTCCTGGATGATCTTGCCGTTGCCTCGCACTGGGCCGTCTAGACGCTGGAGGTTGCAGTTGATGACGAAGATGAGGTTGTCCAGCTTCTCGCGCGCGGCGAGGGAAATCGCCCCCAGTGATTCCGGTTCGTCAAACTCGCCATCACCAAAGAACCCCCACACGTGCTGGTTGTGGGTTTGCTTGAGTCCGCGATCTTCGAGATACCGCGCGAACCGCGCCTGATAGATCGACATGATCGGCCCCAGTCCCATGGATACAGTGGGGAACTGCCAGAAATCCGGCATGAGCCAGGGATGCGGATAGGAGGACAGTCCTCCGCCCGGAGCCAACTCATGACGAAAGTTCTCCAGCTTCTCGGCGCTCAGGCGTCCCTCCAGAAAGGCCCGCGCATACAGTCCGGGAACCGCGTGCCCCTGGAAGTAAATCTGGTCGCCGGCGCCCCCGTCCTTCCCACGGAAGAAGTGGTTGAATGCCACCTCCCACAGAGTGGCGCAGGAAGCGTAGGTGGAGATGTGCCCGCCGATGCCCGCGTCCTTGTGGTTGGCGCGGACGACCATCGCCATCGCGTTCCAGCGAACGTAGCTCTTGATGCGACGTTCGATCTCCTTGTCGCCGGGGAAAGGGGGCTGCTCCTCAACGGGAATCGTGTTGACGTAGGGGGTGTTCGCTGTGAAGGGAATACGAACACCCAATCGACGCGCCCGCTCCTGAAGCTCCAGCAACAGGTACTTGGCCTTCTCCTGGCCCTCCGACTCGATCACCGCTTCGAGGGACTCGAGCCATTCGTTGATCTCTTCACGGTCTGTATCGAGGACAGCCGCGGCGTCCGGTGTGACCTCAGGTTCTCTCGCCATCGTTCCTCACCTTCTGCGCAGTGTGCTACCATTGCGGCGCGCTGCACCGCCAACCTTGTCGCGCGTTGGCCCTGCCATTATACTTAACACCGCGGCTTTCGGTCTACCTGGAGGGAGGAATGAACATGGGCATGGTGGACTTTAGTGATTGGATGAACATGGCGCGTCCGGGGGGCGCGTTTGCGGAGGCGGTTGCGGCCCTGATGTCCGGCCAGTCGCCTCCGCCGCTGGCCTTCCGACTGAGGTCAAACTCAAACTTCGAGGAGACGCAGTCCGAATTCTTCGCCCGAGCGACGCATTTCTGTTCCCACGATTCCGCAGTGGGGCGACAGGAGATCACCTGGATGGATCCCCACACGCAGGTAAGCTGTTGCCTCAAACTCCGGCTTTTCGAGGACACTTCTGCGGTCGAATGGGTCGTTCACTTCACAAACCACGGCGACTCGGTCGCTCCCGTACTCACGGATGTAGCTTCCCTCGATCTCGTCTGGGCCTGCGACGGTGAGGCTTTTGTCTACCGTTCGCCAGGATCGGACGAGACGCCGCGCGACTTTCAGTACCAGTGCGTTCCCCTGCAGACCATTCGCCAGCCACAAGCATCCCTGACCATGAACGCCGGCACGCAGGGGCGTTCATCCGTAGCCTGGTTGCCCTTCCTCAATCTGCACACCTCTGATGACGGCCTGATTGTGGCCCTCGGATGGACGGGACAGTGGTATGCTCGCATCGAACGGGATGGCCCGACGATACACGTTCGTGCGGGCATGGAAGGTCTGCGCGTCGCTCTCGAGCCCGGAGAGAGCATTCGCGGTCCGCGTGTCCTGCTGCTCCATGGGCGCGGCACCCCGACGGATGGCCAGAACGCCCTGCGTCGCCTGCTGCGCAAAAGTTACCTGCCGCGCGTGGACGACACGCCGATCCAGGCGCCGCTCTGCTACGGGGCGTGGGGTGGTGCGCCGACGCCTGTTCACTTCTCCCAGCTTGAGCGCATTCGGGAGAAACAACTGCCTTACGACTGCTACTGGATTGATGCAGGTTGGTACGGGACCTCCGACAAGCCGTGTCCCAGCGTCTTCCAGGGAGAGTGGTGGAAAACCGGCAACTGGCGCGTCAACCGCAATTACCATCCAGACACCCTCAAACCTATCGCCGACCGCATCCACGCGATGGGCATGGACTTCCTCCTGTGGGTCGAGCCGGAGCGCGCGCTCCACGGCGCGCCCGTGACTCTGGAGCACCCCGATTGGTTTCTCCAGCGCGAACCCGGACAACCGCGGAAGGAGGGCGATAACCTCCTGCTCAATCTCGGCCATCCCCCCGCCCGACAGTGGGCCACGGAGCTTATCTCCGGGCTGATTGAGGAAAACGGCCTGGACTGGTATCGGCAGGACTTCAACATCGAGCCGTTGCCCTTCTGGCGCGCCGCCGATGCGACACCGGACCGGCAGGGAATGACCGAGATCCGCTACGTCGAGGGGCTATACGCCTTCTGGGACGAACTGCTCCGCCGACACCCTCGCCTGCGGATTGACAACTGTGCCAGTGGCGGTCGGCGGCTCGACCTCGAAATGCTCTCTCGCAGTATCCCTCTGTGGCGCAACGACTACAACTGTTTCCCGAACAGCGACCCCGAGGTCTTTCAGGTAAACGGTCTGGGGCTGAGTCAGTGGCTCCCCCAGCACGCCATTAGTCCCTGCAACTTCGATCCTGGCGACACCTACCGCTGCCGCAGCATTATCTGCCCCGGCATCGTATTGAGCGTTGAGGAATTTGGGTTCGGAACGGTAGACGCGGACAGCTACCCGTGGGATTGGCACCGCCGGATGCTGGAGGACGCGCGCCGTGCCCAGCCGTTCTGGCTCGGTGATTTCTACCCACTCACTTCGTGCAGCACGGCGCCGGACGCATGGCTCGGCCTGCAACTGCATCGCCCCGACCTCGATGCCGGCGTGGTCCTTGTGTTCCGGCGCGCCGCCAGTCCCATCACAGACGCAGCGTTTCCGCTTCGCGGCCTCCGGTTAGACGGCGACTACACCTTTGAGGACGCCGACAGCGGCGAGTCCTGGACTTTGGCAGGCGGTGACCTCGCTGCCGGGCTGCCTGTGCGTACCCTGCAGCCGCGCACCAGTCGACTGATCTTCTACAGCTCTAAGTAGGTCGTCACAAATCCTGTCCCCCCCTTCCGGCCATCAAGCCGGCTTTCCTGAGAGCTTGCTCCGGTGTGAGTGCGTTCAGTTCCGCTCGGCATGCCTGCCGAAGGGGTTCCAGGTCGTGATGCGTCCGATGGGCAGCGGACTCACAGAGTCCGACAACCCCGGGCTGTGAGCGTGACCATCCATCCCCGCGTCACCAGCCGGCCCATCGGAGAAAAAAATGACCAATCTCAGAAACATTTGGTATACTCGTTGCTGTAGTTTCCATTGCTGCGATCCTGGCTTCGGTGTTGGGTGTGATTTCGGACTCTGTGAGTCCGCCGAGTACTTTACCGCATTTAAGCCGGGGCAGCAATTCTGGAGGGCTACTTATAATTCCCGTTGACGACAATTATAATTCCCGGAATTGTGATGGGTGTTCAGCGCGGACTCACAGAGTCCGCGTCCGTCAGCGATCGCTGACGGACGCTGGCGCGGCGCTGGAGGTGGACGCCGCGTCACCGCCGCCCGCTCCCGCATGTTTTCCACATGAAGATATCCGTCGGAGAATGTAGATGTACTGTCCACAATGCCGGTACGAATTCAAGGAAGGGATAGCCGTATGCCCCGATTGCGGCGTGCCGCTGCTAATGGAGTTGCCGTCGCCGGCGCCGGCATACGCATTATCCCCCGGGCGTCTGGACGTTAAGCACATCCTGTCAACCATCGACCCGGCCATCCTTGCCCTGGCGAAGTCCCGCCTCGACGAAGCGGACATCCCTTACGTGGTGAAGAACGAAAGGATCCAGCAGGTGATGCTCCTCGCCGTCGGGATCAAGGAACGGACGATCGAGATCTGGGTGCGGCAGGACCACGCGGAGGAAGCAAAGGAACTGCTGCAGGACTTTCTGGAAGACGCGTAGAACAAAGCGCGAGGTTTGGCTTTCGTAGTCGACATCGGTGGGAGACAAAGTCGGAGTATTATCCCACGGAAAGAGGTTCTGGTGGCCGGTGGGGTCAGAGAACATGAAGCGCGATGTCGCTGCTTATTGTAGAATACAGGAGAACTAAAGCTGAGGGACTGAGGGAAAATGCAGCAAGTAACACTCGGGCAAGCGAAGATTCGTCTGATTGACCTCGTGGAAGCCGCGGTTCACGGCGAGGAGGTATTCATCCAGCAAGATGCGCGCCGGGCCGTGCAGTTGGTGCCGCGCGTCCTCAGGAAACTGTCACGCACCTTTGGCAGCGCCAAAGGCTTGATCACAATGGCAGAGGATTTCGACGCAGAACTCCCGGACTTCAAGGTGAGCAATGAGGTGGGGATTGCGCTGATCCCGTGATTTGGAGTGCGGTGGCAGAGCGGAGCGGCGACACCGCCTTGGGTGATTGCTGTGCATCGTCGATTCAAAGCGATGTCGCTGCCACCGCACTCCACAAGGTGAGTAATGAAGTGTCGATTGCGCTGATGCTGTGATTTGGCAGATGGCGAATAGTCGATGGCATGTTGCGGTGAACCGTTCAGGTCCACCTGATGTCTTCTGCGTCGAACACCGGTCCCGCGTGGCAGCAGCGGAGATATCCCTGCTTGGTGGGCAGCACGCACCCCATGCAGACGCCGAAACCGCAAGACATTGCGGCTTCCATGGAGACATACGCCTTGACTTGCGAGGATTCGGCATAGGACGCGACTGCGCTGAGCATCGCATAGGGTCCACAGGCGTAGATGGTTGCTCCTTCGGAGCCCCCCGACTGTTTCGTGACTGCCTTCAATAGATCAACCACCGTCCCGTGGTACCCCTCCGATCCGTCGTCGGTTGCGACCTGGAGTTGTAATCCCATTCCGTGGAGGAGGTCTCTGCAAAGGATGCCTCGTCGGCCACGCGCTCCCTGCAGGACGGTGATATGCCACGGGGGGACTCTTTTTTCGGATAGGAGCCAACTTGCGAGGAAGACGATGGGCGGCACTCCTACACCACCCGATAGGAGGATGGGACGTGCCGTCTCGTTCAGCGGGAAGCCGTTTCCGAGGGGACCTACAATGCTGATGGATTCTCCGACGGCGACTGTTGTCAGGAACTGAGTGCCGCGACCGACGACTTGGTAAACGATGGAGAGCGCTCTATCGGCCTGAGAGAAGGTGCACGCGCTGAATGGGCGACGCAGAAGAGGATCGGTGCCGCTGCCGCAGGCGACCTGAACAAACTGACCTGGCAGGGGAGCGCGGAAGTCGTCCGGCATCCGCATCTGCATCTGCCAGTAGCCGGGACTAATCAGCTTATTGGAGAGAACTGAACAGGAGTACATGGCGGTTGTGCGTTGAGCTACGCAATCGAGCGCCTTTCATTAATGTCGGTTGGTCCACAGCTCGGTTGACTTTCCATCACTGCGCGAAATAGTCGTTGACTGCGATCACATCAAATTCCGCGTGTTCCTTCCGGGCGCGCAGTGCTGTCAGGAGAGCGGCGGCGGTGTCGAGGGAGGTGAGGCACGGAACGCCATGTTCTACAGATGCCCTGCGAATGCGTATCCCGTCTCTCGCGGTTTTTCGACGTCCTGTGGGGGTGTTCAGCAGAACGTCGATCTCCTTGTTGATAATCAGGTCCATCAGACGAGGAATCCCTGCTGGTTCGTTGATGTCACCCAATTTAGTTACATACACCGTCTCCACACCACGTTCCCGAAGGAATTTGTTAGTGCCTTCGGTTGTATAGATTCGGTATCCCAACTCCTGGAATCCGCGGATAATCTCGACCGACTCCTCTTTGTCACGGTCGGCGATGGTAGCAAGCATAGAGCCTGACAGAGGCAGGTCGTACCCGCTGGCGACCATGGCCTTGTAGAGCGCGCGGGAGAAGTCGGTGTCCACCCCCATGATTTCCCCGGTGGATTTCATCTCTGGTCCCAACTCAATGTCCACCTCTGTTAGTTTGGAGAACGAGAACACCGGCGCCTTCACTGTCACAATGGAACGCTTCGGGTACAGCCCCCCCGCATACCCCTGCGCAGCGAGGCTCTGCCCCATCATCGCGCGCACCGCAACGCCCACGATCGGGACGCCGGTGATCTTGGACAGATAGGGAACTGTGCGACTGGCCCGTGGGTTCACTTCGAGGATGTAGGCCTGCTCGTTTTCCACTACGTACTGGATGTTCATCACACCTACCACGTCGAGGGCTTTCGCCAGCACGAGCGTGTGATTTGTAATCTGGTCGATCACCTGCGGTGATATGGTCTGCGGTGGATAAACGGCCATGCTGTCGCCGGAGTGCACTCCCGCCCGCTCGATGTGCTCCATGATGCCGGGAATGAGGCAGTCCTTTCCGTCGGCGATCACGTCGACCTCCACCTCCTTGCCGAAGATGTATTTGTCCACGAGAATTGGTTTCTTCGGAGAGACGTCCGTGGCATAGGTCATGTACGAGTATAGATCGTTTTCATTAAAGATGATTTCCATCGCGCGCCCGCCAAGGACGTAGGATGGACGCACCAGAACCGGATAGCCAATTTCTGCGGCAACTTCCGCGGCGGCGTCTGTAGCGACCACTGCGCGCCCCGGCGGCTTGGGGATGCTCAGCTCATTCAGCAAGCGCTCAAAGCGGTTCCGGTCCTCCGCCAGATCAATGGAATCAAACGGAGTTCCGAGAATCGGCACTCCCTGATGATGCAGCGGCTCCGCCAGGTTGATGGCGGTCTGTCCGCCGAACTGCACGATGATGCCGAGGAAGGATTCGAGATCATCTGTGGTCTCGCGTTCGATGATGTTGAGGCAGTCTTCTTCGGTAAGGGGCTCGAAGTAGAGTCGGTCAGAGGTGTCGAAATCGGTGCTCACCGTCTCCGGATTGTTGTTGACGATCACTGCCTCACAGCCGCATTCCTGAAGCGCCCAGACGCAGTGGACACAGGAGTAGTCAAACTCAATCCCCTGCCCGATACGGATGGGACCTGAACCGATGACAATCACTTTCTTCTTGCTGCTGGACAACTTCACTCCCTCTTCACTCATCTTCCATCTCATAGCATGAGTAGAAGTACGGTGTCTCTGCTTCAAACTCCGCAGCGCAGGTGTCCACCATCTTGTAAACCGGGCCGATGGCGAATTCTTTCCGGCGCGCGCGGATGACAGTCTCTTTCAGTCCGGTCAATTCGCCAAGGTGATGGTCGTTGAAGCCCATCGTCTTCGCCTCGAGAAGGAGGTCGGGAGTGAGGTCCTCCAGGCGCAAGTCGCGCAGTCGGCTCTCCATGATGATGAGCTTCTCGATCTTCTCGAGGAACCAGTAGTCGATGGCGCTTTGCTCATGAATCTCGCGGATCTGCCACCCGCGGCGAAACGCCTCGGCCACCACGAAGATGCGCTCGTCGGTGGCCTTGCGGAGCTTCTCCTCAAGCTCCATCTCGCTCCACAGCTCGGCGCCTTTGAGTCTCAATCCGTAGACGCCAATCTCGAGGGAGCGCAACGCCTTCATCAGTCCCGACTCAAAGCTCCGATCGATGGACATGACCTCACCAGTGGCTTTCATCTGCGTTCCCACCGTGCGATCGGAGTTGACGAACTTGTCAAACGGGAACCGTGGAATCTTCACCACAATATAGTCCAAAGCGGGTTCGAAGCACGCGAGGGTTTTCTGAGTTACCGCGTTGGGGATTTCATCCAGGCGCAGTCCAATAGCGATTTTGGCGGCCACGCGCGCAATCGGGTAACCAGTTGCCTTGGACGCAAGCGCTGAAGAGCGGCTGACGCGCGGATTGACCTCGATTACGTAGTAGTCCATGCTCTCCGGGTCGAGAGCAAGCTGCACGTTGCATCCACCCTCGATCTTCAGCGCGCGAATGATGTTGAGTGAGGCGCTCCTGAGGAGCTGGTATTCTTTGTCCGACAGCGTCTGACTGGGCGCGACCACGATGGAGTCGCCGGTATGGATGCCCATGGGGTCGAGGTTCTCCATGTTGCAGACGGTGATGCAGTTATCGGCGCCGTCCCGCATCACCTCATACTCAATTTCCTTCCAGCCAGTGACGCACCGCTCCAGAAGAACCTGGTTAATCATGCTGAGCGTGAGTCCCCGGGTCGTTGTATTGCGGAGGGAGTGTATGTCACCAGCGATGCCCCCCCCCGTGCCGCCGAGCGTGTAAGCCGGACGCACGATGAGCGGGTACCCGATGCGTTCTGCAAATTCTTCTGCGGCCGCCACGGTGGTCACAATCGCGCTGTCGGGAATCGGTTCCCCGATCTCCTCCATCGTTTGCTTGAACAGTTCGCGGTCTTCGGCACGAGCGATGGCCGAGAGCGGGGTCCCCAGCAGTTGTATGTCGTACTTGTCCAGAATTCCGGCCTTTGCCAGTTGAGTCGCGGTGTTAAGTCCGGTCTGGCCCCCCAGCGTGGGGAGGAGACCCTCGGGACGCTCGCGGGCGATGATGCTCTCCAGAAATTCAATGGTCAGAGGCTCGATGTAGACGCGGTCCGCGATCTCGGTGTCGGTCATGATCGTTGCCGGATTCGAATTTACCAGGACGACGCTGACGCCTTCCTCCCGCAGCGCTCGACAAGCCTGTGTGCCGGCATAGTCGAATTCCGCAGCCTGGCCGATCACGATGGGGCCGGAACCGATGACCATCACTTTGTCTATGTCAGTTCGCTTTGGCATTTCAACAAATCCTGACTCGAATACATCAACTCGCTGGATGCGCCGACATCAACTGAACAAAATGGTCGAACAGGTAGCTGTTGTCCCGCGGACCGGGGGATGCTTCCGGATGGTACTGCACGGAGAAAATGGGCAGACGCTTGTGCCGCAGACCCTCAACGGTATGGTCGTTCAGATTGATGTGCGACACTTCCACCTCCGACGGCAATCCCTCATCGGCAAGCGCGTAGCCGTGGTTTTGGGATGTGATGTACACTCGACCTGTTGCGAGATCTTTCACCGGGTGGTTGGCGCCGCGGTGGCCAAACTTAAGTTTGTAGGTCGTCCCCCCGAACGCTGTTCCGAGCAGTTGGTTGCCCAGGCAGATCCCCATGATCGGGAGGTAGCGCTCCTGGGAATACTCAATCATGTTCCGTATGTTTGTGATGGCATACTCCAGCAGAGATGGATCCCCGGGTCCGTTGGAGAGAAGCACGCCTGTCGGCTCCCACCGGAGCATCTCTTCCAGCGTGGAGGTGCAGGGCATGACAATCACCTCGCACCCGCGTGATCTCAGAGAGCGCAGGATGTTGAACTTGACGCCGTAATCCAGCACAACAACCCGGTTCGCGGCGAAGAATTCCATGCTCCACTGTCCACCGCGATGCGTCTCATCTCTGTCCCACTGGTAGGCCTGCTGACAAGACACTCTACGTACAAAGTCTATCTGATCGTAACTGGGCGCATTCTCAACAAGTTCCATCAATTCCGCCGCGGTGTGCTCGGTAGACAGGGCGCTCATCATGACTCCGTGGACGCGGATCTTCTTGGTGAGAGCACGAACGTCGATTCCCTGAATCCCCACGATCTGGTGGCGCTCCAAGAAGTCCTGCCCCGTAGCGGCAGAACGAAAATTACTGGGGGAATCGCATAGCTCCTTGACAACAAATCCCGAGACCTGCGGTTGTGACGATTCCATGTCATCCGCATTGACACCGTAGTTGCCGATAAGCGGGTAGGTAAGGGCCACGATCTGTCCGCGATACGACGGATCGGTCAGGATTTCCTGATACCCGGTCATGCTGGTATTGAAAACGACCTCACCGATGGTCGTTCCCCCCACACCAATGGAGATTCCCCGGTAAATTGTCCCGTCGGAGAGCGCCAGAATGGCCTTCATACTCTCGACCCCTCGACCAATACGGCGTGTATGTGTGCCGGCAGTTCCCAACCGTGGAACGGCATGTTTTTCGAAAGAGAGGAGAGCTTGCCTGCGTCAACCGTCCAGCGGGAGTTCGGGTTGAAGATGGTGATGTCAGCCGGATCGCCGAGGCCGAGGCTACCTCCGGGGATTCCCATGCATTTCGCGGGTTCGGCGGTCAGCTTGGCAATGACTTCGGGGAGCGTCAGGTGTCCGGGATCAACCAATTTGCACACCGAGAGTCCCAGCGCGGTCTCCAGTCCCACGATCCCAAAAGGCGCGGCGTCGAACTCGACTTCCTTTTCCTCCAGCGCGTGGGGAGCGTGGTCGGTGGCGATGCAGTCGATCGTTCCGTCCTTTAGTCCCTCGATCACGGCATCTACATCGTCCTGCGTTCTCAGGGGAGGGTTCATTTTGGTGTTGCTGTCGTAGGTGATGCACGCCTCATCGGTCATGGAGAAGTGATGCGGGCAGACTTCGGTTGTAACTCGCGTGCCGCGAGACTTCGCTTCCTGTATCAACTCCACTTCCCCGCGGGTGGACACATGCTGGATGTGTATGCGGCAGTTTGTTTCTTGCGCGAGACGGAGGCTTCGAGAGACGGCAATCTCCTGTGAGGTTCGCGGGATTCCCTTCAATCCGAGCAGAGTGGCGACGTACCCTTCGTTCATCACACCGCCGTCGCTCAGCCCTTTGTCTTCACAGTGCAGCACGACCGGCAGGTCCACCATCGTGGCATAGTACATCATCCGTCGAAGGAACCCCGGATTCTGAATGGGATAGGCGTCGTCGCAAACGGCAACAGCTCCCGCTTCCTTCACATCGGCCATTTCCACCAGCGTCTCGTGCTTCAGGTCGCGACTCGCGGCGGCCACGGGATAGACGCGGCAGTGTCCCTCTTCCTGATTCCGACGCAACACATGCTCGATCTCCGCGCGGGAGTGAAGTGGGGGAGAGGTATTCGGCATACAACAGACCGCCGTGAAACCTCCGCGCACCGCGGCCAGCGTTCCGGTGGCGATGGTTTCCTTGTGCTCCTGTCCAGGCACGCGCAGGTGGACGTGAACATCAATGAGTCCGGGGCACACGACGCGCCCGGACGCGTCCATGGTCTCCGTCGATTCTGCGGCAGGCAGGTCCTTGCCGATGCGACCGACTTTACCGTCTTGCACCAGCAGATCCAGTTGGTCGTCGATGCCGTTGGCCGGGTCAATCAGTCTGCCACCCTTGATTAGCAAATTCCCGTTCATCGTGGTGCGCTACTCCCTTATCTCCATCCGGTTCTCAAAAGCGACTTGCGGAATGAGGTGAAAGTTCTTTGCATTGGAGGTCAAGACGGTCAGTTGCCGATCAACGGCGAGCGCGGCGATCCAGAGATCATTGTCCGGGCCCGTCAGCCCTTGCTTGCGAGACGCGGCGCGCAACTCCGCCCACCGAAGTGTGTCGGAGAAGGTTGGGTATAGGATGTCGAAACCCGAGACGAACTCCGCGGTGGCGCGATGGTTCGAGCGGGAGTCCTCTGTGGGGGCAGAATGAACCCCATCCATCAACTCACCCACTGTGACGAAGGCGAGATGGAGCAGGTACCCTGGAACGTTGCTAAGACGTTCCACCACGGGGTGTTTGCCGCGCAGAACCCCGATACAGTGGTCAGTATCAACCAAGTACAATCGGAGTCTCCCCTTTCGATGCTTCACGTGCTTGTGCGAGAAGTGACTCGATTTCTGCCCAGTGTCGCTGCCCCCTGAACTTGCCGGCGAAACGCTGAATGTGGTTCTCGCCGTCGCTCTGAGCCTCCATGTACTCGAGCAACTCAAGGTCCTCAGCGGTGACCAGGCCCGCGACGCGTCTGCCCTTCCGCACTAAAGCAAATCGTTCACGCTTGCCTGCAACTCGCTCTGTCGGTTGTGTCAGCTTGAGCTTGGCTTCCAGGATCCCCACTTCACGACTAACCATTTTCCTCCCCTCCTCGGTGTGGCCACAGTGGCCGCACCGAAAATTCCCTCTTGCATCATCTCAAGTTTCGTCAGTCCCTTCATCGGGAGACGCGCCTCCTCCCAACAACAGATACAGAACCGCCATCCTCACTGCGAGTCCGTTGGTCACCTGATCCAGAATCACGGTGCGATCGCTGTCCGCCATCTCGGCGGATATCTCGATGCCGCGGTTGATCGGTCCGGGGTGCATGACGATGGCCTCGGGCGCGGCCAACTCCAGGCGTTTGGGGTTCATCCCAAAGAGACGGGCGTACTCCAACACAGAGGGGAAAAGCCCAGCCTGCTGCCTCTCAAGTTGGATGCGCAGCATGTAGACCACGTCGACACCCTCGATCGCCTCCTCGATGCGACGGCAGACGGTAACTCCGGTCTTCTCGATTTCCACCGGCATCAGCGTGGAGGGACCGCACAGCCGCACGCTGGCGCCCATCTTCGTGTATCCCCAGATGTCCGACCGGGCGACGCGACTATGGAGGATGTCGCCGATGATGGCGATCTGCAGACCCTCGACACGTCCCTTCTTCTCGCGGACGGTGAAGAGGTCCAACAGCCCCTGCGTGGGATGCTCGTGGCAGCCGTCGCCCGCGTTAATGACATGCGCCTTCGTGTATTTCGCAGCGAAGTGCGGGGAGCCGCTCATCTTGTGGCGCATGACGATGGCGTGGGGCCCCAGCGAGGACACGGTGAGAATCGTGTCCTTGAGAGTCTCTCCTTTGGTCACGCTCGACGCGGCAACGGTCAGGCTCATCGTGTCCGCTCCCAGGGCCTTCGCCGCCCCCTCGAAGGAGGTGCGCGTGCGTGTGCTGGCTTCGTAGAACAGCGTACAAACCGTTTTCCCCCGGAGAGTCGGCACTTTGGGAATGGGTCGCGACAGGATCTGCTTCATGCCCTCGGCGGTGTCAAGGATCAACTGAATCTCTTCGACGGAGGTTTCCTGCAATCCCAGGAGATCTTTGCGGTGCAACACGGCTAAACCCCTCCCTCTCCGCGTCGAATGAAGACGCGGTCTTCGCCGTCAGCTTCCTTCACTTTCACGACCACTCGCTCATTCTTCGATGTGGGAATGTTCTTCCCTACGAAATCTGGGCGAATCGGCAATTCCCGGTGACCACGGTCCACAAGAACTGCCAGTTGGATGCACTCCGGTCGACCGAAATCAATCAGCGCGTCCAAAGCTGCGCGAATCGTGCGACCGGTGAACAGCACGTCATCCACGAGGATCACTCGCTTGTCAGTCATGTCGAAGGGGATCTCGGTCTTGCGCACCACCGGCTGCCGGGTGAAGAGATCGTCCCGGTAAAGAGTGATGTCCAGCGTGCCCACGGGCACTTCCTTCCCCTCGATCTTGCGGATGCTATCCGCTACGCGCTGGGCCAGGGGCGCGCCGCGGGTGCGTATCCCGATCACCACAATATCGCCGCAGCCGCGGTTCTTCTCGAGGATCTCATGCGCGATGCGGGTGAGGGCGCGCGTGATATCCTCTTTGTCCATGATGGTGGGTTCGAGGACGTTCGTCATAGGTTCCCTCTCTGTTGTGTCCGAAGCTGTGAACGGTGGAAGGAAGCCATAAAAAAACCCTTCCGCAAAAGCGAAAGGGCTTTCTGAGTCGTCTTGTCAGTTTGTTTGGTGCAGGTCTTCTTCACGGTTTTTCCTTCCCAGTCTCGCCGGACTGAGTTAAAGGCTGACACGAAGATACCACAAATCACGCAGCGGTGTCAAATTCCGATCCATTTGCGAAATCTGCTGAGTTCAAGCGTGACAGGCATTGCCGGGGAGTGTTGATGAGCGAATACCCTGCGAGGTTGTGGATCAATGAAGGTGATTGATGGTCGGGGAGTTTTTCTTCGCGAAAATAACCTCAAAGGGGGCGCAGAGTCCGAGTCGATGGCGATGGGGAGGATCCACGCGAACCAGCAGGAGCATCTCCGCAGTCTGCTCAAAGCCGCCTGACCGGGTGGAAATGGAGCAACGAAAAAGACAGAGCCAAACGGACGAGACCCAGGGATGCGTCTGCCTGCCAACAGGCCGGAAGCGGTTACCAACGCGCGAGGTTGGCATTCCCCTTGTAATTTTAGGTCTTTCCCGCCCTGCGGGATCGATTGGACGCTGTCTTTCCCCAACATGCGCCTGCCGTAGGATAAAGCTCCAACTTTGTCCATCAACAAACTCACCTCACCGGACAACAAAACTGGAGCTTTATCCTACGGCAGAAAACGTGGACTCTTAACCTTGACGAGCACACGTATGAGTTCAGCGCTCATCTCCGGAAGCGAGTCCGAGGGAAGGCGAAATTCCTCTTAAGATAAAATAGCTGCACGGCATTAGACTGGATGCGCGTCGATCGCCGGGCGGCCCGTTCGCGATTTTTTCATCTTCTTCTTGCGCCAGGTATTTACAAGTTTTTTTCCTGCGCCACTATAATGACTGACCAGTCAGTCATGCGGAAGGTAGTAAGCAACGATGGGTCGAGGTAGGAGCCTGACAGATCAAGAAGCGCAGCGCCGTCGCGAGGAGATTATGCGCGCAGCGATGCAGTGTTTCGCTGACAAAGGTTATCACCATACGACAGTGGGCGACATTGCTCAGGCGGCTGGCATCGCCCACGGGACTCTGTACCTGTACTTCGAAGGCAAGAAAGCTCTTCTGTTTGAGTTTCTTGAACAGGCCGTCACGGAGTCTGTCCTCGAGCTTCTGGACAACGCGGATGTGGGGACCCCCGGGGAAGTCGTCGGTCGCTTCATCTCAACCAGGCTGCAACTGCACAGGGACAATGGCAACCTGCTCAAAGTGATTTTTTCCGAGTCCTTCTTCGACGCGGAGATGGCGCAGGAGTTCACGAGCAAGGTGCTCCACCCCACCCAGCAGGCCCTGGCATCCTACATGCAACGTTGTACCGAGGCAGGCACGCTACAGGTTGCCGCGCCCGACCTTGCGGCGCAAACATTGATGGCGATGCTGGCAGGGCATGTGCTAATCTGGAACGGAATTGCTGGCCCTCAGCCACCGCATTTTACACCGGAGGAGAGGGTTGGCTTTATTCAGCAGTGCTTTCTGAATACCTGTCTGGCGAAAGGCACAACATAGAACGCGCGGCTTGAACGCGCAGCGCAAACTTGAGGGAGGGAATTAGAGCATGATAGATCCAACTGCAACCGTGCAAGACGTTGTCGTGGAACACCCACAGACGTTGGCAGTGTTTGAGAAACATGGGATTGACTACTGCTGTGGCGGAGGAAAGGGACTGACCAACGCCGCGCAAGAGCAAGGCGTGGACGTTGACAGCCTCGTCGCTGAGCTGGCCGCGGTCATCGCGTCGCCAACTGATCCGGACGCGGAGCTGCAGCCTGATTGGTCAGTGGCAAGCCTGAGCGACCTGATGGACTATATCGTCAGCAAACATCATGTCTTCGTGAAACAGCAACTACCTCGCCTGGAGGGCATGATGAGCGCCGTGGTCGTTGCTCATGGAGCCGCGCACGGCGATACCCTTCGCCCGTTACAGGACAAGTTCGGCGCGCTCAAGGCAGATATCGACGAACACCTGCGGAAAGAAGAAGGCGATCTGTTCCCCGCGATTCGCCAACTGGGCAGCGGGGACCAGGGAAATCTCGATGCCCGGCTTGCGGAGACGCAGCAGGAGCATGAGATCGTTGGCAGCGTTCTGCACGCCATGCGAGAGCTGACTGCCGGCTACGCGGTGCCGGCGGATGCCTGCCCCACTTACACGGGGTTGTACCGCGGGCTGGCCGCGGTGGAACGAGACCTGCACCGACACATTCATCTGGAGAACAACATCCTGTTCCCAAGGGCTGCTGCCCTTTCGACCAGTGCGTGAGTCTGGCGAAGGGAGGAGAAGATGGACGACTACATGAACCAGGGAATCAGAAAAGTCATTGAGTCCTGTCCCCCAGTGGGGGACATCCTCGATCACTACAGCATTGGCTGCGTGCAATGCGCTGACGGGTCGTGCCGGATGGGAGACATAAGTAGGTCGTCAAAAATACTGTCCCTGCTGAAACGAAGACGGACATACCCGATTGATTCGGTAATCCCCCCGAACTTGTTTCAGGGGATGGTTAGGACCACGCTCACGGCGGGAGGCGACAGACAGAATCCCCCCGAACTTGTTTCGGGGGGAAGTTTAGGACCACGCTAACGGCGGGAGGCGACAGACAGAATCCCCCCGAACTTGTTTCGGGGGAAGTTTAGGACCACGCTCACGGCGGGAGG
>Ga0210056_1000946_pt1 | contig 25074 bp, 19 predicted proteins | sample CryGeyCG2014_080_2_FD_183965 | JGI IMG/M metagenome (GOLD analysis project Ga0210056, IMG submission 183965) | Groundwater microbial communities from aquifer - Crystal Geyser CG07_land_8/20/14_0.80 (SPAdes) (version 2) | ecosystem: Environmental > Aquatic > Deep subsurface > Groundwater | place... | reverse complement strand
ATTGTAATCTATGGATCTAAAAAAAATTAAAATTATCTTATCTATACCATTGGCCCTATTTTTTCTAGCCAATCTTTTTTATTATCCCCTGCCGGCAAAAGCGGAAGAGAGTTATAAATTTTAGGCTTAATTTCACCCTATTAGAAAAGAGTTTTCTAACAGGGTTCACCAACACTTGACAAATAGTTTTACCAAATGTAAAATAACTGATATAATATAGTAAATAATAAAATTTATGTTTTTACCGAGAAAAATTTATCCTGAATTAAAAAAACATCTTAAAATAAAACAGATAACGGTTATAACCGGAATGCGCCGCGCCGGCAAAACTACGCTTTTAAAGCAACTGCTTAAAGACATTCCCTCTAAAAATAAATTCTATATTGATCTTGAGCGGCTGGATAACCGCGAACTTTTCAGCCAAAAAAATTACGATAATATCTTAAAGGAACTGGCGAACAGAGGCTTGTCAACAAAAGAAAAAATGTATCTGGCCATTGATGAAATCCAAATGTTTCCCCCGATTGCCAGCGTTTTAAAATATTTATATGACACTTTTGGCATAAAATTCTTAGTAAGCGGATCAAGCTCTTATTATTTAAAAAATCTCTTTAGCGAATCATTGGCCGGGCGCAAAAAAATATTTGAACTCTATCCTTTGGATTTTGGCGAATATCTGGATTTTAAAGGCGTCTTCCGTCTTAAAAATGAAGGCTGGAAAGAAAAAAAAGTCAGCCCGGCCGAGTATGAGCGAACACGGCATCATTATGAGCAATATATTGAATTTGGCGGCTTTCCCGAAGTTGTCCTGGCTAAAAACGCCAAAGAAAAAAAAGAATTGCTGGCCGATATAGCAAGCTCTTATGTAAATATTGACGTTAAATCTCTTGCCGATTTCAGAAGCGAAAAAAATATCTATAATTTAATAAAGATGCTCTCCGGACGGATTGGCGCGAAATTAGACTATTCAAAACTTTCCCGCCTGGCCGGGCTTTCCCGCCCGACCGTGATGAATTATATTGATTTTTTTGAAAAAACCTATCTATTGGAGAAACTGCCGATATTTTCCAAAAGTCCTGATCGGGAAATAGTCAAAGCCAAAAAAATTTATTTCTGCGATAACGGCATTGCCGGATTTTTCGCCGATTTGGACGGCGGGACTAAATTTGAGAATGCCGTTTTCAATCAGCTTCGCGGACGCGGCCGGCTGCAATATTATTCACTGAAAAACGGGCGGGAAATTGATTTTGTTTTGGACGGAAAAATCGGACTGGAAGCCAAAGAAACGCCCATCAAACAGGATCAAAAAAAATTGGCTGTTTTGCGCAAAAAAGCCGGCCTAAAAAAAGGCGGCCTTGTCGGGCGTTATTTAACGCCGAATTTTACGGATTACATCTGGGGCGGAGAAATAAGATAAACGCCGATTTTCACCATTAAATAAAAGCGTCATGAATCCAAAAAAAATTAAAATTATCTTATCTATACCATTAGCCCTGTTTTTTATAGCCAATCTTTTTTATTATCCTCTCCCCGCAAAAGCCAAAGAAGTTTGCAAATGGTATAAAGCACACGACTGCACTGGGCTTGGCACGCAATTCTTTATTAACAAAGCAGAAGAAAAGTGCGGTATAACTAAGCCCGATGAAGGCGACCCTCTTCATTTAGATTACTATTCATGTTGCTGCAAAACTGTAACGCCCAGTGGAATTAACGACACCATGCCAAAACTAAATATACCAGATATTGACTTACAAATAGATATACCCGGACTTAATCTAACTAAGGGCGATGCCATAAAATGCACCGAAACAAACGGCAAAAAAACCTGTAACTTCCCCTGGATTGGCGAATACATCGCCGGCATCTATAAATACGCTATCGGCATCGTGGGCATATTAGCGGCCGTGGTTTTAATGGTCGGCGGCGTGCTCTGGATTATCGCCGGCGGCAACGCCACTACTATCGGCGAAGCCAAGGCCTGGATCGGCGCTTCCCTTACCGGCTTAGTTATCGCTTTAACTTCATACTTAATACTTTATCAAGTCAATCCGGCATTGGTAGGATTTAAAGGATTGGATATAACTATGGTAGAAAAAATAAAACAATTAGTTGAAGCAAGGACGGGTGGAACCGCTGAACAATATAAAAATATGCCTTGCCCAACTTCAAGTGAACTTTCAACAGGAGTACAAATATATACAACTGGATATTATCACCCTCCATATGGAACTGACCGAAAATCTTTATGTATGATACACATGAGTTGTTCCTGCCCAGAGAGTGTTGGAATAAATAATCAAGAAAACTGCGACGATATTTTTCCAAACAATAAAAATTATCATCCCTGTAATTATATTCCTCCAAATATTCCATATTGCAATAAAACAGCAAGCCCTGGAAATCCGCCTCCGCATCTAGGTGTCCCGACTACAGTAGCTGCTCCCGATTGTATTGATTTCGGCACCAGATTATGTATTGAGGGAAAAAATTACATTGTGGAAGATAGGGGCGGCGATATCCAAGGAAAAAGAATAGATATTTGGAGCGGCGATAGCATAGATACGGCGAGGAGTAATTCCGGTCTAGCTACAATGAAAATCGGAGTCTGCCAGCAGTAATTTTATGCCCTATTTTACCAAACCCTCAAAGCCCACTACCCGTAAAAACAAATGGAAAAAAATTATTGATTCACCCCGTGAAATAATTTTACTAACAGTAAAATTAGCGCGGAACGCTATTTCACGGGGTAAACTAAAATTAATAAAGGCGGGTTAGTATCAATGAAATACTATCTCGTTTATAATTTGACAAAGTTAAAACTACAACATATAATTGAAATATACAAGGTAAATTTAAACTATATATTATGATTGCTAGAAAGCAAAGATTTAATAGATTTTTGGAAAAAGATCTGTTAAAACTTCTTAAAAACGGTTATTCCGGCCTGATATTGGGTCCGAGGCAAGTCGGTAAGACTTCTTTGGTGGAATATTTTCTAAATAGTTTTAAAAATACTCACAATTACTTTTTGCAAAATCCAAAAACCAGGTCTGATTTGGAAAAAGAGCCGGAAAAAATCATTAAAGAAGTTGAAGCCATGGAAAAAGAGCCGATTATTTTTGTGGATGAAGCGCAAAAAGCGCCGGAAATTTTTGATGCTATCCAATATTTGCTTGATAAAAAACAAGCTCAATTTATTCTTACTGGCTCGTCGGCCAGAAAATTAAGGCGCGGCGGAGCCAACCTTTTACCGGGAAGAATCAAAAGATATTATTTGGATCCGTTGTTGTGGGGAGAGCTGGGTTTAATTAAAGAAAGCCACATAAAAAAGATTGCCATGGATAACATCAACAAAAGCGACCCCTTTTCCTTGGAAAACTTTTTAGTTTTCGGATCTCTGCCCGGAATAATTACCTTGCCCAAGAGAGAACAAGAAAGTTTTTTGAAATCATACGCCTTAATTTATCTTAATGAAGAAATCCGAGCCGAATCTCTGAGCAGAAAAATAGGCGCTTTTTCCCGTTTTTTGGAATTAGCCGCCCAAGAATCAGGAACCAGCCCGAATTATTCAAAACTATCAAACGAAGCCGGCATTAGCGTGCAGACAATCAAAGATTACTATCAGCTTTTATCAGATACTTTGGTCGTTGAAATCATTGAACCATTTTTGAAAAATGCCAGAAAAAGAATTTTAGCGTCGCCGAAATATTATTTTTTTGATTTGGGCGTTCGCAACGCTTTGGCTCGCTGGCCGCTGTCAAAAGATACCGCTAACGTCCAAAAGGGAGTATTGTTCGAACATTTCGTAATGCTTGAGATTGTCAGGCGCGTCAGGGCGCTGAATAAAAATTATAAAATCAATTATTGGCGAACTTCCGGCGGAGCCGAAGTTGATTGCGTTATTGATCTCGGCTCGGAAGTAATTCCCATAGAAATCAAGAGTAGCGCCAAGGTGCGACTCGGTGATTTAAAAGGGCTGAAAAATTTTCTTGAAGAATACTCTCCGCTAGCTAAAACCGGCTATGTTATAACGACTGGCGAACGAAAACAAAAACTGTCAAAAAATATTATCGCGCTTCCCTGGAATTGCTTGTAAAATAATATTCTAAGATGTTTAAACTTGACAATAAGTTAATCTTTTGCTAAACTAAAGTTAATCTAAAAATTAACTTAAATATTATGGAAAACACTATCGGTCTAAAAAATTTGAGAGAAAATATGGTTGATTATATCAATCGCATCGCCAAGGGCGAATCATTTATCGTTTTTAAACAATCAAAGCCTCTGTTTCGCATCTCCCCTCTTAAGGGCGAGCAGTGGGAGGAAATTATTGACTTCACCAAAATAAAAAAAGGCGGCGTTGACATTAAGGAAATATTGTCGCGCTTATAACGTATGGATAAAATTACCAAGGCGCTAAAAAAATTAACGGCTGGAGAAAAAGAAATTGTTAAAGAAATTTTAACTAAAATTGATAGCCTTGATTTTAACGGTCTTGATATAAAAAAACTTAAAGGCCGGCAGGATATCTATCGCGTCCGCAAAGGAAAAATAAGAATTATTTATCGCCTTAACGATAATAGAGTTATTATTTTAACGCTTGAACGACGGAATGATAATACTTATAATTCATAATTCTATGTTTTACTTTACTAAATACGCCGAAAACAAGTTTGATATTTTAAATAAGCATAAAGTTTATTTTACCCGCGAGCAGATTAAAGATACTGTTAGCGCGCCGGATAAAGTTGGCAAGAAAGGCAAATTACTGACGGCGCAAAAAGAAGATATAAAAGTAATTTATAAAAAAGAGGCGGAAATGATTAAAATTATAACTTTTTACCCGGTTAAATAATTTAAATCCCCCAACCCCCTTTGCCTGCCTTGAGTGTAGCCGAAAGGATAAAGGGGGCAAAAACATGCAATACGACGCCGAGGCCAATATTATCAGCTGGGAGCTGAATAACGACCCAATTGACCATTGTCTGGAACTGGGAAATTTTATTATTCATTTGTCAAAAAACAAAAAACCGGTTTTAATTGAAATCTTAAATGCCTCCAAATTTGTCGGGCAGATGGATAAAGTAAAAAGCTTAGAAAACTTTAAAAAACAAATCGCGGAAGCCAACTAATATGCCTACTATTATTAACAAAACTATGCCAACCCCGCCTAAGACTTTATTTTCACCCGGACACCGCGGCTGCGCCGGCTGCGGTCAGATGATTGCCGCGCGGCTGGTGGCCGACGCTCTTGGGCCTAATACTATTATCGCTAACGCTACCGGCTGTTTGGAAGTGGTTACCACGCCCTATCCGGAATCCAACTGGGGTCTGCCTTGGATTCATTCTCTGTTTGAAAACGCGGCGGCCATCGCTTCGGGCATTAGAGCGGCATTAGACTATAAGGAAAAAAATAAATCCCCCCTACCCCCCTTTGTTAAAGGGGGCATTAAAGTCGTCGCCCAAGGCGGCGACGGCGCCACTTTTGACATCGGCTTCGGCCTGATTTCCGGCATGTGGGAGCGGGGCGAAAATATTCTTTATGTCTGCTATGATAACGAGGCTTACATGAATACGGGCGCCCAGGCCAGCGCGGCCACGCCCTGGGCGGCCAACACCACGACCACGCCGGCCGGCGCGGCAACGGACCTTTCCGGCATCGGCTCGCACTTTATGAAAAAAGACATGCTGGCCATCGCCGTAGCTCATGGCTTAAAATATGTTGCCCAGACCACGGTCGCTTACCCGCTGGATATTGTCAAAAAAGTTAAAAAGGCCGCGGCCGCGGAAGGTCCTTCATATCTGCAAATTTTAGTGCCTTGCATTCCGGGCTGGGAAATTGGGCCGAATCAAACCATCCAGCTGGCTAAATTGGCTGCGGCCACGGGAATTTATCCGGTAGTTGAATATATCAACGGCCAATTGGCCGACGTCTTAAAAACACCGAACGAGCGACCACCGGTAGAAAATTATCTAAAACCACAAGGCCGCTTTAAACATTTATTCCGCGATGAACGAGGCAAAAAACAAATCGCCTATATCCAGAAGCTGGCTGATAAAAATGTAAAAAAATATAAATTAGCATAAACAAAAAAGCTCCGACTTGCGTCCGCGAGCTTTTTTGTTTTATATCTAAAAGAACAAATTCACCCAGTTAAATAATTTTGCCTTCGGCAAAATTAGCGCGGAGCGCTATTTAACGGGGTAAACCAATTAATTACCTTTCGCCACGTAACCCGTGCCGGCCGGAATCGGCCGGCCGATAATTACATTTTCTTTAAGCCCTTCCAGATGGTCAATCTTGCCGGTAACCGCCGCGTCAATCAGCACTCTGGCGGTTTCCTGAAATGAAGCCGCCGACAGGAAACTGTTAGTGGTTAAAGAGGCTTTGGTAATGCCCAACAGCAATTCTTCGCCTTGCGCCAATTTCTTGCTTTTGTCTTTAAATTCCTCGTTAGTTCGGTCAAAAATCGCTTTTTCCACAATCTCGCCAGGCAACAAATCCGTATCGCCGGCATCGTTAATGTAGACGCGCGAGAACATCTGATGAGCGATAATTTCTATATGCTTATCGTTTAACGGCTGGCCTTGGGAAGAATAAACGTACTGGATTTCTTTAATAATGTATTTCTGCGCTTCCAGTTTGCCGCGCAGCTTATAAAGCTGGTGCAAATCAAGCGAACCTTCGGTTAGTTGGTCGCCGACCTTGATTTTATCGCCGTCTTTCACCCAGATGCCGAAGCTTTTGGGCACGATGTATTCTTTAACTTTTTCCACCTCATAAATAACTTTTACCTGCCGGTCTTCAACTTTGACTAACCCGGCTTTTTTGGCTTTAAAAACTTTTTTGCCCACCGAAAATAAATCGGTATTTTTATTGACCGCCGCGCCGTCCTTAACCAACAGCTTCACCCCGTCAAATTGCGGCTTCGCCGCACCGGCCTTGCCGGATTTGACCGGGTGAACTGCTTGCTTTTTATTACCCTTGCTCTCCGCCACCGCTTCCTTGACGGCTTCGTTAAAATGATATTTATCCGATTCCTGGCCCTGATAATAAATTTTCAAAATCTTAGACTGCGGATTGGAAATGATCATGTCACCGCTTTCGTTGGCGATGGTCCGCTGGGCGGTTTCAATTTTAACCTGACCGGCCACGTCGGCGATAAAAGCTTTTTTCTTGGGCGGCCGGCCTTCAAAAATTTCTTCAACGCGAGGCAGCCCCTGGGTAATATCTTCCTGCCCGGCTACGCCGCCGGTATGGAAGGTTCTCATGGTAAGCTGCGTGCCCGGCTCGCCGATTGATTGGGCGGCGATGATGCCCACGGCCGTGCCGATTTTTACCGGTTTGTTGTAAGCCAGGTCGTAGCCATAGCATTTAGAACAGATGCCGCGATGGACTTTGCAAGTTAAAACTGACCTAACCCTGACTTCGGCGATATCTTCTTTACCGATTTTTTCCGCGATTTCCTCGGTAATCAATTCGCCGGCCTTGACTAAAATTTTACCGGACTTGTTTTTTAAATCAGCGGCCAAAAAACGGCCGGTCATGCGCTTAAACAAATTCTCGCTCATCTCGTCGCTTTCTTTTTTGGTAATTAAGAGCCCGGCCTTATCGCCGCAGTCGTCTTTAACCACGATGATATCCTGGGAAACGTCAACCAGTCGCCGCGTTAGATAACCGGCATTGGAAGTCCTCAAGGCCGTATCCGATAAACCTTTACGCACGCCGTGCGTGGCGATAAAATATTCCAAAACGCTAAAGCCTTTTTTAAAATTTCCCTTGACCGGCAACTCAATAATATCGCCCGAAGGGGAAGTCACCAGTCCTTTCATGCCCAAAATCTGCGTCAATTGCGCCCAGGAGCCGCGCGCGCCGGATTCAATCATGGAATAAACCGGGCCGTTTTTTGCCAAATGCTGGCGGCAAACGTCCATCACCCTTTCTTTGACGTTGGTCCAAAGCTCAATAATTTTACTATAACGTTCGCTGTCGGTTAACAGGCCATCGCGGTATTGCTCGCCGATTTCTTCGGCTTGGCGGCTGGCTTCCATGATCATTTCGTCTTTTTCATGAAGCTGGGGAATATCGTCCATGCCCCAAGACAGGCCGCTTTTAGTAATATACTTAAAACTGGTTTTTTTCATTTTGTCCAATAAGTCGATGGTGGCTTGCTCGCCATAATGCCTCAAGCATTCTTTAACCAGTCCTTTAATCTTGCCTTTGCCCACTACTTCATTGACGAAACGAAGTTTCGGCGGCAGAACTTCGTTAAAGACAATCCGGCCCACGGTGGTAATCGCCAGCTTGCCGTCAATCATCACCCGGATGGTTTGCTGTAATTTTATGTTCTTCAGGTCATAGGCCAGCTTGGCGTCTTGGGGCGAATAAAAATTTTTCAGTTTCTTTTCATCCGCGGCCGAATAATCTTGGTCAATGCTGGTAATATAGAAAACTCCCCAGACAATGTCCTGGTTGGGCGCCACCACCGGATCGCCGGTTGCCGGCTTAAGCAGGTTATGGCTGGACAGCATGATGTCGCGCGCTTCGGCGATGGCTTCTTCGGTCAAAGGCACGTGCACCGCCATTTGGTCGCCGTCAAAGTCGGCGTTAAAAGCCGTGCAGACCAAAGGATGGATCTGAATGGCCAAGCCTTCAATTAAAACCGGCTTAAAAGCTTGAATACCCAAGCGATGCAAAGTCGGCGCGCGGTTTAGCATCACATAAGCACCTTTAACAATGTCCTCTAAAATATCCCAGACCTCTTCTTTGCCTGATTCAATATAACGGGAAGCGCTCCTGACGTTATGGACGATTTCTTTGTTAATCAGCTTGGAAATTATAAACGGTTTGAACAGTTCCAAAGCCATGCGCTTGGGCAGGCCGCATTGGTCCAAATTCAGATTAGGATTAACCACGATGACGCTGCGGCCGGAGTAATCAATTCTTTTGCCCAACAAATTCTGCCGGAAGCGGCCCTGTTTGCCTTTTAAAGAATCGGCCAAAGACTTTAGCATTCTCTTTTGGCCGGTGGAAGCCACCACGGTTTTGCCGTGCCTGATGGAATTGTCAACCAGAGCGTCAACCGCTTCCTGCAACATTCTTTTTTCATTGCGGCAGATAACTTCCGGCGCGTTAAGGTCAATCAATTGCCTTAAGCGATTATTGCGGTTAATGATGCGGCGATATAAATCATTCAAATCAGAAGTGGCGAAGCGGCCGCCGTCCAGCGGCACCATCGGCCTTAAATCCGGCGGTATCACCGGCACCACGGTCAAAATCATCCATTCGGGGCGAAGCTGATTGGCCCTTAGGCTCTTTAACAATTTTAAACGTCTAACTAGTTTGTCTTTTTTTGAGTCAATCGCCTCGGCCAGCTCTTTTTCCAGGCTGGCGATGGTTTTATCCAAATCAATTTTTTCTAAAAGCTTTCTAACCGCGTCCGCGCCGATATCGGCCGTAAAGATATGGCCGTATTTCAAACTTAAATTCTGGTACAGGCTTTCGGAAATTATGGTTAAAGGCTTTAAATCCTTTAACTCCCTCTGCGCTTGGTCAAAAGCCTGCTCCAAATCGTCCAGCTTATCATTCTTTATTTTCTCCAAGGCGGCAATTTCCTGATTTAAAGCGTCGGCAATTTCAAATTCGCTCTTGCCCTGGGCTAAGAGCTTGCCTTTCTTATTTTTAATTTCATTGGCCTGGCGGCCGAAATCGGTCTCAATGGCCTTGCGCTTATTTTTATATTCCTGCTTAATCTGCTCAATGGTAGCCTGGCGCAGCTCTTCGTTAACGTCGGCGATAATGAAACTGGCAAAATAGACCACCTTTTCCAGGGCTTGCATGGACAAGTCCAAAATCAAACCGATTTTGGAAGAAGTGCCGCGCAAAAACCAAATATGGCTTACCGGCACTTCCAGTTTGATGTGGCCCATGCGCTCGCGCCGCACCAGGCTACGGGTCACTTCCACGCCGCACTTGTCGCAGATGATGCCTTTATAGCGGATTTTTTTGTATTTGCCGCAATAGCATTCCCAGTCTTTTGACGGCCCGAAAATGCGCTCGCAAAACAGCCCGTCCTTTTCCGGCTTCTGCGTGCGATAGTTAATGGTTTCCGGCCGGATAACTTCGCCGTGAGACCAAGATAAAATCGCCTCCGGCGAAGCTAATTTCAGCTTGATGGCGTCAAAATCAGTGGTCTTTATCGGATTAAGCATATGAATGTAATATTTTATGTAAATTTATTATTCTTTATTAGTTTCCGCCGGCCTTCTCTCCCGATCTTCCGCCGGCCGGTCATCCGCCGGCCGCTCCAGCTCCACTACCTGGTCGCCCTGCATCAACTCCACGTCCAAACATAAACCTTTTAATTCTCTGACTAAAACGTTAAATGACTCCGGCACGTTCAGCTTGCGGATCGGTTCACCCTTGATGATTGACTCGTAAGCTTTGCTCCGACCCGGCACGTCGTCTGATTTAATGGTTAAAATTTCCTGCAGGCAATGGGCGGCGCCGTAAGCTTCCAGCGCCCAGACTTCCATTTCGCCAAAACGCTGGCCGCCGAATTGGGCCTTGCCCCCGAGCGGCTGCTGGGTAATTAAAGAATAGGGGCCGATGGAGCGCTGGTGCATCTTGTCTTCCACCATGTGGTTAAGTTTAAGCATGTATTTATAGCCAACCACCACTTTATTATCATAAGGCTCGCCGGTTTTGCCGTCGTAAAGCGTCACTTTGCCGTCTTGGGGCAGGCCGGCTTTTTTTAACTCCTCTTTAATCTGCTCTTCGGAAATGCCGTTGAGCGGCGGTACGGCCACTTTATAATTTAATTTATGGGCCGCGAAACCTAAATGAGTTTCTAGGAGCTGGCCCAGGTTCATTCTGGAAACCACGCCCAAAGGCGACAAAATTATGTCAATCGGCGTGCCGTCCGCCAGATAAGGCATGTCTTCAATCGGCACTACTTTAGAAATGACGCCTTTGTTGCCGTGGCGGCCGGCCATTTTATCGCCCACCTGAATCTTTCTTAAATTGGCCGCGGTTATCTGAATTGATTGAATCACGCCGGCGGACAATTTGTCGCCCTCTTCGCGGGAAAAAATCTTAATGTCAACCACTTTACCGTGTTCGCCGTGTTCCAGGTAGAGGGAGGAGTCCCTGACGTCTTTGGCTTTTTCGCCGAAAATGGCTCTAAGCAGTTTTTCTTCAGCCGACAATTCGGTTTCGCCCTTAGGCGTAATTTTGCCCACTAAAATGTCGCCCGAAGAAACTTCGGCGCCGACGCGGACGATGCCGCGCTCGTCCAAATCTTTCAATTTTTCTTCGCTGATGTTGGAGATGTCGTTGGTAATCAACTCCGGACCCAGCTTGGTGTCGCGCACGTCAATGGTATAATTTTCTATGTGAATGGAGGAGTAAACGTCTTGCTTTATTAACCTCTCGGAAATAATCACCGCGTCCTCATAATTAAAGCCTTCCCAGGTCATAAAAGCCACCAAAACGTTGCGTCCGAGCGACAACTCGCCCGAGTCCACGGCCGAACTGTTGGTTAAGACATCGCCTTTCTTGACTTTATCGCCGCGATTAATAATCGGCCGCTGGTTGATGCAGGTGGAAGCGTTGGAGCGCAGGAATTTATTTAAAACATATTTTTTGATTTTGCCTTTTTTGTCTTTAACCTCAAAGGAGCCGCCTTCAACTTTAACGATTTCGCCGTCGCTTTCGGCCAAAATAATATGGCCGGAATCCCGGGCGGCGCGCGCTTCCACGCCCGTGCCCACAATCGGCGCCTCGGCGGTTATGAGCGGCACGGCCTGGCGCTGCATGTTAGTGCCCATTAAAGCCCTGATGCCGTCATCATGTTCCAAAAAAGGAATCAGCGAGGTGGCCACCGAGACGATTTGGTTGGGCGCCACGCCGAGTAAATCAATTTTTTCCACCGGCTCGATTGAGGGCTGGCCGTATTTTCTGGCTTCAGTCTTGTTAACCGTAAAATGGCCGTCTTGGTCAAACGGCGCGGTCGAAGCCGCGGTAATGTATTTTTCTTCTTCAAAAGCGTCCAGGTAAACAATTTCGTCGGTTATGGTCGGCACAATCGGTATGGTAACATGGCCTATTTTTTCTTTAAGCTCGACCGCGGTTTTTTTATCAATGGTTTCGCCGGCTTTAATGATCAGCTTGCCTGTCCTGAGCGCAGCCGAAGGACCGGTTTCGTCTCCATGAATTTCCGATAAATCCTGGCGCGCGATTTTTCCCAGGGTTACCGCCGGGTCGTTTTTGACGTCGTGCAAAACCACGCGGTAAGGCGCTTCAATGAAGCCGTAAGAATTCAGCCTGGCGTAACTGGCTAAGTGGCCGACCAGGCCGATGTTCGGACCTTCCGGCGTGGCGATCGGGCAAATGCGGCTATAGTGGGTGGTGTGCACGTCGCGCACTTCAAAGCCGGCCCGTTCGCGGGTAAGTCCCCCGGGCCCCATGGCCGACAGCCGGCGCTTATGCTCCAGTTCGGCCAAAGGATTGGTCTGGTCCATGAATTGCGACAGCTGGGAAGACATAAAAAATTCCTTAACCACGCTGATGACCGGCCGGGCGTTGATTAATTTGTTCGGCGTCAGGCTTTCAATGTCCATAATGCTCATCCGGTCCCTGATAATTCTTTCCATCCGCGCCAGCCCGACCCTGAATTTATTCTGAATTAGTTCGCCGATGGCCCTGACGCGGCGGTTGCCTAAATGGTCAATATCGTCTTCCCGCTCTTGGGTAATATTTAATCTGACGACTTCTTTGACAATGGCCACTAAATCTTCGCGCCGCAAAACCCGGTTTTCCTTATTGTTGGGCACGTCCAAACCGAACCTTTTATTCATTTTATAGCGGCCGACGCGGTCAAAGTCATAGCGGTCAAAGCGGAAAAACATGGAATGAATCAACTGCCTGGCGTTGTCGGTGGTGGCCAGGTCGCCTGGCCTGATTCTTTTATAGACTTCCTTTAAGCCTTCGGCTTCATTTTTAGCCGCGTCTTTCTCAATGGTCGCCTCAATATAAGTTAAAATATTTTCCTGGCCATTGGGACCGGCGATAACCGCGTCCGGACCGGCAAATAGTTGTTTGATTTCTTCATCAGAAGAATAGCCGAACGCCCGAAATAAGGAAGTGATGGCCACTTTTCTTTTGCGGTCAATCCGCACCCAAATAACGCCGGCGGCATCGGTTTCAATTTCCAGCCAAGCGCCGCGGTTAGGGATAACTTTGGCGCCGTAATATTTTTTGCCCTTGATGAATTCCGAAGTAAAAATTACGCCCGCGCTCCTGATTAATTGCGACACCACCACTCTCTCAATGCCGTTGACGATAAAGGTGCCGTTTTGGGTCATTAAAGGAAAGTCGCCCAAAAACACTTCCCGGGCGACTACTTGGCCGGTTTTTTTATTGGTCAGTTTGGCTTTAACCCTTAGAGAGGCTTCAAAGGTGATATTTTTCGCCTTGCTTTCGCTTTCATCAAATTTCGGCTCATCTAAATAATAATCCGCGAAAGTCAATTCCAAGTCGCGGCCGATAAAATCGGTAATTGGCGAAATTTCTTCAAACAAATCCTTCAGTCCTTCGCGCAAAAACCAATTATAAGAATCTTTCTGGATTTCAATCAAATCCGGCAAATCAATCGCCGCCTTGCTTTCGGTAAAAAATTTGCGGTCCGCTTGTCTAGATTTGATGGTCATAATTTTTTATGCCCCCTTGATAAAGGGGGTTAGGGGGATTATTTTAAAAACCAAAAAAACCTCAACCCGAGAGTTTAGTTTTAGTTAAAGGCAAAATATTTAATTAGAGAGATAAGCCATCACTTATTTTTAGTTTAAAAAAGTGGCTATTAAACGCATGAAGATTTTTATAACAAAAAAACGGCCGAGCCTAACATCCCATCCCGCGAGAATTCTTTCGTGCGGAGCCGTTTGATTTTTTTCTGTCATCCCCGTGTAAACTAGGGATCCAGCCAGCAAAGAATTTATTATTATTTACCAAATTTTTTACTTGTTGAAAACTTATTCAATACTAACAACTATTATTCTGCTTGTCAAGTATTTTAAGGGAAATTATCAATATTTTTTCAAGTCTAATTAATTTTCTTTAATTTTAGCGATAATATATGATTTACCCATTGCCTCTATAATACCGGCACGCATTATTATAAATTTTTTAAGAACTCTCGTTTCATTTCTTCACCGCATATCTTGCCTATTTATTTATTTTTTTCTAACTTCTTCAATTCTTCTTTAACAACTTCCCTATCGTCCCATTTAATTTTTTTGCCTTCAGCCACGCAGATCGCCTGTTCACAGCCTTTACCGGTGATTAAAACAATATCATCAGTTTGCGCCAGCGATAAAGCTTTTTTAATGGCTTCGCGCCGGTCTTCTATTTTAAACAAATTTTGATTTACCGCTTTACCAGCGTCAGCCGCCCCGGCTGCCACTTGGTCAATAATGATTTTCGGGTCATCATCATACGGGTCTTCGTTAGTCACAATCACAATATCGGCCTGCTTACCAGCTAATGCCCCCAATTTTGGCCGCCGCGCCACGTCGCGGCCGCCGCCGGCCGAACCTGAAACGTGGATGATTTTATTATGTTCTAATTTTAAAATAGTATTATAAATTTTCTTTAACGCCTCGGGTTCAAAGGCGTAATCCACTATCACGGTAAAACCTGCCCCCTCTCCTTTAGAAGGAGAGGGCTGGGGTGAGGTTATCAGCTCCATCCTGCCCGGCACGCCTTTAATTTTTTCCAAACCGATTTTTATTTTTTCTAAATTTATACCCTGGCTTAAGCCTAGAGAAACCGCGTTCATGGCATTCGCGGCGTTATATTCGCCCAACAGATTTAATTCTATTTCAGTTTCGTTCACTTCAAATTTTATGCCCTGATTATTATTTTTAATTTTTCCATATTCCACAAGATTGATTTGACTTTTGACTTTTGACTTTTGACTTTTGACTTTATACCCCCATTTCTCTTCCGCCCAAAAACTTAAAAAGTATTCCGCCTGCTGGTCGTCCGCGTTAACGATGGTGATTTTTTTAACCCGGTTAGACTCAATCTTTTTAAATCCGCTGTCGGTCTTAACTATTCTTTTTTTATCATCCGCGTATTTGGTCCGGCATTTTTTCAAGTGTTTAAACAATTCGCCCTTGGCCAGTTTATACTTTTCAAAACTGCCATGCGCTTCAATATGTTCCGGATATAGGCCGGTAAAAACTAAAATATCATAATTAATGAAGCGGTGGCGGTATTGCTCTATGCCTTGCGAAGTGGTTTCCACTAAGGCGTATTGGCAGTTATTTTTCACCATGCGCTTTAGCATTTTTTGGGTAAAAAACCGGCCGGTCATGGTCATTTTTTTGTCGTTCAACCATTCATTTTTGCCGTCGGAAAATATAGCAGTGGAAGTAAAGCCAGTTTTATATCCAGCCGCAGATAACATCTTAGCCATTAGATAAATGCTGGTGGTTTTACCCGTAGTGCCGGTTACGCCGATAACGATTAATTTATCCGACGGCCAGCCGTGCCAAGCGGCGGCCAAAGCGGCTAGCAGCCAATGATAAGCCGGCTGCAGAGCCTTAAAAAGTTTATGAGGAATATAACGTTTAATAATATGTAAAAATTTATCCATAATAACGAGTATCTGTCATTGCGAGGAGCGTAGCGACGAAGCAATCTCACGAACTATTAACTTAGCAAATTATCCGTTAGATTGCTTCGCTCCTTTCAGTCGCTCGCAATGACAATTAAAACGTCCGCCTGACTCTCCTGACCATCTTATAAATACTATACCAGCCCGTATCAAACACCAAATCAAAAGTACCAGGGTAATTAACCTCAAACCCGCCAAAACCTTTTTTAAACCTGGTCACGCCCGGCCACCTGGTTTCGTCAATGCCGTGCCAATCATAATATTTATAACCTAGCTGTTTGGCTAATTTGATATTGTGCCATTGCAAAAGATAAGACGCCATGACATTGCGCTCTTCGCTGGCCGAACCGCCGTGAAGATAGGTAGCCGTATCGCCGAAAAAACAAACCAAGGCGGTGGCAATCGGTCGGTTTTGGTATTGGGCAAAAAATAATTTTACCGGATTGTCGTTAATTTCCAGCATGGCTCGGTAATAATTCCGCCCGTGCAAACGGAATTTATCCCGGCCGGCCGTCTGATCTAGTAAGCTCCAGAATTCTTCAAACCTGGTTTTATCCGCTGCCACGACACTAACCCCTTTTTTCTCCGCTAAATTAATATTATATCTGGTTTTTTGGCGCATTTGTTTTAACAGTTCAGCTTCGGTCTGGGCTAAATCCAATATCAGCGTTTTACTGGGCTGAACGTCAAGAGTTTTTACGATTGACAGTTGATAATTCGTAATTGTTGATTGCTTTAGCGGGTCAAAGCGCAAAAACATGATGCCAGCTTGCCCGGCTAATTTTTCAATTTCTTTAAACAGCGGCTCAACCGCTTGCCTTTCATCCGCTCCGACGGCCACCACCGGCCCGCGGCCGCAATAAAAATATTTTTTACCCATGGGCAAATTTTTGGTAATAACTTTGGCGCTGGCGACCAGCTCGTTATTGTCCAGTACCCCTAAGCGCCAGACTTGGCCGCTGACTTTTTCCTGGAACTCCCCCCATTGCCAGGACTGCAAAAACTGGGCGTGCGGTTGCCCGCCCACGAAATTGTTCAGTTGTTGTTTGTTAGTTAGATTGATTATTTCCATTGTAGTTGTGAGCGGCTATTTACCTAATTTTTTTAGCGCCTGCCTAATACGCTCGCCCGAATCTTTTATTTTCGCATCCACGCCGTTCAAAGCTTCGCGCGCCTGCGAGAGCGAATAGCCCAGCGTCATTAAGGCGTCAATTTCATCGCCCGAGCTAACGCCCGCGCCGATTTTTACGCCGCCGCTTAATTTAAAAATTTTCTCTCTTAATTCCAAGACTACCCGCTCCGCGGTTTTGCGGCCGATGCCGGAAACTTTGGTGAGCAGCGCCGGGTCGCCGCGCGCGATTGACTCTTTAATGTCGGCCACCGTGGCGATGGACATAACGCCCAAAGCGGATTTAGGCCCGATGCCGGAAATGGCCAAAAGCAGTTCAAACAATTCCAGCTCGGCCGCGTCTTTAAAGCCATATAAACTCAAAGCGTCTTCGCGCACATATTGATGAGTGTAAAACTCAACCTCCTGGCCCACGGCCAAATCAGCATGTACGAGGGGTGAAATAAATATCTGATAGCCAATATTATTAACCTCTACCACCGCAAAGCCACCGCCTTTGCTTAAAATTTTTCCCTTTAAATATGAAATCATAATACTCCCATTTTGCCATAAATCCGCTAAATTTGCAATTTACAAAACCCCCTTTAATAAAGGGGGCTCGGGGAATTTTACTAAATTACATAACTTTATGCCTTCACCATATTATTGATTACCCTGACCAATTTGGCCGTGCCGCCCTTTTTATCCAATTCCATGAATAAACCGGTCCAGGAAGCAATCTGGAAAACCGCTAAAGCCGCGCCGGTTGAAACTATAACGGCGATGAAACAGGCGAAAGCCAACAGGGCGACCAACCATGAGCCGACCGCGGCAAAGGCGTAAAAGAAAATTAAACTTAAGAATAAAAATGGCACGGCCAAAGTTAAAATCGCCAAAACAATGCCAAGACCGACCAGTAAATTAATAATAAACAAAATCACGGCCATTTCAAAACTGATGAGCCAATTTTCTTTAAACAGCCGCCAGCTTTGGCTAATGGCGCGGCCGACCCGGCTTTTATTAATCACTACGTAAGCAATGGCGTATTTGGCGATGAAAGATAGAACGATCGCCGCCACCACCATTATAATTAAAGCGACGAAATAAAAAACTTTGGCGGAAAAATTGGCGCTGAAATAAATCGCCGGCAAACTAATGGCCACGAGCAATGCGTAGATAATGACCCTGACCAAAACATTTAAGCCCAAAACCGGCCAAAAATTTAAAATGCCGGCGTTAAAACCCTCTCTTAAAGCCGGTCCCTTCTGCTTAATGATGGCCGCCGAATTATTGACAATCGCCGCCTGGGAAACCACCACCAGCCAAACTAAAAATAAAAAGACCGCCAAAACAATCAAGCAAGTCAATAAAACTAAAATTATATTTAAAGTGTCGCGGGCGAACAAGTCTCCGACATTGGCTAAAGTCTGCCAGCTAAACACGCCGGTTGAAGCTACTCCTTGCCAGGCCGGAAACATGGCCTGGCTGGGGTTAGCGCCGGTATTATTAAATAAAATTTCAAATTCGCCGCCATTGCCTAAGAGAGCGGCAAAAATCCCGAACCACCAAAGATATTTATTGCGCCAAGTTAAGCACCAAGCTTGTTTTAAAATATTTCGATAAAATGGCATAACTCCTCCCTAATCGCTAATTTAGCGAAGCTAATTATTAATACCTCTATTATAGCATATTTTAAAAGCGTCAAGAAACTTACTCCGCCTTTGCCTTCTCGCCCACGATACTTTCAAATTCTTCCTTTTCTAGAGTTTCCTTTTCTAGCAGGGCGGCGACGGTCTTTTCTAAAAACTCGCGCCTAGTTTTAACCAAACCTTTGGCCTGATGAACCGCCTGGTCAATGAAGTTGGAAATTTCCTTGTCAATCTGCTCGGCCGCTTTCTCGCTGTAATCCCTCTGCTCATGAATCTCCCGGCCTAAAAATATCATCTCGTCTTTTTCGCCGAAAGTGCGCGGGCCCAAAGTTTCGCTCATGCCGTAGTCGGTGATTAATTTTCGCGCTAAGCCGGTGGCGCGGCGCAAATCCGAAGTGGCGCCGGTGGTAACCTGGCCGAAAATTTCCCGCTCGGTAACATAACCGGCCAGTAAAATCGCGATCTCTTCAACATATTCGGTCTTGGTGTACATGTGTTTGTCTTCCAGGGGCAGCTTCAAAGTATAGCCGCCGGCCTGGCCGCGCGCGATAATGGAAACTTTTTGCACCGGGTCGGCGTTGGGCATAAAATGCGCCACGATAGCATGGCCGGCTTCATGGTAAGCCGTAATCTTTTTTTCTTTAACTGATAAAATTCTGGATTTTCTTTCCGGCCCGAGCATAACTTTCTCCACCGAGGCGAAAATATCTTCCATGTCAATAATTTTTTTGTTTTTCATGGCCGCCAAAATCGCGGCTTCGTTTAATAAATTGGCCAAATCGGCGCCGGTGAACCCCGGGGTTCTTTCGGCCGCTCTTTTTAAGCTCACCTCTTTGCCCAAGGGCTTTTGTTTGGAATGCACTTTTAAAATCGCCTCTCGGTCGGCCAAATTCGGCTCGTCTAAAATCACCCGCCGGTCAAACCGCCCGGGCCGGAGTAGCGCCGGGTCTAAAACGTCCGGCCGGTTGGTGGCGGCAATCACGATTACGTTAGTATTGGGGTCAAAGCCGTCCATTTCCACCAGAATCTGGTTTAGGGTCTGCTCGCGTTCGTCGTGCGAGCCGCCCAGGCCGGCGCCGCGCCGGCGTCCGACCGCGTCAATTTCATCAATAAAAACTATGCAAGGCGCGCTCTTTTTGGCTTTATGGAACAAATCTCTGACGCGCGAAGCGCCCACGCCGACGAACATTTCCACGAACTCCGAGCCGGAGATGGAAAAAAACGGCACGCTGGCCTCGCCGGCCACCGCCCGGGCGAGTAGTGTTTTGCCCGTGCCCGGAGAGCCCAGCAGCAAGACGCCGCGCGGCGTGCGCGCCCCCACTTCGGAAAATTTCTTGGGGCTTCTTAAAAATTCCACCACCTCGGCCAGCTCGGCCTTGGCCTCTTTGACGCCGGCCACGTCTTTAAAAGTTATTTTGCCCTTAAATTCACGCCCGGCTTCTTTAGCCTGCGACTGGCCGAACATCAGGGCCTTGGAATTGGCGCCCTGGACTGACCGCATCATAAAATAGATAAAAACGCTGATTAATAAAAACGGCAGTAAAAACGGCAAAATCGCCGCCAGCCAATAATCCAGGCCTTGGTCGGCCCGCACTTCAATTTTAACGCCGCTTAACTTAGCCGGCTCAATATTAAAATTTTTAACAATTTGCGAAAAGGTGTCGCCCGGCTCTTTTTTCACGGTCTGGCTCTGGCCATTTTTTAAAGTTAACTCTATTTTATCGCCGACAATGGCGACTTGCGCCACTGCCTGGTTATTAAGCTGGCTGACCAAAGTTTCTATGCCAACCGAGACCGCTTTCTGGCCAGCGCCGCCGAACCGGCTAAAAACCGCGGCCATCAGCAAAAACACCGTGAAAAATACCAGAAAATTCTTAATTAAACTTTTCATATTTATGATAAGATTATATTATAATTGCCGATAATTTGCAAATCTATAAAAGAGCGCTCCGCTGGCCGGGACGCCCTTTATTTAAAACTCTATTTTTCTTTCTTCTTTTTTTCCGTCTTGTCTTTGGCTTTAACGGATTTAGTTTTCTTAGTTTTAGGCTTTTTCTCCGCTTCGGTCTCAACCTCAACTTTAGTTTCTGCCGCCGCCTCAACCTTGGCGGCGACCGCCAGCCCCAGGCGATGGTCTTTGGGTTCAAGAGAAACCACCGTGAAGTCTTGCCGCTCGCCGATTTTATAAACTTCGTTAATTTTCCGGCCGGCCGGAAGCCCCAATTGGCTGATATGCGCCAGGCCATGGATATCTTTATCCAGCTCCACGAACAAGCCGAAAGGATTAATTTTAAGAATCGTACCGCTAACTTTTTGCCCGACCTGGTATTTCTTGTCCACCTCCTGCCAGGGGTCGGTTAATAATTTCTTGGCTGATAAAAATATCTTTGAGCCTTCAATGGAGATAATCTCGGCCTTTATTTTGTCGCCGACTTTAAATAAGTCCGACGGATCGTCAATCCGCTGCCAAGCCAGCTCCGAAATATGAATCAGGCCTTCCAAATTTTCGCCGAAGCTTAAAAACACGCCGAAATCGGTTAAGGCCGTAATCGTGCCGGCCACGATGCTGCCGACTTTATATTTAGAGATAATGTCTTTCTGCTTTTCCTGCCAAGCTTCTTTTTCGCTGACAATTAGTTTTTCTTCTTTCTCCTCTAAAGCCATAACTTTAACCTCAAAATCAGCGCCGACGAAAGATTTCAGTTTATCCAAAATTTTACTTTTGTCGCCGCCGTTAACGCGCGGATAATTTTCCGGCGCCAGCTGCGACACCGGCAAGAATCCCTGAATCTGGGCGTAACTGGCGATCAAGCCGCCTTTGTTGGCGTCATTAATTCTAACTTTTATGATTTTGCGGTTTTCCAAAGCGTCAACCAAAGCGCTCCAGGCCTTCTGCTGGCCGGCGCTTCTGAAGGACAGCTCCAATTCGCCGTTTTCGTTTTCTTCTTCCACCACCGTGGCTTCAACAACGTCCCCGGGCTTTAGGTTGGCGTATTCTTCGGCTTCAAAATAAAGCTCGCGGCCGCGCACCACGCCGCTGGCAATACCGTCAATATCCAGCCTAATCTCGGCTTTGGAAGCGGACAGGACCGTGCCTTTAATAATGTCGCCGGCTTGCGGAATTTTTATGTTTTCTTTATCCAGCAGCTTCTGAAAATCAGCGTCGGACGCTTGATTATTTTGCGTATCATCGTTCATAAAACAAAAAAACTTATCTAACCTTCCTTTTCAGGAAAGCCTCCCGGTCACCTTTTACCAAGAGTTTAATTATAGGTGAAATATTAAGTTATATTATATTATACACTAATTTATTAAAAACGCAAGCTACCCCTTATTTGCTCCAAATATCTCCGGCAAATATTGGTTTCCTTTTCGTTAACCAATTCAAAAAATAAATTCCCGCCAGCGGACTTATGCCTAATTTCACATTTTTTCCCGCCGCCATCTTCCAAATAAAAGCTTAAATTCCTGGCGCCTAAAGTTTTAAAACCTTGAGGCAGCTTAAACTCATAGCCAGCCACCACATTAGTGATAATAAGGCCGGCGTCAATCTCGCTAATGGCGTAGGGCGAAACCTGATGCGCTACCTGGCCCACCAGCCAATCCACGCTTTCCTGCCTAATAAGCGCGTACCAGACAGCAAACAAGCCGGCAAAAGTGGCAGCGAATAAAATTATCATCTTAAGAAAATAATTTTTCGCGTACATAATATTTATCACTTGCAAGAAGCAGCACTGCCGCTGGCATCCATGCCCGCGCCGAAGCCCGGCGACGGAGAAGCGCTGGACAATTGCTTGGAGCATTCTGACGGAGGAGTGTTGAAGGCCGCGCAGATAGCGGCTAAATAGCTGGCCGAATCCCGGCCCGCCTGCGATTGCGCGCCGTTTATCACCAAAGTCGGACTGCCGGCTACGCTATATTGATTGCTTAAAGCCGAATCTGCTTTATAAATGTCTTTAGCTTTAGCCGCCACGCAGCTTTTCAGCTTGGCCTGGTCAATACCCGCGCTGATCTGGCATTGGGCGCTGTCACCCGAAACGGTAAAGCAATTTAAATAATTATTATATTTAGCCGTTTGCTCATCTCTAACGCAAACCTGGTTATAAGTTTCCTGCTCTTCTTTGTCGCCGTGCATAAAATAATGCACGAATCTTATTTTTCCGTCAATTTTATCGCCTAAAGCCTCAAAAGCCGGAATTAGGCCCTTTTCCGCCTGCAAACCGTAAGGGCAATGGGTCATAACAAATAATTCAACTTTCGGCTTATCGCTTTTAGGCGCGTTAGCCGGCGGCGCCTGGACTTGAGAATTATCAGCCGGCGCTTGAGAATCAGCCGCCTGATTAGCCGCGTTTTCCTGCGCGAAAGTCGTTGTGTCAATGCCGGATTGAAAAAATTTACCGCCATCGCGGGTCATATATGAAGTATAGTCTTTGCCGCTTACATTCAGACTGATATTATAAACATCGCCTTCTAAAACCGCGCTTTTAACCGTGGCCTTGATGTTTGTGGGCAATAAATTTTCATTGATAAATTTCTCCGCCGCGGCCTTGGCTTCTTCCGGCTTAAGCACCTTGGCCCGCTTGCTGGTGGGGATGGTTAAAGAGCAACCACTTACCAGCAAGGCCAAAAGCAAGCTTAAAAATATAATTTTCTTCATGAAATTAAATTAAGAATTAATATTCTTATAGTATAGAGTATTAAGTATAAAGTGTCAAGTATCATTTCACCGGCAACTCAAAACAGAATTTGCTCCCCTTATCAACGCCGGCCGATTCGGCCCAAATCTTGCCATGATGCGCCTCAATCATCATCCGCGCCACGTACCAGTTCAGTATAGCCAGGACTAGTCATACCTTTATCAAGGGGGTAATTACTTCTCCAGCTTCCTGATAAACTCCTCGGCCGCGGGTTTTAATGCAGGGTCTAGGTCACCGACTTTTTTCGCCGCTTTGCTGGCGTTGGGGAGATCGCCTTTTTGCTCGTAAAGCGTGGCGATTATGGTCCAGACTTTAGCGTTACCGGGCTCCAGGTCGGCCCAGCGCAGGTAAAGCGGAAGCTGGCGGGCGTAATCTTTTTTATCCGTATAATGGCTAAGCGCCACTTTAACAAAATCAAGCGGCGACATATAACTTGCTCCGCTCATATCAAGGCACTTATCCAAATCCGCATAGCCGCCTTCAGCGTCATAATAAATTTCCACTTTGGCCAGATAGCAGACGGCTTCGGCGTAGCGTTCGTTTAAGCCAGCCGCGTATTTTAAAGTTTTAACGGCGTTGTCTTTATCGTTTCGCGAAATGTAAAACTGGGCCTTGGTAAAATAAATCGTTACCCGGCCCGGGCTGGCCGCGATTGATTTATCAATGGCTTCCAGGGCGCGGTCGGAATAAAAATAAAATTTATCCTGGTTGTCGGCATTAATCGCAGCGGCCGTGTTCAGGCTCTGCGCCAATTGCATTTGCATCATGCTGTCCGAGGGATTCAAAGCCACATTAGCCTCGGCCAAAGCTATGGCATAGTCGGCGATTTCTTTGGCCTTGGCTTTATCAAGCGACACAAGCGCGTCCGGCCGGGAATTTAAAGCATTGATAAAGCTGGCGCGGCTGTCGCGGTCCAGGCCGGTATTAAAGCGCAAAGCTTTTTTATACTCATCGGCCGCGGTAACCATATTCCCCTGGGCGAATCCTATCTGCCCCTTAATCGTGCCGTCCAGCATGTACCAGACTTTTAAATTGTATTGATAGACCATGGCCAATAAAACCAGCCCGGCGACAACTAAAACCGCCAGTTCTTTATTGTCCAGGCCGTCACCGCCCTCGTCCGCCGCCGAAGCCGGCTCCTCTTCTCCGTTATACAGCCAATAGACATAGCCCAAGGCCGCCATGAGCGATATGTAAGTTACCAATGAATCAAACACGGCTAAATTCTGGATGAAATAAGCCGTGAACAAAGACAAAAGCAAAATAAAATCTTTGGCGGATATTTTTCCCGATTTTTTCCCTTTAAAAACATAATAGCCGGCGGCCGCGAAAATGGACAAATAAGTTAACAGCCCTAATAGGCCGGCCGTGGAAGCGATATCCACTATATTGTTATGCGCCCGGTCAAAATAGGTTTCCGAAGTGGTGTAATTATAGAACGACGGGTCGAAATATTTGTCAAAAGTAATGGCGAAATTGCCGTAGCCGCTTCCCAAAATCGGCTGATTGGGAAAATCTTTGGCCGCCGTTTTCCAGGAAATCAGCCTGGTCTGGAAAGTCGCCGCCTGGCCGGAAATCTGGGTAATCGTGCTTAAAATCGAGCTGTTTCTCACCAGCGCGCTCTGGGGAAAAGAAAAAACTAAAACCACGGCGGCTATCGCGGCCGCCAGGCCGGCGAAAATATAAATTTTTATTTTTTTACTTTGGCTATAAGCGGCCGACAAAACCGCGAATAAAAGCAAGCTGACGGCCAGGCCGACATAAGCGCCGCGCGTATGGGTAACGCGCATTACCAAAAGCATAACAAAAGCGACGGCTAAATAGGGCGCGCCAATAAGCCAATTTCCCCGAACGCCCCTTTTTCCGCCGCGGCGGAAAAATAAAATCAAAGCGAAAAAAATATTAAAAATGGCGTAGCCGGAAACATAAGCCGTGTTGCC
>Ga0210056_1000929_pt1 | contig 25292 bp, 23 predicted proteins | sample CryGeyCG2014_080_2_FD_183965 | JGI IMG/M metagenome (GOLD analysis project Ga0210056, IMG submission 183965) | Groundwater microbial communities from aquifer - Crystal Geyser CG07_land_8/20/14_0.80 (SPAdes) (version 2) | ecosystem: Environmental > Aquatic > Deep subsurface > Groundwater | place... | reverse complement strand
AGTGTTATAGTAATTTTTCGTTTCATCACGGTCTCTTTCTTTTTGGTTTTTGTTTCCAAACATAACCTTAGAAAGAGATCGTGATTTAATCAATTTTTAAATAAGCCACAACTTTTGAACGTTACCTAAAGTTTAAAGTGCCTAAAGTTATTTAAAATGGAAATTCCTATACTGTAAATTAGCTTGAAAATAGTGCTATGAAAGAAAGAAGGAGGTATGAATAATCATGGGAAACTCTGACAATGAAAATCCTTATTTCGCACGTTTGCAGAACGCGAAAAAAACCCGAAAATGGTTACTGGAACAGAGGGGCCAGAAGGCTGCGGAGGCGCTGAAAAAGAATGCCTTTGATGCTCTATATGTGGACAGCCTGGAGGCTGCCCGTACAGAGATTCTCAACCGTATTCCCAAAGGGGCAAAGATTGGCGTCGGGGGTTCGATGACCATCCGACAGACCGGAGTCCTGGATACCCTGGAGAAACAGGGCAATGTGATCTATGATCATTGGAAGCCGGGATTATCCGACGAAGACGTCCTCAAGATAAGAAAAGCTCATTTGACCTGTGATGTCTTTCTCACCAGCGCCAATGCGGTTACCCTGGAGGGTGCGCTGGTCAGCACGGACGGGATAGGAAACCGGGTGGGGGCCATGACCTTCGGCCCTAACATGGTAATAGTAGTAGCAGGGGTCAATAAGGTCGTAAATGATCGGGAGAGCGCCTTCCGGCGAATCAAAGAGGTTGCTACCCCCCAGGTAGTAAGGGATATGGGCTTAGAAGTTCCCTGTGCGGTCACAGGTTTCTGTGTGGATTGCAATGCCCCCATGCGGGCATGCCGGGTAACAGTTATTTTAGAGAGAAAACCTTTTCTTTCCGATATCCATGTCTTGATCGTGGGTGAGGATTTAGGCTTCTAAGTAAGGAGCTAAATATCTAATATAAGGGGATACTATGGAAGCAAAATTTTACGGAGAGGAGCATAACATCTTCCGCAAATCCATCAAGGATTTTGTCAATAAGGAGATAAAACCGCATGCAGAGAAGTGGGATGAGGACAGAGGAATCCCCAGAGATCTGTGGCACAAGGTCGGCGCCCAGGGATACCTCTGTCCCTGGGTAGATGAGAAGTACGGCGGCGCCGGAGGAGGCTTTGAATACTCGGTGATCGTCCATGAAGAGCTCGGCAGGTCCGAGTGCCCCGGTGTAAGTGGAATAGGGATACATAATGACATTATCGTTCCCTACATCCATCATCAAGGCAATGAAAAACAAAAGGAAAAATATCTTCCCGGCTGTGTCAATGGAGATATTATCACGGCTGTAGCGATGACAGAACCGGAAGCCGGGTCCGATCTCGCCGCTATCCGAACCAAGGCCGTCAGGGACGGCGATCATTATGTCGTGAATGGTCAGAAGACTTTTATCAGTAATGGCATAAACTGTAATCTGGCGGTAACGGCGGTGAAAACAGACCCCAAGGCCGATCCTCCCCATAAAGGTATCAGCGTACTGCTCATTGAAGAGGGAACCCCGGGTTTCTCAAAAGGACGCCTTCTCGATAAGACGGGGGGGCACAGTATGGATACGGGAGAATTGGTTTTCGAGGATTGTCTTGTCCCCGTAGAGAACCTGTTGGGTGAGGAAGGCAGGGGATTCCATTATCTGATGTACAACCTGCAGCAGGAGCGCCTGATACTTACCATTGATGCCCAGGTCGCGGCGGAATACGTCATGGAGAAGACTATTGATTATTGTAAAACACGCACCGTTTTTGGACGTCCTGTCAGCAGTCACCAGCACAACACATTCAAGATCGTGGAGATGGCCACCGATGTCGAGATAGGCAGGACATTCCTGAATTCCCTCATCGAAGATTTCATCGAGGGAAGAGATATTACCATGAGGGTATCAATGGCCAAGTGGTGGATTTCAGAAATGGTCAATCGTGTTGCCTACCACTGTACCCAACTCCATGGTGGGTACGGGTGTATGAAGGAATATTATGTCGCACGGGCGCCGGGAGATGTCCGTTATATGACAATCGCTGCCGGCACCACCGAAATCATGAAGGTGATTGTCGGCAATATCATGGGATTATAGAAAATTATTGAAGTAAAAAAGTTATCGAGTAGCAGGAAAGCTTAGAAAAATGAATATGAAATACAACCCCCGGGAGATTGAAGAAAAGTGGCAGGAACGCTGGGAAGAAGAACAGATATTTAAGGTAACGGAGAATCCTCACAAAAAGAAGTACTACCTCCTGGAGATGTTTCCCTATCCCTCAGGCAAGATCCATATCGGACACGTGAGAAACTACACTATCGGCGATGTAGTGGTGAGATACAAAAGAATGAGAGGATACAATGTCCTGCACCCCATGGGTTGGGATGCCTTTGGCATGCCGGCAGAAAACGCCGCCATTGAACACGGGATCCATCCCGCCAGGTGGACTTACGAAAATATCGCCTCTATGAGGAAACAGCTCAAAAGGATGGGATTCAGCTACGACTGGGACCGGGAAATTTCCACCTGTGAACCGGAGTATTACCGCTGGGAACAACTCTTCTTTCTCTGGATGTACGGAAAGGGGCTTGCCTACAAAAAAAGCTCCACGGTAAACTGGTGTCCCCGCTGTAGGACAGTCCTCGCCAACGAGCAGGTCGAGGCCGGGCTATGCTGGAGGTGCGGCACAGGGGTAGAGGAGCAGTATCTCGACCAGTGGTTTTTCCGGATTACTGCATACATTGAGGAACTCCTCGACTACTGCGACAGACTCCCCGGATGGCCGGAAAAAGTCCTCACCATGCAGAGAAACTGGATCGGCAAGAGTTACGGCTGCGAAATCTCCTTTCCCTTGGCAGGAGCCACCGGTGAGATCAAGGTCTTCACAACCCGGCAGGATACAATATACGGGGCTACCTTTATGCTGGTTGCCGCCGAACATCCGCTCGTCATGAAACTGGTAAAGGGAAAACCGAGAGAGAACGAAGTGCGGGAATTTGTGGAAAAGGTAAAAAAACAGGACAGGGTATTGATGACATCTGAATATTACGAAAAGGAAGGCATCTTCCTCGACACCTATTGCCTCAATCCCCTAACCAACAAGAAGATCCCCATTTATGCGGCGAACTTTATCCTTGCTGACTATGGGACCGGTTGCGTCATGGCGGTTCCTGCCCATGACCAGCGGGACTTCGAATTTGCCAGGAAATACAGTCTTCCCCTTAAGGTGGTAATACAGCGTCTCGATAAACCTCTAAATACCGGGACCATGACAGATGCTTATGTAGATGAAGGGATACTTATCAATTCGGGACCGTTTGACGGAATGGAAAACATGAAGGCCCTCGAAGCAATTGCGGAGTATCTGGAATCCAGAGGTCTGGGGAAAAAGACTGTCCAGTACCGCTTGAGGGATTGGGGTATATCCAGACAGCGATACTGGGGGGCGCCGATTCCCATTATCATCTGTAAGGTTTGCGGCACGGTGCCGGTGCCGGAATTCGATCTCCCCGTTGTTCTGCCACACGATGTGGCGCTCACGGGAGAGGGAGGCTCCCCCCTGGCGGGACATCGGCAATTTGCGGAAGTCATCTGTCCCTGCTGCGGAGCGCCGGCGGCAAGAGAAACAGATACAATGGATACCTTCGTGGAATCTTCCTGGTATTTTGACCGTTTCTGTTCGCCTCACCACGCCTTCGAACCGGGGCTTGACAAAAAAAAGACCGATTACTGGATGCCTGTGGATCAGTACATCGGCGGCATTGAACACGCTATCCTTCACCTCCTCTATGCAAGGTTCTATACCAAGATGTTGAGAGACTTCGGTGTCTTAAGTGTTGACGAACCTTTTACCAACCTCCTGACCCAGGGGATGGTCTGTAAGGAAACGATGAGATGCTCTGAACACGGGTATCTCTTCCCCGACGAGGCAAAGGATGGGAAATGCTGTCACTGTCAGCGGGAGGTTACGATCGGCAAGACGGAAAAGATGTCCAAGTCGCTGAAAAACGTAGTTGATCCCGATTATCTGATCGGGGAATATGGCGCCGATACTACCAGGATGTTCTGTCTCTTTGCCGCACCCCCGGAGAAAGACCTCGAGTGGAGTGACCAGGGGGTCGAGGGTTCGTTCCGTTTCCTTAACAGGACCTGGCGCATCGTCATGGATTATCTCGATGACATCAGGGGTGTTGCACCCTTTAACGGCGGCGAAGCTCTGGAGGACAATCTAAAAAACCTGAGGCGGAAGACCCACCAGACAATCAGAAAGGTGGCCGCGGATATCGAAGAACGATTCCACTTCAATACAGCTATAAGCGCCGTCATGGAGCTGGTGAACACCCTCTACCAGGTGGAACGCCCGGAGAGGGAGGATTTAAAGGCCCTCTCCGTCATCAGGGAGACTATAGAAACCATTATCATGCTGCTGGCCCCTATCGTTCCCCACATTACCGAAGAACTCTGGATGTTGCTCGGCTATAAAACCAGCCTTACCGATGTTCCCTGGCCGACCTACGATTCGACCGTGGCCTCGGAAGAGGAAATTACCATTGTTATTCAGGTCAACGGGAAAGTGAGGGGCAGGATAACCGTTCCCGCCGATGAGGATGCTGAGAATGTCAAGTCTCTTGCCGTTTCCAACGAGAAGATCTCCAGGCTCATCGCGGGGAAAAAGGTGTTAAGGGAAGTGTACGTCCCGAAAAAGCTGGTAAATATCGTGATCCAGGAACAGGGGAAATAAATGATCCGTATAAAAATAAATCGTTTCCTCGGCCTGACAGCAAGCACTGCCCTTATCCTGTTGATTACGGGTTGTGGCTACAGCTTCACACCGACCGGCGAGCATATAGCAACGCGTATTAAAACTGTTTTTATTGACACATTTTCCAACCGGACCAGTGAGGCCTATGTGGAAAACTACCTCCGGCAGGCCTTCATAGATGAATTTATCAAAGGGAGGAGATTCAAGGTGGTTGGAAAACCGGAGATGGCAGATGCCGTATTAAAGGGGAGCGTAAAAAGCCTTACTATCTCTCATCTCTCTTACGACATCAACAATATCGCCATGGAAGAACGGGTGACGATGACCATGGAAATCATCTTTGAAGAACGGGACACCCATAAAATTATCTGGAGCAATAAAGATATTTCAGGAATGGAAGATTATCAGATCACTGACCAGCTCACCAGTGAAAACAGCCGAAGAAATGCCCTCATTAAACTATCAAACGACGCAGCCGAAAAGGTATACAGACTGATGATGTCCGACTTTTAGCCTCCTCGCAAGCGTCGTCATCTGAAAGCTATAAAGTAAGGAATACTGTAACTATTCAGCCACCAAGGCACAAAGACCCAAAGAGAAGATGGATATAAATTGAATAACGGAGTTTTCTCATTAATTTCAATGTGCCATGCATTAAAAAGGCTATTATAAAGAATTAATCCTATAATCTTGGTGCCTTTGTGGCAAGATACCTGAGTAGTTACGGAATACTTCACTAATGTCATGTCAACGATACTCTGTCATTTCGAAGGAGTCTCCACGACTGAGAAATCTTAGATTTCTCCCTGCGGTCGAAATGACATTTCTTGATTGACATGACACTAATGCCTGACCCCAAGGGCTCTGTGGACCCTTGCCGCCTGCAAGAGGAAAACTTCCAGTTTTGCCGTAATGACCTGAGGGAAGGGGTTCCCATCGCTCTCGATGGCGAGAAAGGGGAGTTCCGGGATATTTTTTAGAAGATTTCCCGCCCTTCTGCGATGCTTACCCGATGCCGGCAAGCTCCAGTCTGTGCTCATCTCTCTCGTCAGGATGGCTTCCGATAAACGATTGGGCATGCACCCGAAAGGACCAATGGCTATCACTCCGCAGTAGGGATCGAGTATCTCGGTTACGGCGGAACCGATCGTCAGGATGGCTTCACCCACTAACTCTGGATTAATCAAATGTCGCACATTACTGATCAGGTGGTCCACCTCCTCCATCCTGTAGGGAAGCAGGTTTGACCTGGCCATGATTTTCTTGAATGCCCTTTCATAGGTTTTCATCCACCTTGACCTCAGAAAGAGTGACAGCCTTTCCCTGAGGTTGGGCGTGTTACCCCCCAGATTTTTCAGATAGCACCAGTCTGTGTAATAAACCCATTCCATGAGGCTGGAAACCTTTGTGGCCAGACCTTGGCTGGCCAGCTTTTCCACGAGAAACTGTCTCGAAATGTCGTCATGGCGGACAAATATTTCGCCGGCAAGTAAAACAGTGGGGGTGTCCTGCGGATGTCTCTTTACCGGTATCGCCTTCAGATTGCCTGCCACGGTGAGAAGGGTCTTTTTCAGATCTTCAAAACCTGCCGATCTTTCGAGCGCCTCGATGATCCTCCTGCACTCATCCTCATAGACGGCAAGAGCCGCATCCCTGTCCCTCGCATTTACGAGGAGAAGGGAATAAATATCATGCATGATATCGGAGATTACGATGGCGGACCAGAGCTTCAGGGTGAAATCGTTGCCGCCGAAGCCTGTATAACTGTTTTCCGCATTTAGGGAAAAGAGGGTAACATCCTCTATTCCTGCCCGGGAAATCAGGTCCCTGATAAAATAGTAGTATTGCCCGAACCGGCAGGGTCCTGACGCCCCGGGCATAAAATAGACGAGGAGTTCGTCTTCCGTTTCCCTCTCCTGGAGGTATTTCAGGAGACTGCCCACAGTCAACAGCAGGGGGAGGCATTCTTTGCAGCTCGTATTACCCCTGCCAAGTTTTAGCGCCTCCTCGTTCGCGGCCGGGAAGGCGGTGGCGCGAATACCCATGGATCTGAAGACAGCGGAGGTGGTCTTAGTGGTAAGCTTACCCATGGAGGGAAAAACAAGGTGAACATGGGGGTGAGCGAAGGGATACTCCCTGCCCTTTGCATCTATGAAGACCTGCTTTGCCGGATCGAAATATGTCCTCATTGGCGCGGTAGGAACGGGGGGATAAAGGCTTTTCCTTGACAACTCTCTATAATTCTTAATGATGTCCATGAATGCCTCGATCCTTGTCTCCAGGCCGGCATCGGCCACGTGAGAGTCCAGTTCAAGGATCAGAAAGGGTTTCCTTCCCATAATCGTGCGGAAGTATCCCACGAGGAAGGAATCTGGACCGCAGGAAAAATTCGTCATGTAGCATCCGAAGAGTTGCGGATGTCTTTCCACGAACCTCGCTCCCTTGAGGATCATCTGCCCTGCCGACCAGTACATCCCGTCATCGGCCTCTTCCTCTTCGAAAGGGAGAAAATCGAAGGGGATCGCCGCTACCCCCCGGGAGGCAAATTTTTGGGGAATCCCCATATTTGCCTCTGAGACGAAGGCGTTGTAAGATCTGCCAAAGATGACAGCGGCATACCGTTTTGGTTCCCTTTCCAGCTCTCTTAAGAACTCAAGCCCCGCCTCCTTCATCTCCCCTGTGACCATTCTTTGAATTTTTAAGGCGTGGGCGAAGGTGCGGCGTGCCTTTCTCCTTCCACATCCCAACTTCTCCCCCATCATGACGAAGGCATCCCCTGCCGCCTCGTACCCCCCGGAAAAGTCAATGACCGGCTTGATCACCTTCTTTTTAGAGATCAACTCTCTGAATGTCTCCTGGTCCTTGAAGGCGCTGGTGAGATAATAGGGTTCGCCCTGGGAAAGTGGACAGGTTGTGCTTTGCCTGTAGCCCTTTTCCACATATAATCCTTTAAATTGGGGGAGAAAGAGATAATCCGGTTTCCTTTTCAGGAGATGGGAGAGAAAACCATGGGCGATTTCGGCGGGATAACAGAAAGGCGCCCGGGCGCGGTCAACCCCCTCCTGCTCGGAGACCTCAGGGAGCAGGACACGAAACCCGAGGTGGGAGAAGAAATGGTGGTACAACGGATAGTAGGTGTTCACCAGGAAAGATTTATTAATCCCTATTGTTTTGGAATTGCTTCCCGGCGCTTCCGTTGGGGCCAGCGGGGACACATACTTACGGAAAATAAGGTTTTCACGGGCGCTTACGAGATCGAGTTTTTCCGCATCCACGTGGATATTAAAACGCAGGTTGTACCATCTGTTGCAGGCGCCCCCGAAGGGATAGGTCTTCTCCTCTATCCTGATCCTGGCGATCTCGCATTTCCGGTCGCATTTCTCCTTTCCTCCCGGACAGATAAATGGTTTTTCGTATTCTATGGTCCTGTCCTTTAATGTTTTGAGGGAAAACGTTTTCTCCTCCATGAGATTGAGTTGCAGCCTGCGTTTTATCTCGAGGGCGACGCCAAAGGCGCCCATCAGTCCTGCCTCGGGGGGCACGACAATTCTCTTTCCCGTGAGAGAAGCCATGGCTACCGGTACCGCCCGGTTGTAACAGACGCCTCCCTGCATGAAGATATTATTTCCCACGGGCCTGTTTCCCTTTACACGGTTATTGTAGTTCATGCAGATCGAGTATACTAAGCCCGCGACAATATCCTCTCTTGTCATGCCCTCATGGGAGGCGTTTTTTATATCGCTGCTGATAAAGGCGGCGCATTGATCATTAAAGTTGGGGGGCTTTCGTCCGCGCAGCGCAATGTCTCCGATTTCCTCCATCTCGATCCCCATCGTTTCTTTGGCCGCTTCCTCGAGAAAAGATCCCGTCCCTGCGCTGCAGGCATCGTTCATGGCGTAGTCCGAAGGCACCCCATTCCTTATATAGGTATATTTTGCATCCTGCCCGCCGATCTCGAAGATAGTGTCCACTTCCCGGTTAAAAAACAGCGCCCCCGTGGCATGGGCAATAATCTCGTTGACGATTCCCTCGGTCATGGCGTGTAATCCCGCTATCTGCCTGCCGGAACCGGTTACCCCCAGACCGACAATGCTTATCTTATCTTTTAGGTCACCGAGCTGGTCATAGAGACTGGCGTAACATTCTCTCGAGGCCTGTACGGGATTACCCTTCGTCCTCAAATACACGGAAGCGAGGATCCTGTCATCCTCGATCGAGAGCAGGACAGCCTTAGTGGTGGTTGATCCCACATCGAGTCCCAGGATACAGCGGTCACCCTCCTTGGGGATTCCCCTTTCCATGGTCTTGAAATCCACCATGTCTTGAAAATCTTGCAGAGGAAGGAGATAGGAAAAAGACCCCCCTTCCTTTCTGAAAAGTTTTTCCCATGGGGGTATGGGCGCTGTTTCATGATCCAGGGCCCATATTGCGGCGCCGAGCGCCTCGAAATAGGGCGCCTCTTTCGGCACGGTTAAATTTCTGATTTCCCTTTGCAGGCAGTCAATCAGAACGGGGTTCTGGGCGGTGCCACCGACAATCATGATATTGTTGCGGGGGACATGTTTCATCACTTCCAGTATCTTGCCGGCCATCATCTCGCATAACCCGGCGGCAATCCGTCCCTTCGGCACCCCTTTGTTTGTTGCGTGCGTACAATCGCTCTTGCAGAAAACGCTGCAACGCCCGGAGACCTTGTAGGGTTTCTCCTCGCGGGCAAAATGGATTGCCTCCGCAAGGGAGATGCCGATCCTCCGGATCTGCTGCATAAAAAACTCCCCTGTCCCGGAGGCGCATTTGTTGCCCGTCTGGACAGAGCAGATTCTCCCATCCTTGTCCAGGACGTAAACGAGAAATGTTTCCCCTCCGGCGCTTACCACGGCATCGAGGTTGTTTCCGCCGCCGTTTAGATGTGAAAGCGCTGATTCCACCGCTTCCGCCTCTGAGATGGAGGAGAGATTAACCGCATGCCTGAACTTTCTACCCGTGACGGCTACCGGTGAGAAACTATCTGCGGGTAAATTTCTGAACACCTCAAGGAGAGCCTCTCGTGGATTACCGTCATGAGGCCCTGTTTGTGTAAATATCGTCTGGATATGGCCATTTTTCCCCCTTTCGATCCCCACTGCGGACAGCGTTGTGGCGCCTATGCATATCCCGAGACTTTTCAATTCCTTCACCCTATTTTGTTTTATGTTAACCCTTTAATTTTTTGACCAGCAGCGCCACCCTCTTTCCTAATTTCGCCGCATTGTCGGCCGCATCTTTATCCGGCGCTCCGACACAGGAAACGCCGTAATGACCGGTTGCATCCAAGGGATCCCCCACGATAATCATACCGTAGATCAGAAAGGCATGGATAATCGTCATCATCGTCGTCTCTTTTCCGCCGGAAGGGTCTCCGGACGTTGCAAAGGCGGCCCCTATCTTATCTTCCATATTCTTGCGGATGCCGACGTACTTCTCAAAAACCGCCTTCATTTCCGCTGCCATCCCTCCAAAATAAACGGGCGAACCGGCAACAATGGCATCAGAAGTTAAAAAATCCTCTTTCGTCACTTCAGATACCGTCTTCAGGAGGCAGTCCACATTTTCAACTTCCCTGACACCCCGGGCAATTTCCTCGGCCAGTTTCCTGGTATGTCCCGATTTGGAGCAATACATCACTAAAACCTGCATGATTTGTATACCTCCCTGGATAAATTTTTTCTCTAAATCTTTGCCCTGAAGATACCCTCCTTACGCTCTTTCTTCAATGAACCTCATAATTGAAAATCATACACAACTTCCGTGTACCTGGCAATCTAATTTTAGGTTGGTGATGCTTCGGATACTTTCGCTGCATTTAATCAACCACGGACTTGTACCCTTTATTATCCTTTGACAAACAGCCCTTTATTATCCTTTGACAAACAGTCTTCCTTTCTGTAATATTTTTTGGCAAAAGAAGTAAGTTCCTGCTAAGCGTAATGGGTTTGTAAGTATAATAAAGGTAAGCGTTCAGCTATCAGCGATCAGTAAGACAGGTCAAAACAAAAACTTACGTATTTTACAAGCATTCAGCCGTCAGCGATCAGTAACCCCTGGTATCTTTTTGTTTTTGCTGAAAACTAGAGGGTGATAGCTGAATACTTACAGCGAGGACATGTGTAAACTTTTGGTTATCAACAAAGCTACTGGTGAACAAAGAGAGCTTCCTTTAAAGGAGTTTCCCATGACCACGTGTGGCAAGGTGAAAGAGGTAGATTTGAGGAAAAGAGGAAGGAAAATATTTAACCAGCCGGAAGAGAAGGGGTCTATTTCTTGAGACCATCTTTACACGAATATAAGCTCCAAAAACCTTTAATTTGCAATGAAAAGCGACTGTTAAATAGGAAGTTGTCATGGACTCGTTGAAAGAAGTTGAGGTGAATACTGCGAGGGACGCACTGGCACTCCTGAGCCGTATGGTTTATAGAAAGTATGGTGATGAGGTTCTGCCTCTTATAGGGGAGGTGTGCCGCAAGTTGGGAAGGGCTATTGGAAACCAGATGAGAAAAAATTTGGATTCCTTTGACCTAAAGAGTGTTGGCAATGTATTTTTGGAAGGTGCCAGACGGCGTAAAAGTCCGGTAACACTACTCGAACTCACAGAAAAGAGGATTAGGGTAAAAAGTGAACGGTGCGGATTGGGCTTGGCTGGTGCCGGTCGTCCCATATGTGAGGCTATGATGAATATGGATATAGGGATATTTGAAGCGGCTACAGGGGAAGAAATCGCTCTCTCTATCTTGAAGACAGTAGCAGATGGTGACGAATGTTGTGATGTAATATTTACTTTAAAGGGTTAGTGCCGAGGAGGTGATTTATGTCGTTAGTTATCTATGAGAAAAAGGGTAAGATCGCCCATATTACCCTGAATCGTCCTGAGAAGTTGAACGCCCTGAATCCTGAGCTTGTCAGTGAGTTAGCGAAGACCTGGGTGGATTTCAGGGACGATGATGACGTGTGGGTGGGTGTCCTCACGGGCGCTGGGAAGGCATTTTGCGCCGGGGTTGATATCGCATCGGACGTGGAGATGTTGGAGGCGATGAAGGGCAATCCTCCGTCAAGGGTGATTTCTTGGGAGAAAGAGGCGCCTGTTTGGCGTGCATCTCCTGCAAGATATGATGTCTCGAAACCCATTATTGCGGCCATCAACGGATATTGTCTTGGTGGAGGCTTGTGGCTGGCGTTGGAGAGCGATATAAGGATTGCCGTTGAGAGTGCTCAATTTGGGGTGCCGGAGCCTAGGTTGGGCATGCCGGCAACCTTTACTGCGCTTCTCCAGCGCTATATCCCCCGAGGGGTTGCCCATGAAATGCTCCTTACCACAGATAAAATCAGCGCTCAGAGGGCCTACGAGGTGGGGCTGGTGACCCGGATAGTTTCCGCTGAGCAACTTCTCCCTATGGCAACGGAGATGGCTGAGAGTATCTGTCAAAATAGTCCTCTCGCAATAAGGGCAGTGAAAGAGCTGATTAGGAGAGGCGAGGATATGAGCCGCCCTGATGCCATGTCTCTAACAGACCATGTAACTCATAGCCTGATGCGCACTGAAGACATAATGGAGGGTTTTAAAGCCTTCGTGGAGAAGAGGTCACCTATCTGGAAAGGGAGATAGCGCTTATTTTTGTGACTACTCAGGTAGTTAGGCTGAAGGTGGAAGGTTTTTAGGGATAAATTACCATTGGTAATGTCAAATAAAGTATGAAAGAATAAGGTTAAAGGCATTGATTTTAGAGGGATATTTTTCATATAAAGGGGGAGGAAATCCTAAATCCTAAACTCTAAATAAACTCAAAATGGATAAAACTCAAAACCCAAAACCATATGATTTAGGAGAAAGAACTAAGAGATTCGCCATGAGAGTGCGTGAGTAAATAATGTTTTGAGTTTTGTATTTTTAGCTTTGGATTTATTTAGGATTTAGAGTTTAGGATTTAGAGTTTTTAAATGCATAAAGGGTAAATAGTTTTGACAGTACCTCCATCCGGATTGGGGGGGTATATGGTTTCTGCCGAGGCTGGTTGGCTACGCCAAAGCAGCGGAATTGATCTTCACCGGGGATATAATAGACGCTGAAGAAGCGTTGCGAATTGGTATGGTTAATAGGGTAGTGCCCCATGATGAACTTCCTCAGGCAACAAGGGAACTGGCCCAGAAGATCGCAAAAAACGCCCCGATACCAATAGCCCTGGCAAAGAGAGGCCTTCAGAATTTTTATAAGATGGACCTGGCCCTGGCAAAGAGAGGCCTTCAGAATTTTTATAAGATGGACCTGGCCCAGGCAGTGGATTATGAAGTGATGACTCTCAGTGTGTGCTGGAACAGTGAAGATAGGGTTGAGGGTATGAAGTCTTTTGTTGAGAAACGGGATCCAGTTTTTAGAGGGAGATAATATATGCCAGTGGGAATACTGGCAAAAAAGGCTCCGCGCATTAACCCGCTGCTGCTGGCGACCCCTCGCCAAAACCTTTCCCACATCCATCCGGTAGATCTCTGCAACTCTTGCAGAGGCTCTCCATGAAATGAAGGATTTTACCAGTCATGTAAGTGAGAGTGCCCATCCTGAACAACCAAGATTGCCTAAGTCTTATGCTCAAAACATTATATCCTTGACAAACAGCCTTCCTTTCTGTAATATTTTTTGGTAAAGGAAGTAAGTTCCTGCTAAGCGTAATAGGCTTGTAAGTATAATAAAGGTAAGTGTTCAGCTATCAGCGATCAGTACCCCCTGGTATCTTTTTGTTTTAGCTGAATGCTTACATGGAGATTGTTGTAGAGGAATAAAAATTATGGGCGAGGGGATATCGGATTACAACAGGTGTATCATTGACCTGAGGCGGCATATGTGGCTGGCCGGTGTGGAGGTAGAATTACGCAGGCTTATCTGGCAGATAGCCGTTACAGGAAAATACATCTCTGCCAAGATCCATGAGTCGAACCGGAAACTGGCCGGTTTTAGAAATATTTACGGAGAAGAGCAGCTCTCCCTCGACAGAAGCGCCGACGAAATCCTCAAAATTCAACTCCAGTTTTCAGGATTTGTCCGGGAATATACCTCGGAGGAGAGTGATAGCGTTATCAAGATAGGCCAGGGTGACGAGAAATATTTCGTAACAGCGGATCCTCTTGACGGTTCTTCTCTGGTGGATACCAATCTTTCCATCGGCACCATCATCGGCATTCACAAGGAGTCAATCTTTGCCGAAGGGAGGAAAACGATGGTAGCGGCCATGTATATCACCTATGGTCCCCTGATCACGATGGTGTATACGGCAGGCCATGGGGTCCATGAGTTTGTTTTAAACAGGGAGGGGGAATACGTCCTCTCTGAGGAAAACATCACCTTGAAGGAACGGGGGTCAATTTACTCTCTGGGGGGACTAAGAAAGGACTGGACACCGGAACACCTGAGATATGTGGAATACCTCGAAGATACGGGATACAAACTTCGTTACAGCGGAGGATTTGTACCGGACATCAACCAGATCCTGATCAAAAAAGGCGGCATATTTACCTATCCTGCATTAAAAAAGAGCCCTCACGGGAAATTACGCCTCCTATTTGAGCTTCAACCCGTCGCATTTATCGCTGAACAGGCCGGCGGATTAGCCACCGATGGCAAGAAAGATATCCTGTCCCTTAAGGTAGAAGAGTTAAATCAGCGTTGTCCCATCTATATAGGAAGCCGTTTTGAGGTGGAAAAGGCAAGGGAGTTCCTGGCGAAAGGCTGAAATCGCTTTTTCTTGTATTGCTGAAGCGGTTATTTTTGCACCTCATGAAACGATTTTGATTCTTAGGCCCTGAAGGCGACTCACGTCCTGCGTATGCCCTACATGCTATCTGTTATAGCGAACGGATTAAATAAGTTGACATAAATCACCCTCCCCTTAATCCCCTCCCATCAAGGGAGGGGAAGTAGTTAGTCGCTCCCTCTCCCCTTGTGGGAGAGGGTTAGGGTGAGGGGGATACCAATTAATTTTTGTCGTTCACTATAGATTTAAAAACCCCATTTATTTTTGCCATTAGTTCTTCCGGTGTTACCGGCTTGGCAATAAAGTTTCTTCCGCCAATTATTCCCTCCTGTGATTGGACCACCTTTCTCGATGCTATCGCAGTAATGAACAGGATGGGAATGTTTTTTGTTTTCGGGCTATCGAGCAGTTGCTCCGCAACCTGCCCGCCACTCATCTCCGGCATGATAATGTCCAGAAGAATCAGATCGGGATGTTCCTTTGAAGCCATGACTATCCCCCTGGAGCCGCTTGTAGTCGTCATTACTTCGAATTTTCCTGTCTTCTCGAGATTGAGCTTGACAAAAAAACAGAAGTCTTCTTCGTCATCAATGAGCAGGATTTTTTTCTTTGTAGGCGGCGCTTCCGATTTATTTTCTCCGTCCATGATGTCCTCCCATACTTACTTTGCCTTTTCAGCGTATTTTCAGCAATATCGCAGCTTTCCGGTTTTTTTTAGCGGGGGTTGCCGGCGGGTAATCTGATGATGACCCGTGTCCCCTTTTCAGGTTCACTTTCTATCCGGATCGCCCCATGATGCTTATCAATAATTCCTTTTGTAATAAAGAGTCCTAAACCCGCATTTCCAGGGGTATCCCTTATTGTATAAAACGGATCAAACACTTTTTCAATTTTATCTTCAGGGATACCACAGCCCGTATCAGCAAAAATGACCTGCAGGTAGTTTTGATCTGCTCCACTCTTTATTGACTCTGTACTGATGGTGATAGTTCCCCCATTTTGTATGGCTTCGACCGAGTTCAAGAGGATATTGACGAATACTTGCTTGATCTGGTTGCTGTCAATAGTTACCGTCGGCGCGTCTGGAGAGAATTGCCTGATTATTGTTATGCGCCTGGATTTGATATGATGTTCCGTAAAAGACAGGGTTTCTTCAATGATAGGCGCAATCTTCGCTTCTTCTGTCTGAATTGGCATCTGGCGGGTAAAGCTCAGGAGACCTTTTACTATGAAGTCTGCTCTCAGGGCAGATTTTTTTATTCTCTCCACAATGTCAGCCAGGAGGGCATCAGAGGCTGCCGATGTTCTTAAATACTCCACCCCCTGGATAATGATCGCCAGAGGATTCTTCACCTCATGGGCAATGCCGGCGGCTACCACGCCCACAGCGGCCAGTTTCTCAACCTGCATTAGATCCTCTTGAAGTTTTCTCTGCATTTCTTCCGCCCGTTTTTGTGCGGTGATATTTACAGCAATACCTCGCAACCCAACGGCATTGTTTTCGTGGATGATAGGACTGGCATAGACAACAATGGGGAAGTTACTTCCGTCTTTTTTCAATGCCGTATATTCAACACCCCCTACGTTTTCCCCATTGAGAATCCTCCGAGTATTTTTAAATGCCCTGTCCCTGTCTTCTGGAATAAACATATGAATAACATTCAGGCCGTCTTCAAAATCTTTCCGGGTATAACCGAATAATTCGAATGCCGCTCTGTTTGTGAACAGGAGGCCACCATTCCGATCCGTTTCAAATACCGTCTGGGGCAGCAAATCTGCGAGTTCCCTGAATCGCGCCTCGCTTTTTCTCAGGGACATCTCGGTATTCTTGCGTACGGCTATTTCTTGCTCCAACTTAATGTTACGTTCTTCAATGTCTTTTATATATTCCGCCAGTTTTGCATGGAGCAGAGCATTCTCCATGTTGAAGCTGATATCAACTAACATGGTGGAAAGAATATTTTCATCGTTCGTGTCAAAGACCTCTCCGGTTTTTTTGCGCGAAAGATTAAGAACAGCCACAACTTCATCTTTGTTTCCTATGCAGATGGGCATACTTAAAAATGAGGGAGGACCATATTGGGGGTCATTTTTCTTCTGGAATCTCGGATCGTTTTCAATGTCTTTAACGAGGAGTGGTTTTTTCTCTGAAATGATATGCTGTATTAAGGAGTCTTTAATATTGACATGCGCACCCTTTTCCAGGCCGGTAATCCCCCTTGACCCAACGAGGCAAAGGCGCCCTGATTGAGAATCAACCGCAAATAATGATCCAATTTGTGCATTTGTAACAGTAAGGGCTATGTCGAGTACGCTGTTCAGCAGTTCTTCAGTATTGGTATTTTTTATAGCGATTTCGGAGATATCTTTGATCGCGTTCAGTTCGAGGGTTCTCTGGGTTGCCAGCTTAGTTGTCTGTTCGAATTTCTGTAAGAGATTGTTGAATGACGCGAATATGTCATTTAATTCCGCCGCATCTTTTTTGAGATCCATTGAAATTACTGTGCCGGATTCAGTCGCTTCTTTCAGTGATCTCGCCGCAGAATAAATACTGTCAAAGATATACCGAAGAAGCATAAGGCCTGCAAGAATGAGGAGGAGAATGAAGGCAAAAACGATCAAATGATGGAAATCGAATATGACATCTGTCTGATAGAGGATGTAAGAAAAAATCAGGACGGGGAGAACAAAAATCAGCGAAGCAATGATGAGGAACTGGTATTTTAGTCCTTTATAATACGAACTATTCATTAAAAACTTCCTCACCGGGGAACCTTATAACGAAACGACCAAGATCATTGATGACGGCCGACACATTGATTTGAAACAACTCACTTTCCGGCGGGTCGAGTATAGGAATAAGCCCCTTACATGTCAACAGAAAAGGACCACCTGTCATGGCTATGCGGATATCAAATATGCGGGATCACCTGACCAAAATCGCGTTGCTCCCCGGCGCCACTTGGGAGGCCTTCCGCGTCAGGCTGCTGTCCATCGTGGCAAAACCTTCATTTCTTGGCTGGTTCAGGCTTGCAGCCTGAACCATTTGTTAATATCCTGAATCATTTGTTAATATTTGGTTCAATCTGCAAGATTGAACCAGCCCCAGATACCAATCAAGTGCCTGGGCCGCCTGTAGCGCTTCTTCCATAGCAACTGTCGGCAGGCCAAGTATGTGCCGCACGCGCCCTACCACCATAGCCCTGCCAAGCTGATAGCCCAATGGGGAAGAGAGCACCCAGATCAGCTCAAGCAGCACCGTTTTCAGAACATAGCACTGGTGCGACGCGAGAAAGTTGGTTGCCAGCAACGTCTGGCGGCGATCGTCCTTGACCGCGTAGCGAACCAGGATATTGGTGTCAACCGCAATCATCGCCGTTTTCCCGCCTCTGCGGCAATCGCCCGATCCATATCCTCAATCGTCAACGGGGTACCGGAATAAATGGGAGCCGCGTCCGCCAGTTCCAGCAGAGTTTCAGCAAAGGGCTTGGCCGCCCGGATGATCACTTCGCTATCCCGTTCCAGAATCACCAGCTCTGTACCCGGCCCCCAGTGGCGAAGGTCGCGGATCGCCTTTGGCAGCACGAACTGCCCCTTGCTTGACAATCTGACCGTCTCCATATTCACACCTCCAGTAAGAATCTTGTAAGAATTATAACCGGACATCCCTGCCGATGCAAGTTAAAAGTCAGCAAAATATCCACCACTCCTATGGGATTGCCTGCTTCTTAATTGGTAACTATTCAGCCTTGATCTAAAGCCCTGTATTCTAGACAGCCGAGACGGCTGTCCTACGTCGTAGGTGGTTATACAACAAGTAGGACAGGCGTCTCGCCTGTCATGGCTGAATAGTTACCTTAATTGTTTCATAAAACCAAACGAGATTAAATACGGGAAGCGCCCCTGGTTTTTAAAGGGTTATTCCGTCATTCAGACTGGCGATGATGATTCAAGTTTAAGATGACTTACTGATCAATGGTCTGAATTGTCTGCTTTGAACGAAAATATCGTTACGGATTGAGGTTTAATTATCGCTCAAGGTACAGCTACCGCCTGTAATTTGAACCCTGCCATCTCTAGGCACTACTGTTCCAGTCCAGTCCGTCGTCCCGGCATCGAAGGTTGCCGACATATTAAAGGTGATAGGGTTCCCGCATGGAGTATCGCACGGTGTGGTGGTGGTGGTGAAAAAAGTGACTGTACTTCCCTGGTAAAGATCTACAAAACTTGCCGCTGGAATTGGTACGAGTGTGGCTGAACCGCCGAACTGGGCGCACTTTTGCCCCCCCGTGTTATTCTGTATCCTGATCTTTGTTTTCTGAGTGGTGCATACCCTGTTAAATAGTTCCCCGATTGTTAATTCGGCAACAAGGTCTCCATAGGTACTATCATTCGTCCTGTTGGCCATTTCGTATTCACGGGATGTGCCGGCGGCATTCTTGCCAGTTAAACTAGGTAAAGGTGGGGGAGGTTGCACGTTGAAGACATTATTAATAGGTGTTTCACTGATAATAACAGCGGCAATGGCATAGCCTTGAGGTACTCCCGCTAATGCACCGATTTGGCCGTTATCTGCCGCATCGTTTGGGTTCGTAACACAGGGCTCCCGCAGAACACCCGTATCAGTTCCGTGAGACATATATTCAAATAAAACGCCGCAGAACGTATCCTGGGTTGTGTTGGTCAATCCCGTACCCGCTGTGGTCTCGTGACTGACGTCATACCGGAAAACATTACCAAAAGAATCCCTGCCTCCAGGCAACTGGAGTTGGAGGGTCTTAAAAGGCACATAACACGGCGGTGTTGCACAAGTGCTGGTACAATTACAATTAAAGGGTGGGGTCGGTGGAGGAGGAGGGGGAGGAACGGCTGGGTTCGCATCACCTTGATTGTTCGGCGGCAAAATGGTGTCCGGACAGGGAAGCCTGCCATTGGCAATGGCAAAATTTATGACGGAGTTTTTGATGTTATCCAGGTTGGTTTTTGTGGTGGATAATCTTGTGCTGTCAATAGTAGATCGCCAGAGTGTAACAGCCGCTCCCGTTATCAATCCGATTATCACAAGAACAATGGCCAGTTCAACAAGTGTAAAGCCTTTTTTCTCTCGGAATATCTTATTCATAGGAAATTGCTTAGGCTTTAAAAGCTTCACGAAGTTTTCTTTGCCTCGTACTCCTTGATAAATAAGACGATCTCACGAATAAAACGATCAAAATCCGGGAGATTATGGGTAACGATATCATGAATCTCATCAGGTGTGACTTCTCTGTAAAAATGGACCATGCGGTTTCTGTAACCGGCCATTTTTACAAGTAAATCGGCAAGCTCCCCGGTAATGATGCCTTTTTCTCCAAGTTCCCTGGCGATCACTTTGTATTCAATTCCCCTGGAACCATAGGTCTTGGCCAGGATATGCCTTCCGATATCAAATACGGCTTCCAGGGATCGCCGTAAATAACTCTCAACAAAGGGAGGATTTTTCTTATCAGACAAAAACACTTCCTTTGTCATAGAGGCAAAGGAGCGCAATTCTGAAAGATAGCTCTCTATCAGACAGACAAGATCAAGGATGCGGGGTATATTCAAACTGGAAATAACCATCTTCAATGGCCTCCATGATCTCACGATCCATCATCCGTTTTTTAACGATCAGGTCTCCCGCCAGCTTCATGATTCTCTCTTCAAATTGATCCGCAAGGAATTCATCGGCTTCATAGATCCGCACCCCCTTGACGATTTCATACTGCAGCAGGATATTAACTTCGTGTGCAAAAATCAGATCAATGTCAAAGGGATCGAATATCTTTCCCAGATCTCGGTAAAGATTTCCGTATGTTTCCATAGGCGACAGGGGAGGATTCTGGAAGGCCACGGCGATATCGAGATCGGACGCATCATCGGGAGTGACTTCGATCCCTTTAAGATATTGATTTCCAGTCGCGGCCTGGGAGCCGAAGAGATAGATCAGGGACAGATTATACGCTTTGGCAACGGCATGGATTTGGTAAAACTTGTCAGACATCAGCAGCGCCCCGACCTTGGTTGTATTGGTTGTTATTTTAGCCTCCGGGAACGATAAAGTCAAAAAAATATCGAGCCGTAGAGAAACGGCAACAAGTGTGAGGGGTATTGAAGTAAGGGGAGGCACGTACCTCCCCTTATCTGTCAGGTCAGAACTAATTTAAATGGATAGACTTGAACCCGCAGTTCTGTAATGTTGTTAGTTGCTGTCTTTTTATGAGTTTCAATTTACAGCTTGAAGCCGATCGTGAATACGCCTGTCGTCGCCGTCATGTAATCGCCGGCCTCCGATCGTATCGTGCCCCTACCGGCGGCTCCATCGTCGTATTGTCGGTCAAGAATCTGGCAAATATCATACGGGATGTTCTGCAGGTGGATCCAGTGAGCCAACTGGACAACGGAACCTGCTCCAATGGCAGGCATCTGGTAATAGCTAACGGCAATGGCTCCGCCATATGGATGGGTGGGGTTCGTAAATCCGCTCCCGCTGATAATACCCGCTTGCCTCACTTCAGACCAGAGATCGCATTGCTCTGTTCCCGTTACTGTGCAGGTGAAGTTTGGCGCCGTGCTCGCCGCCCCGACAGCAATCAGAGCATTTCCATTACCGTTAGTAACGGCAGGGTTTGTGAATTTCGTAGTCGCCTGAGGGTCATCACCAGGGTAAAACCCATATCGATCATAGTACGTGTAAGTGGCCGCAGCGATTTCCTTCTGGGCATTGAATGCTCTCTTAATCTTCGCATTGGTGATGAGTTCCTGTCCTTTAAAATCCCCGCAATGAGGATTCCGATAATCACCAGAACGATAGCCAGCTCCACGAGGGTAAACCCCTTCTCTCCTTTTGTCTTCGCAAATTTCAACATTTTTACCTCCTTTTTATCATTGATTTTATGTAACTACTCAGGTAGGCACAAAGGCTTGAGAGCACCAAAGGCACAAAGTCGAGAGATCTGAAGAGAATGAGTTGCTTAAGTTCCTATAAGATGTTTACAAAGCGGTATTTGGACAGGTTGTGTCCTGCATTCCGATCATATTCCTACAACTTTGTGTCTATGTGCCTTTGTCTCTTTGTGCCTGAATAGTTACGATTTTATTATCTATTATAGTAACTATTCAGCCTTGATCTAAAGCCCTGTATTCTAGACAGCCGAGACGGCTGTCCTACGTCGTAGGTGGTTATACAACAAGTAGGACAGGCGTCTCGCCTGTCATGGCTGAATAGCTACCTATTATAAGGCAAAAATATAAATTATCAAGAGATTTTACACCCTTTTTAATAATTACTTGAAATGAAAGTATTTTGCAATTACAATTCACGGTATTCTCAGTGGGTTTGAACCGTCCAGTTGAATGAGGCATCGTGAGGGATTTTCTGTTGAAGATGATAAAAAAGCCGGCGATTATGCTGTGCATGGCGGTTTGTCTTTTTTTACTGTTTATGCCGTTTTCAGTAGGGGCTTTTTGCTTTGAGGAAGCGGGAAATATGTACGGTATCAGTCCGGTTCTTCTTAAATCGGTTGCCCGTGCGGAATCGGGTCTGGATTCAAGCGCTGTAAACATGAACAAAAACGGTTCTGCCGATCTAGGCTTGATGCAGATCAACTCTAACTGGATCGAGACATTCCAGATTGACAGAAATGAACTTATGTCTGATCCCTGCTACAACGTAATGATCGGGGCGAGAATACTGAGGCAGTGTATTGACAGGCATGGATATTCCTGGGAGGCTGTTGGATGTTATAACGCGTGCAACAAGGGCAAGCGGGTGGACTATTCATGGAAAATTTTTCGTGAAATCGAGAAAGAAAAAGCGCGAAATAAAAAAATAGCGAAAAACAAAGGGACGCATCGGGAAACAGAAAATACAGGCCAATCCCTATACTTTAGAGTCCACGCCAAGGATAGTTCTGACATAAACGGTATGCCATGAGTCTCATAACAGATTTGCTTTCCAGAGTCAGGCAGCCAGACCCCAAAAGGGATATCCCCCCTATCCTCAGGGATTCTGTACTGGAAGAGACGGCGAGGAGAAAGGCCGGAAAAAGGCTGTTGATTCCCGTTATTGTCTTATTTGGAGTTGTTTTAGGATTCGGCGCCATTTCCCTCTGGGAGTCATTTCTCACACCGCGCACGGTTTCACGGATAACAGAACACACAACGCCAGAAGTTCAACACATCCGCCAGCTTGCAGTTCCTCTGCCACCGCAGTCCCGGTCAGAAGTTGCACAACCAGCACAGTCCCCTGCTGGTCCGCAAGCTGTATATACTGCTGTTGAGCGGAAGCCGAAGTCCAAACCTGTCCGTCCTACCCGCGAAAAATCGGTTACGAAAAGTTCTGAACAGGATGCAATACAGGATAAGGATCTGTATCTTTACATGGCAAGAACCTTTGAGATGGAAAAGAATTACCACCTGGCGCTTTCGAATTACAAGAAGGTCATAGTCATTGAACCTGACAATTACGTGGTCATGAATAATATCTCCTGTACTCTGATCCGCCTGGGTTCGTATGAGGAGGCAATAGAATATGCGAAAAGGGCTCTCAGCTTAAGGAGAGACTATACCCCTTCTCTCACAAATCTGGGTGCTGCATACGGCCAGCTTGGCAAGTATCATGAAAGTGAAGGTTATCTCTTAAAAGCCCTGTCCATGGAGCCGAAGAATCGAGTCATTCTGTTAAATCTCGGGCTTATATACGAAAAGATGGGCGCCCTTGATAAAGCCGGTAAATATTTTGTCAGTCTTTCTGAGACAGGAGAGGTTGAGGGGCACATGGGTCTTGCCCGGATTGCGGAAAAACAGGGACGAACGGCGGATGCCGTCAGTTTCTATAAAACGGCCATGTCTTTCGATAACGCAGGCTCTCAAGCCTGGAATTTTGCTAACGAACGATTGTTGCAGCTAACGAGGTGAATTGATCCTGACGATATGAGATGCGATCCAGCACTCCCGCCCATCGGCGATTTTTACTTTACACCACTTGTTCCCACTCAGTTCTGTCCATTCATCAATAACTTCAAAACTCTCGCCCTTCAAAGCGCGACCTGTTATTTCTGCCTGTAATGACGGCCTTTCCCTCAGTCGAGCGGCAAAAACGGCCACGGTTGCCTTTCTTAGTTGTTCCGCAGAAGCGGTTGGTCTTACAACCACCGGATTATCGGTGACATCGGGTGTGTTGTAATTGATAACAGTGATAGTAATCAAGGAAAACAACAGGAGGACAACAGTTCCATAACCAATAAGCCTTTGCCATGGGATCGTTTTTGGCTGAGATTGTGTGGCGTGCTTTACGGCATCCAGGACGTGTCTCCTGCTGATCTGGTGGCTTGTGCCGAGGTAAGCCACCATCATGGATCTTGATGTGATGAGGTTAATCAATCTTGGCACACCGCTCGAGAGTTTATATATTGATTTTTTCGCCTTTTCATCAAATATGGCAGAACCTTTACCCGCCTTGATCAACCTGAAAGTGATATAATCAGACGTTTCCACCTGTGTTAAAGGCCTCAATGTCGCTCTGATCGTGATCCTTTGATCCAGTTGTCTTAAGCCATCGGAACTCAGCCTCCTCTGGATTTCAGGCTGACCGACAAGGATTATCTGGAGAAGTTTTTCCTTTTCCGTCTCTAAATTTGAGAGCAATCTCAGTTCTTCAAGAGAGTCATCTGAGAGGTTCTGAGCTTCATCAATAACGATAATTACCCTTTTGCCTGCCAGTGAACGATCTATGAGAAAATCCCTGAAGGTTTTGATCATTTCGTTTTTATTTGTCGTTTGCAGGTGAATACTTAAGTCATCCAGAACGGCCTGCAGTAATTCCTCGGGAGACAGTCTGGGAGTCATAACAAGGGCGATTTCGGCTTTTTCTTTCCACCGTTCTATCAATATCTTGAGGATGGTTGTTTTTCCCGTTCCAGGCTCGCCGATGATCAGGGAAAACCCCTCTTTCTGTTCTACCGCGTAATCCAGTGAAGCCAGGACCTCATTGTGCATTTTGGAGGGATAAAAGTAAGAAGAATCCGGTGTGAGTCCGAAGGGATCTTCGCCAAGATTAAAAAATTCCAGGTAATCCATGCTCAATCAGGCCTTTCCTAAGTTTGAAAAAACATCATACATGGGCAGCAACACGCCTGCGACGATGAGTCCCATCAGAAGGCCTAAAATTATCAAAAGGATGGGCTCAATCATTTTCCCCACTTTTTCAGAGACATCGTCAACTATTTTGGCTCCTCGCTAAAATGTATGGGTAACCCGGCTTGAAATATGATAGAGATCCGTCATCATGGGATGAAGGAGGTTAAGACGGGACGGATTACTATGAGAGATACGGAACTATTTCAGTTGGCATTGGGTTTGACATCGCCATGGCTTATGGTGTCGTGTGAGTTTGATTTGGATAAACGTCGTCTGGACGTTGAGATTGATTTTCCCCGGGGCAGTTTGTTTGCCTGTCCCAGTTGCGGCAGAGAGGGATGCAGTGCATACGACACGGAGCGGCACTTGAACTTCTTCCAGCACGAGGCCTATCTGGCAGCCCGTGTTCCCCGTGTGAATTGCGGGGATTGTGGAGTCAAGACGGTAGAGGTCCCCTGGGCCCGTTTGGGGAGCGGTTTTACGTTGTTGTTTGAGGCGCTCATTATGATGATGGCCAAGGCGATGCCGGTAAAATCCATTGCCGATATTGTCAAAGAGCATGACACCCGACTCTGGCGGGTTTTGAATCACTAT
>Ga0210056_1000927_pt1 | contig 25336 bp, 25 predicted proteins | sample CryGeyCG2014_080_2_FD_183965 | JGI IMG/M metagenome (GOLD analysis project Ga0210056, IMG submission 183965) | Groundwater microbial communities from aquifer - Crystal Geyser CG07_land_8/20/14_0.80 (SPAdes) (version 2) | ecosystem: Environmental > Aquatic > Deep subsurface > Groundwater | place... | reverse complement strand
AACCAGGTTAGAAAACCGATATCTGCCTTAACTAAAAACAACAAGGCACATTACAAATCTATCTATTTTCCTATTTGTCTGTGTTTAATAAAATATAGAAATATAGGCAACACACCAATTGTTATTATGCTTAGCAAAAACAAAATATTATTTTTCTTCATACTTTTAAATTTAATTAAGTTTAACTAGTTTTACTCTGTCTTCTTTGGGAATCTGATCTATGCTCACAATCTGCAAAACCTGTTGATTCTTATTTGATGCTGTTTTTTCATATAGATTGCCGGTAACATCTGTTACTGGCAGTTTCCACATTTTTCCAGTTACGGGATCAACGATTAAAATACCAATCAAACCACCAAAAAGAATGTTGCCAAAATACCAACCGCTTAAAGTTGATTTCACTTCTACATACTGATCTGCGTATCCTGATTTTGAAAAAGTAATGTTGTAGGATTTCCCATGAAAATAAGCCTCACCTGCGGTTAAGGTAACGGTTGTTGGTGTTATGCCAGAAAATACTTTCAATCCCCTTTCATCTTTAATAAGAATATTTGCTCCATCAGGGTTGCTATTAATTGTCAATGGGAAATCACTCTTACCTACAATGCTAGCGCACCCGGTTAAAAATAACACCGGTAATATTAAAACTGCGGGCATTAACTTTGCTCTCATGCCCCCTCCTTTATTTAGCCTGAAAACAAAAAAAGCAACACTGGCTATTAGCGTTGCCTCAAAATTTAATAAGTCGACGTATCCATTTACCACGACCTTATAATTAGAAGTATTTAACCTATATTGCAATAAAACTATAATTTAGTATACACCTTACTATAGTTAGGTATCAAGAATTAATAAACCGTAGCATAATAAGGTGCAAGAATACTACTATCAGATTAAAATTGGGTAAACGTATTAAAGAATTGAGGATAAAACGCGGCTATACTCAAGAAAAACTCTCTGAAACGGCAAATATTGACTACAAATACATGCAGAAGATTGAAGGAAAAAATCCACCTGCCCTAAAGATTGATACTATTGAAAAATTCGCCAAGGCATTAAAAGTTAATCCGGGCGAACTATTAAAGTTTTAGAATGAGATTCTGTAAGCGCCTTTAGACTAAAAAGCAACCCCAATATAAATTAGAGTTGCTTTTTAGTCTACTTGCTGGCCTATGATTAATACTTACACCAAATATTTATGCCGTCCACTTTGCAAAAATCGTGCCTGTCAAAACACCCTATATCTCGCTGTGAACCAAAAAGCATAGTAGTAATGTGTATGGAATCAGCTCTATCCAGCCTATATTTACATTGTAATTCCAGCGCCTTTGTAACAATACCGGCTTCATTTGGTATAATCAGACGCAACCTTGTTCCAAACTTACTAATAATATTATTCAAAGCCACCATGTTATTCTCTATATCTTTTATATGAGGCATGATAACTAAGTTATCCTTTCGTTCTAACGCCTTTTTAGCCTGGCTTTTAGTGCCCTGAGATTTTTTGAGTTCATTTATAGTAGATACATAAATAAATTCGTCTATCAATATAGAAGAAAACGCAACGTGCGTCCTCTCTTTTACAAGCCTATCTATAAAATCTATAGCTGCTTTCCTCATATCGCTTTGCTCATGATGAATAATAGCGGCTACTAACAATGAAGTATCCCAAAACAAAATATTATTTTCCGGTAGATTATCTTTTTTGAGGTTTTTAAGGAAAGTATTATTTCCGAGCTTCATTTATCAGCTCGTTTATACTAATACCTTTTGCTATGTGGGAGCCCGATGAACATATTTGGGCAATGGATTTGCTGGAAATTTTAGGCGTATGATATACAACAGCCGAACCATTGTATAGCTTGAATATGGACTCTATCTGCTTTTCTCGCCTTTTGCGTTTTTCTTCCATAGCTTAATTTTACTAAAAATTCGTAAATTAGTCAAGTTAAAAATCACTGCAACCACGAGGGTTGGCTGTGAGCAGGGCTTCGAGAATTTTTGCGGCTTGGTCTCCGCGCGAAGTGCGGAGCGCAAAAATTCTCGTAGAGCGAGGCTGCCGCTGGAGCAGCCGAGCGTCCCTGCGAACAGACAGCCCGAGATGGTTGCTGAATATGCTACTTCTTTAGTATTTCCTTAAACCTCTTGGTCAGGAGGGGGACTATCTGGAATAAATCGCCCACTATGCCGTATGTGGCAAAATTGAATATAGGCGCATCCGGGTCTTTATTAATAGCTATTATAATGTCAGAGCTGGACATACCCGCTAAATGCTGTATCTGGCCTGATATGCCGCAAGCAATGTAGATTTTCGGGCATACGGTCTTTCCTGTCTGGCCTACCTGATGCGAATACGGTATCCAGTCAGCGTCAACGGCGGAACGCGATGCCCCGACCGCGCCTCCTAAAGCCTTTGCCAGGTCCCTTATCAGTGAAAAATTCTCAGGCGCGCCAAGCCCGCGGCCTCCTGAGACAATTATATCCGCCTCAGCAAGGTTTATTGTTTCCTCTATCTCATCAATAATATCAAGTATCCTGGTGCGGGATATCAATCTCTCATCAGCAAACGCTTCCTTTATGATCTCGCCTTTTCTTTTAATATCAACCGCTGCCTCTTTCATAACCTTATGGCGCACGGTTGACATCTGAGGCCTGTAATCAGGGCATATAATCGTTGCCATGATATTACCGCCGAATGCAGGGCGCGTCTGAAGCAGGATCTTTTTTTCAGGGTCAATCTCAAGGCCTGTGCAGTCTGCGGTCAAACCTGCGTTTAAGTTTACAGCCACCCTTGGAATAAGGGAACGGCCTATAAACGTTGCCCCGCATAATAAAATCTCCGGCTTATATTTTTCAACCAGGTCTATGAGCACGTTTGAATAAGGCTCTGGCTGGTAATTTTCTAACTTCTTTGATTCGACCAGATAAACCTTGTCAGCGCCCCTGTGTATCAAATCATTCGCCTTACCTGCTATATTATCGCCCAGCAAAACACCGCCCAGGTATACGCCGAGTTTATCAGCCAACTCCCTGCCCTTACCTAACAGTTCGTAGGAAATATTCTGCACATGGCCTTTTTTCTGCTCGCAGAAAACCCACACGCCTTTATAATCCGCCAGGTTAACAGCTTGCGGCTGGTGAACCTGGGCCTTGGTTAATTCTATGGCGCCGAATTTACACTCAGTAACACATGCCCCGCACAAAGTGCACTTATCAAGGTCGATTTCAGCTTTGTGCTGCGGCATTGTTATGGCGCCAAACGGGCACACCTTAACGCATAATTTGCACCCGACACATAAATTTTTTATGACCCTGATATTCATTTAATCAATATCTCCCGTATTTTTTTATTACATCAAGGGCGAATTTATAATTTTCGAAATCTACTGTAGGCGGTACAGGTTTATCGCCGTGATATATAAAACCGCCGCCTTTTTTAGCTATCTCCAGGCGGCCGCTTAATACGCTTTCTATCTCTTCTTTTTGTTTTTCAAGCACATCCGTAGGCATATTTCCGAACAATACAAGGTCCTTGCCGTATTCTTTTTTTAAAAAATTTATATCTTCAAAACCGCAATCTATCTCAAGCGGGTTTAGTGCCCTTATACCGGCCTTAAGAAGATACGGGATAAACTGCCTGCAATCACCGTCGCAGTGAAATATAATAGGCATCTCTTCTTTGTCAAAAAAAGCGCACAGCTGTTTATGGTATTTATGCAAGATGGCGTTGTATGTTTTTACAGAAAAATAACAGCCTTTTTTATACGCCAAATCAGACCACAGCCAGGCGCCGTCAAATATAAAGCCAAGATTTTTCAGCATATTATACATGCCTATGGACATTTCAGCGCTTGCTGAAAATATATCCTCAACCAGCTTCGGTTTTTCCGCGATTAAAACAAGCAGCCTTTCTAAGCCCAGCATAAGAGCGGCATGTTGAAAAGGCCCCAAAACTGCAAGAACAAGAAATAAATCCTTTGACAGGGCCTTTTCGTATTCAGCCTTAAAAGAACTACTGATCCTTGAGTCGCACGGCGCCAGAAGGGCTTTCAAGTTCTGCCAGTCTTTTATGATTTCATCCGGGCTTATTTTTTTATCAGCCAGAAGAAACGACTGGTCAAACTTAAAAAACTTAAGGTCATACCCGAAAACATCCTGATATTTTTGATCCCCCGGGATAAAGCCCTTTTTAACCCAGAGTTTTTCAGTGTCATCGCGCATGTAATCATACACGCCTATCCTGTCCGGAATCTTAAATTCAAGCGTGGTTTTTATGCGCTGGCGCGAGCTCATAGAATTTCGTCTTTAAGCAGCTGGATGAGTTTCTCTGTCAACTCGGCAGGCTCGCCTGTAAACTTTTGCCCGCCGCAGCGCGCAGGCGGTGTAAATATTTTTACAACCCTTGTAGGAGAACCGTTTAAACCAAGGCAATCCGGCTCAACATCCAGGTCTTTTGCGGACCATATTGTTATGTTGGCTGACCTGGCGCGCATCTTTCCTTTTAATGAAGGAAGCCGCGGCGTATTTATTTCTTTTACTACTGTAATCAAAACAGGTAAAGGCGTTTCTATAATTTCATATCCCTCTTCTGTCATACTCTCAACCCTTGCGCGCTTCTGGTCTATCTCTTCTATTTTTTTGACATAAGTAACCTGCGGTAAATCCAGATACGCCGCAATGCCGGGCCCAACCTGCGCTGTATCGCCATCTGCTGCCTGTTTGCCGCAGATTATTAAACTGTATTCGCCTATCTTTTCTATAGCCTTTGAAAGCGTATAGCTCGTAGCCCATGTATCACTGCCTGCAAATGCCCTGTCGCAAACTAAAATCGCCTCGTCGATGCCGAGTGAAAGCGCTTCACGCAGAGCCTCTTCTGCCTGCGGCGGCCCCATACATAAGACTATAGCCTTTGCGCCGAGTTTTTCTTTAAGCCGCACCGCTTCTTCAATGGCGTACATATCAAACGGATTAATAATACTCGCCACTCCCTCGCGGATAAGCGTATTCGTTTCGGGATTAATGCGGACATTATTCGTATCAGGGACTTGTTTAATGCAGACTATGATTGTCATTTACTCAAACTCTCTTTTATCAGTTCCAGGGCTATGACATTGCGCTGGATCTGGTTGGTGCCTTCGTAAATCTGCGTAATCTTGGCGTCGCGCATATATTTTTCAACAGGGTAATCGCGCATATAGCCGTATCCGCCGAATATCTGAATCGCGTCTGTCGTAACCTTCATCGCGACATCTGACGCGAAAAGCTTTGACATTGCAGACGCCTTTGAAATCTTTGCGGCGCCCGAATCAACCAATCTTGCAGTCGCATAAACCAATGCGCGCGCTGCCTCTGTCTGTGTCGCCATATCTGCCAGCATGTGTTGTATCGCCTGAAAACTTGAAATAGGCTTGCCGAATTGCACTCTTTCCTTTGCGTATTTTACGGCATGATCAAGCGCGCCTTGAGCAATACCTACCGCCTGCGCGGCAACTCCCGGACGAGACTGGTCAAATGTCTTCATCGCAACAATAAACCCTGAGCCTTCGCGGCTGAGCAGATTATCTTTATGAACCTTGCAATCCGTAAAAATAAGCTCATTTGTTGTTGAAGCGCGTATGCCGAGTTTCTTTTCTTTTTTTCCGAATGTAAAACCGGGCGTTCCTTTTTCCACTATAAAGGCGCTGGCGCCCCTTGGGCCTTTTGATTTATCCGTTATCGCGACTACCGTATATATCTGGGCCTCGCCGCCGTTTGTAATCCACTGTTTGGTGCCGTTTAAAATATAATAATCGCCGTCTTTTTTAGCTGTTGTTGCTATGGCGCCGGCATCGCTTCCCGCGCCTGCCTCTGTCAAACCAAATGCCGCAATCTTTTTCCCTGCTGCCAGGTCAGGAAGATATTTCTTTTTCTGTTCTTCATTTCCGTAAAGTATTATCGGATATGTGCCAAGCGCGCTTGCCGCATAACAGACCGCTATGCCGCCGCATGCCTTTGATAACTCCTCGGTTACTATGGCAAGGTCTACTGCGCCGCCGCCTGTGCCGCCATATTTCTCCTCAATGTATACGCCGAACAGGTCGCTTTCCGACAAAATCTTCATTATCGGCCACGGAAACTCCTCTGTCTCGTCATAATGCGCCGCAACCGGCGCTATTTTTTCTGTGGCTATCTGGCGCGCCAACTCCTGAATCATTTTTTGATTCTCAGTAAATAGGTAATCCATTATTTTTTCCTTTCATTGAATTTTCTTCAACGCAATAGTTGCATTGTGCCCGCCAAAACCCAGCGAATTTGAAAGCGCAACATTTACATCGGCTTTGCGCGCCTTATTTGGCACGTAATCCAGGTCGCATTCCGGATCCGGATTTTCATAATTTATTGTCGGCGGAATTATACCGTGCTTTATAGCCATAGCGCACGCCACTGCCTCAACTCCGCCTGCTGCGCCCAATAAATGGCCTGTCATTGATTTTGTGGAACTTACAGCAAGTTTGTATGCATGTTTTCCGAAAGTCTTTTTTATGGCCTTTGTCTCTATGGAATCATTATATTTAGTTGATGTGCCGTGCGCGTTTATATAATTAACATCTTCAGGTTTTATGCCGGCGTCCTTGACGCACAGCGCCATACATTCTGCAGCGCCCTCGCCCTCAGGATCCGGGGCTGTCATATGGTAGGCGTCGCCTGTCATGCTGTAACCTGTAAGTTCACAGTAAATTTTGGCGTTTCTTGCCTTGGCATGCTCTAATTCTTCTATCACCAGTATGCCTGCGCCTTCACCTATTATAAAACCGTCCCTGTCACGCTCAAATGGACGGCTTGCGTGCTGGGGATCATCATTGCGGGTTGAAAGCGCCTTAAGCGCGCAAAAACCACCGAAACCAACAGGCGTAATGCAACCCTCTGCGCCGCCTGTAACCATCACATCAACATCTCCGCGCTGTATAATCTTAAATGCATCGCCTATGGCATGTGTTCCGCTTGCGCATGCTGTGGCAACGCAACTATTAGGCCCTTTTAAACCAAGCATTATTGAAATCTGGCCTGAAGCCATATTAACTATAAGCATAGGAATAAGAAACGGGGATAAACGTGACGGGCCTTTTGTCAGATAAATCTCTACTTGTTTCTCTATAGTATGAAGGCCGCCTATTCCTGAACCAACTAAAACACCTATGCGCTTAGGATCTTCCTTTGTTATATCTATGGCGCTATCATCAAACGCCATCTTTGCCGCGTATACGCCAAACTGTACAAACCTGTCCATTCTTTTAATCTGCTTTGAGTTCAATATTGCGGCAGGATTAAAATCCTTAACCTCTGCGGAGAGATGGCTGGTAAATTTTGAGGAATCAAAAGCGGTCACCATACCAACCCCGTTTTTACCTTCCATAAGCGCGGACCAAAAATCATTAAGATTATTACCTACAGGCGACAATACTCCCATGCCTGTAATTACTACCCTTCTTTTTGTTATATTCATATAATAATATTACCTCATAATATAATAATATGGGGACAGGTTCCATAGGGGACCTGTCCCCAGTGTTTTACGGGGCCGAAAATTATCCCCAAATAATTTATATGCTTAGTTACTTCTTTGCTGATTTCTCATCGATATATTTTATGGCTTCACCGACTGTTGTCATCTTCTCGGCATCCTCATCAGGAATCTCAATTCCAAATTCCTCTTCAAGAGCCATCACAAGCTCTACTGTATCGAGAGAATCCGCTCCAAGATCATCTATGAATGATGCTGTAGGCGTGACCTCTTCGGCCTTTACTCCTAACTGCTCTGCTATTATTGCTTTCACCTTTTCTTCTGCTGCCATATTCCCCTCCAATTTTTCCAGATGAATATTTTTGCTTTCTTGTTACATCAACATGCCGCCGTCTACCTGAATAACCTGGCCGGTTATATAATCTGACAGGCTACCTGAGAGAAACAATGCCGCCTTGGCCACTTCCGCCGGTTGAGCAAGGCGCCCGGCAGGGATCAATTTCAAAAGCTGCTCTCTTACATCCTGAGGCAGCTTTGCTGTCATATCTGTTTCTATAAACCCTGGGGCTATGGCATTAACGTTTATATTGCGGCTGGCAAGCTCCTTTGCCAGCGATTTGGTCATACCTATCATGCCTGCCTTGCTTGCCGCGTAATTAACCTGGCCTGCGTTGCCCATAAGGCCGATTATGGAAGCTATATTGACTATCCTGCCGCTTCTCTGCTTCATCATAATCTTTGTAACGCTCTTGGAACAGTTAAACGCGCCTTTAAGGTTTATATTTATTACGGCGTCAAAATCAGCTTCTGACATCCTTATCAAAAGAGCATCGCGGGTAATACCCGCATTGTTGATTAGTATATCTATTTTTTTAAATTTGTCAAGAGTTTTGTTAATAGCAGCCTCAACCTGATCGGATTTGGCCACATCCACAACCAATCCCAGGCTTGTGCGGCCCAAGGCCTCTATATCCTTGACGCTTTTATCAAGCTGTTCCTGGTTAATATCAAACAATGCTACGTCAGCGCCTTCCTTGGCAAACAGAAGCGCAATCTCCCTGCCTATGCCCCTTGCGCCACCGGTAACTACAGCAAGCTTGTCTTTAAGCAACATTTGCAAACCCTCCGAATTTTCCAGCTATCACGCTTCGAAAATTCGTCCCGAGCGGCCGGCTATTGCAATGTAGCCGCGAGGGACGCCATTTCTTCAATCTCCTTAACCTTACCTATATTATATACCTTTATATTTGAATCTATGCGCCGTATAAGGCCCTTAAGGACTGAACCAGGGCCTATTTCCAAAAGCGTTGTTATGCCTTCGGCTGCCATAAGCCTGACAGAAGGCTCCCATAACACAGAACCGCTTACCTGGGCTATAAGGTTTTTCTTTATCTGTTCGGCATTATCCTGGTAATCGGCTGTTACGTTTGCTATTATCCTGAACTTGGGATTAAAAAACATGGCTGTCTCAAGTTCTTTCTGAAGCCTTGCTCCGGCATTCAGCATATATTTTGAATGAAAAGGCCCGCTGACATCAAGTATAACAACCCTTGTCGCGCCTTCGGCCCTTGCCAGCTCAGCAGCTTTATTTATATTATCCGTCAACCCTGATATAACTATCTGTCCCGGCGAATTAAGATTGGCTATTGAGACGCCGGCCTTTTCTGAGACCTTCTCAACTGCCTCTTCTGACAGGCCAAGCACAGATGCCATGGCGCCCTTATTCTCATCAGCCGCCTCCTGCATAAACTCACCGCGCTTATAAACAAGTTTTACAGCGTCCTCAAAATTAATCACGCCTGCCGCTATTAAAGCGGAATATTCACCAAGGCTTAAACCTGCGGCAACAACAGGCTGAATATTAAAATTAACCTCTTCCTGCAGCGCCTTAAGCGCCGCTATGCTGGTTGTAACAATAGCAGGCTGGCTTATATCCGTACGCGTTAATTCTTCTTTCGGCCCCTGAAAACAGATTTTTTTTAAATCAAACCCAAGCGCATCATTGGCTGCGTCAAATATATCTCGGGCTGCCTGGTATTTTTCATACAGGTCATGGCCCATCCCTATATACTGCGACCCCTGGCCGGGGAATATAAAACCGATTTTTTCCATAGCTAATTTACCACTTAATAACGCATGCTGCCCAGGTTAATCCTGCGCCGAATGCAACAAGTACAATATTATCGCCTTTTTTAATACGGCCTTCTTTTACCGCCTCATCAAGCGCCACAGCGGTTGATGCGCTTGACATGTTGCCGTACCTGGTAACATTTAAAAATAATTTCTCTTCAGGGATCTTCAGCCTTTTTGCAACAGCCAGTAAAATCCTCATATTTGCCTGATGAGGAATAATAAGATCCAGCTGGTCTACGCTTGATATACCTGCTTTTTTAGCCGCGTTGTTAGCGGCATCAGTCATTGCCTTGACAGCAAGCTTAAACACCTCATTGCCGCTCATCTTCAAATAATGCATCCTGTTATTTACGGTGTCAATTGTGGCAGGCATGGCTGAACCGCCCGCAGGCAGGTATAATAATCCCGTCTGGTTGCCGTCAGAGCCAAGATACGTCGAGAGAATACCGCCTTCATTAACCAGCCCCAAAACTGCGGCGCCTGCCCCGTCGCCAAATAAAACGCACGTGTTCCTGTCCTGCCAATCGGTTATAGAAGAAAGTACCTCCGCGCCTATCACAAGCGCGTTTTTATACTGGCCTGATTTTATCATACTTTCAGCGATTGAAATGGCGTATATAAAACCGCTGCAGGCGGCGGATACGTCAAAACATGCCGCGTTTTTCGCGCCTATTTTCGCCTGGACAAAACATGCTGTCGAAGGAAACTGCATGTCAGGCGTTATGGTGCCTACTATTATAAGATCTATGTCTTCCGGATTTAATTTTGCGCCTTTTAGCGCGTCCTGCGCGGCGAGAAACGCTATCTGGCTCGTCGGCGTGCCTTTTTCAACAAGATGGCGTTCCTTGATTCCTGTGCGGGTTATAATCCACTCGTCGGATGTATCAACCATGCGCTCAAGATCCTGATTGGTAAGGACCTTTGACGGAATGAAATGGCCTGTTCCTAATATACCTATCCTTTTATCCGGCATGTTCGCGTATCGCCTCGACTATGTGCTGGTTAACTTTATGCTTCGCAAATTCAGCTGCCACGCGTATGGCATTTTTTATCGCTTTTACATTTGAACGGCCATGGCCTATTATACATATACCGTCTACGCCTAACAGCGGCGCTCCGCCGTATTCAGAGTAATCCATATCCTTCTTTAATGCCTTAAAAACAGGCAGGCAGGCCAGGCCTGCTATTTGCCTTAAAATATTTTTATTTATCTCACGCTTGATAAGGGTTATCATTGTCTCTGCAATGCCCTCGGAAACCTTCAATACCGCGTTTCCGATAAACCCGTCGCATACTATAATATCAACCTTTGTATCAAAGATATGCCTGCCTTCTATGTTGCCCGCAAAATTAAGCTTACTGGAACTTAAAAGCTGGTGCGCCTCCTTGACAAAATCCGTGCCCTTGGTCTCTTCCTCGCCGACGTTTAAAAGCCCTATAGTCGGATTTTCTTTGTGAAGGATATACTTGGAATACGCGTCGCACATTATCGCATACTGAAGCAGATGATTCGGCTTGGAAACAATATTAGCGCCAACATCTATTATCATAGATGTGCCTTCAAGGCCCTTGAATATAATAGCAATGCCCGGCCGCTCAACCCCTTCCAGCAAGCGCAGGCTTAAGGTTGCCGCGCATACCACAGCGCCGGTATTACCTGCTGAAAACATGGCGTCAACCTTGCCTTCTTTGACAAGATTGGCAAGCGCAACAATGGAAGAATCCCTTTTTTTTCTGACGCTTACAGCAGCAGGTTCATCCATGTTTATAACTTCAGAGGCATGGACTATTTCAATGTTGGAAGGCACCTTCTTATGTTTTGAAAGCTCTTTTTCAAGGATGCCTTTCTGGCCAACCAGCACAACATCAATGCCGTATTCACGGCTGGCGTCTATAGCGCCGTTTACAACAACAGAGGGCGCATGGTCGCCGCCCATACCATCTACGCCTATGCGCATTATTTCTTTTCCTTTTTCTTTTGTTTTATAACAATAACCTGCTTGCCTTTATAGAATCCGCAATACGGGCATATCCTGTGCGGCTGTTTTTTTCTGCCGCAATTAGGACAGGTTGAAAGGCCCTTTGCTGTAAGCAGGCATTTTATCCTTCTTTTTGCCTGCCTTGATTTGGAACGCCTTCTTTTCGGGTTGGGCATTTTATTTCTCCTTATTTTAAATCCTTCACAATCTCAAACGTATCCACGGCTATCATAAGCTCTTCATTTGTCGGCACAACAAGAACCTTTGCGCTACAGCCTTTTATTAATGACGACATCTCTTTGCATATACGCTCTTTTATCCACGCATTATTCTCGCCTATACCGGCAGTAAGTATTATCGCGTCAACCCCGTTCATTGCCGCTATATAGGCGCCTATATATTTTTTGATGCGGTAGAAAAACACCTCGAAAGCAACCTTTGCCCTTTCGTTACCTGCTTCCATCTCGCGCAGTATATCCCTAACATCGTTGCTTACACCTGAAAGCCCGAGCAAACCGCTTTTTTTATTTAAGAGCTCGCTTATCTGGTCAACGTCCAAATTTTCCTTTTTCATAAGGTAAAATACTATTGCCGGATCCATATCGCCTGTGCGCGTACCCATAACAAGGCCTTCAAGAGGCGTAAAGCCCATTGACGTGTCTACTGATTTTCCGTTTTCAACCGCTGTTATACTGCAGCCGTTGCCAAGGTGGCATGTAATAAGTTTTAATTTTTCAATCGGCTTATCAAGTATCTTTGCGGCCTTGATAGCGACATATTTATGGCTTGTGCCGTGAAAACCGTAACGGCGTATTTTGTATGTCTTATACTGCTGATACGGCAGGCCGTAGAGATACGCGTGCGCAGGCATAGTTGCATGAAACGCCGTATCAAAAACAGCAACCTGCGGAGTTTCAGGCATAACAGCTTTACACGCTTTAATACCCAAAAGCGCCGGCGGGTTATGCAAGGGTGCCAATTCGCAGTATTTTTCTATATACTTTAAAACCTCTGCCGTTATCGGCGTGGAACTCTTAAATTCCTCGCCTCCGTGAACCACCCTGTGGCCTATGGCCGCTATCTCAGAGATGTTTTTTATAACCCCGTTATCAAGGCTTGCTATAACATCAAGTATTACCTTAATGCCTTCTTTATGATTCGCAACGCTGACGATTTTTTTTATCTTTTCAGCGCCTTCTTTCTGATGAGAAAGGCTTGATTTCTCGCTGCCTATCCTTTCCACCAGGCCTTTGCACAAAAGTTTTCTGTCTTCTTTTGAGGCCTTATTTTCGGATTTATCTTTTCCGTTTAGTATATCAAATAACTGGTATTTTATGGAAGAGCTTCCCGAATTTATAACAAGTATCAACATTATTTTTTACTCCCTGCCCGTACGCTGGTAATTGCGACTATATCTATAATTTCTTCTGTTGTGCAGCCTCTTGATAAATCGCTGCACGGTCTTTGCGCGCCTATTATCAACGGCCCAAGCGCCTTTGCCTTGCCGAATCTTTGCGCTAATTTATAACCGATATTTCCGGAATTTAAATCAGGAAACACCAGGACATTAGCCTTGCCAGCCACTTTGCTGTTTGGGCATTTTTTTGTTGCCACTGACTGCACTATCGCGCTGTCAGCCTGAAGCTCGCCGTCAATCAATAGATCAGGCGCGTCTATCTTTGCAAGTTTTGTAGCCTCAACAACCTTGTCAACCATCTCACCAGTTCCAGAACCTGTTGTCGAATAACTCAACATTGCGACTCTGGGGGTAAAATCAAACAAACTCTGCACAAGCCTTCCGCAGGCAACGGCTATTTTTGAAAGCTGTTTCGCGTTCGGATCAGGCACTATACCGCAGTCGGCAAAAATCAAAATGCCTTCTTCTCCAAAGGCAGCGTCAGGAAACAACATTATAAAAGCGCTTAACATAATACCAACTTCGCGGCTTATGCCTATACACTGTATAGCAGCCTTGGCAACGTCTTTCGTGGTAAATTTTGCGCCTGCCACAAAGCCACCCGCAAGGCCGTGTTTTATAAGCATGCCTGCAAAAAGCACGGGGTTTTCAATTATCGTTTTTCTTGCCTCATCAAGCGTCATACCTTTGGCCTGGCGCATCTTATAATACTCGTCTATATATGCCTCTGTATCTTTATATTTTTTCGGGTCTAAAACCTGCGCCTTTGATAAATCAAGGCCTAATTTTTTTGAATCCAAAATAACTTGATCCTGATCGGCAATTATAATCAGTTTCGCATAACCTTTTTTAAGTATAACATCTGCGGCGCTTAACACGCGTTCATCGCTTCCCTCGGGAAGTATCACTGTCTGTGGCAATGCCTGCGCCCTCTGATAAATTACATCAAACTTACTCATTTCTTTAGTTTCCTCCTTACAGCCTTCTGCACAAATTCAGGGACAAAACTGCTTATGTCCGCCCCTAAAGACGCTGCTTCCTTGATAAGCTTCGACGAGACATAGGAATATTCTTCACTCGGCATCATAAATATTGTTTCTATTTTTGGGGAAAGTTTTCTGTTGGTCAGGGCCATCTGAAATTCGTATTCAAAATCCGAAATCATCCTCAGGCCCCTTATCATAACGCTTGCTGATTTTGCTTTTACATAATCCACTGCAAGGCCGTTAAACGAATCAACTGTCACGCCTTTTAAGCCCTTTGTCGCCTGCCTAAGCATGAAAATACGCTCCTTCAGGCTGAACATAGGCATCTTTTCTATGTTACTTGCAACAGCAACTATTAAGTATTCTGTAAGCCTTAAGGCCCTTTTTATTATATCAATATGGCCATATGTTACAGGATCAAAGCTGCCGGGGTATATTGCTAATGATCTCATATGAAATTACAACCTTTGTTTAGGGGTTAGCAGGGGGTAGTAAGGGTTAGCAGGGGTTTTTTATTTTTTCCCTTGCTAACCCTTTCTAACCCATATCACCCTTACTAACCCTTCCTCAAAACAGACAAAATAATATCCCCGTATTTATACTGCTTCTGCAGCACAATACCGCTTTCTATTTGCGGGATATCTTCATCTTCGGAATGTTCTATTACTATTAGATGAGGTTTTTTCAATATATCATAATTATTTAATTTAATCAAGAGTTTTCTTATATGGCCCATTCCATACGGCGGGTCAGCGACAACTATTCCGAATTTCTCATTATGTTCAGAAGCGCTCCTTATGGCCTTAAATATATCGCCCTGCACAAGGCAAGCAACAGGCGGCTTTAGCCCGAGCATATCAAAATTCTCTTCTATAGCCTTAATGCAAATAAGATCCCTTTCAACCAGCGTAATTGATTTTGCCCCCCGGCTTAAAGCCTCTATGCCAAGTGATCCGCTTCCTGCAAACAGCTCCAGCACATCAGCGCCCTGAAGGTAGGGTTTAATTATATCAAACATGGACTCCTTTATCCTGTCCTTTGTCGGCCGCACTTCTTTTGTTTCCGGCGCCTTTAATTTTCTACCCTTGTATATCCCCGCTATTACCCGCATATTTATCTCTTAAAAGCTCCTGTTTCAGTAACCTGTTTTCAAAATTATCTAATTCCGGGTCGCTTTTCACGACGGTGTAGGCGGCGCGCCTGGCTTCTTCTAAAATGTTCGCGTCTGTCAGGAGATTTGCCATCTTAAATTCCGGCAGGCCTGACTGGCGCACGCCTAAAAAATCTCCCGGCCCGCGTATCTTAAGGTCATATTCGGCTATTTTAAAACCATTATTTGTCTCAAGCATGGCCTCAACGCGCATTTTAGAGTTTTCTGTTTTAGCGTCGGCTAAAAGCATGCAATAGGACTGGTGCGTCGAGCGGCCTATCCTTCCGCGCATCTGATGAAGCTGGCTTAAACCAAACCTTTCTGCATGCTCTATAACCATAACAGAAGCATTTGGCATATCTATGCCGACTTCGATAATTATCGTTGAAACAAGTATGTCTATAAGCCCCTGCCTGAAGGCCTGCACAACAGTATTTCTGTCCTGCGCGTTCATGCGGCCATGCACAATACCAATTCTTAAATCAGGAAAAATCTTTTCCTTAAAATTATCATACATCTTTGCCGCTGCCTTAAGGCTTAACGGTTTTTCAAATAAATCGCCTGCCGGTTTTTGCGTTTCGTCAATTAACGGATAAACCACAAAAACCTGCCTGCCGAGAGACACCTGGCTGCGCATAAAATCATAAACCTCGTCGCGCTCGGCCTCTTTAAATAAAAATGTCCTTACCGGTTTTCTTCCCAAAGGCAATTCATCTATTATTGAAATATCAAGGCCGCCGTATACCGTTAAGGCAAGCGTGCGCGGTATGGGCGTTGCTGTCATTACCAGGACATCCGGGTTGCTTGCCTTTTTTGTAACCTTAAGCCTTTGGGCAACCCCAAACTTGTGCTGTTCGTCGATTATAACAAGGCTTAAATTCTTAAACTCAACATCTTCTTCTATCAGCGAATGCGTGCCAACGACCACATCAATATCGCCGGCTTTGATAGAATTCTTTACAGCGGATTTTTCCTTAACCGGCAGGCTGCTTTTCAATAAACCCGCCCTTACGCCAAACTGCGATAGAAATTTATTAAAACTTGCGAAATGCTGCTCTGCCAGCATCTCGGTGGGCGCCATAACAACTGACTGCCAACCACTTTGCATGGAGATTACCACAGCGTGCATGGCAACCACTGTTTTTCCGCTGCCAACCTCTCCCTGCAGGAGCCGATGCATGGGCCTTATACTTGACATATCTTTTTTTATGCGGTCAATGGCGTTTTTCTGCGCCTGAGTAAGATTAAACGGCAATGACTTATCAAAATATGCCAATAATTCTTTTTCTATATTATGCGGCCAGCCTTTCGCTTTAAGCTTTATATGAGCCTTTTTAAGCGCCAAAGCCGCCTGAAGAGAAAAAAATTCATCAAATACAATTCTATGCCTGGCATCTTTTAATACCTGAAAATCTTTCGGAAAATGCGCGCCGCTTATGGCGTTTTTTAAGTCCATCAACCGCTGATCTTTTCTTACAGCCTCGGGCAAATAATCCTGAATATATACTGAAAATTCATCAACGCATGAATATATAGCCGAGCGCAGCATCCTCTGACGCAGATTCTCGCAAAGAGGATACACAGGCACTATCCTGCCGGCGTGTATCGTAGGATCATCGTCGTTGGATATTATTTCGTACTCAGGAACATTTATCTGCAGCCTCTTATACTGATTAACCTTGCCGTACAAAATTATCGCATCGCCTACCTTAAAATATTTCTTCATATACGGCTGGTTAAACCACACCGCGTACACCGTGCCGGTTGAATCAGAAACCGCAAGCTGAAAAATATTAATCTTTGTCTTTGTTTTAAAAACGCTCGACGAGCGAATGATACCTTTTATCGTATGAAACTCACCGGGTGAATGTTTAATTTCTGATATAGGCAGAAAATTGGAACGGTCCTCATGCCTTCTTGGAAAATGAAACAACAGGTCTCTTACTGTCTTTATGCCTAATTTATTAAGGAGCTTGAATTTGGCCGGGCCCACGCCTTTTACATATTGAGCGGATTTATCCAGAGGGTTTAACGGGCGCGGCAGGTCCATTATAATGTCTCTAAAAATGCCTCTACAATTCTCTTGTCGAACTTAACGCCTGCCAATTTTTTTAATTCTTCTGCTGCGGCCTCTTTTGTCATTGCCTTTTTGTACGGCCTTTCTGTAATCAGCGCATCATAAACATCGGCTACTGCCAGTATACGCGCGTGTAAAGGAATATCTTCTGCCTTTAATCCGTCAGGATACCCGGAACCGTCCCAGCGCTCCTGGTGCGAACGCACAACACTGCACAGCTTGGACAATGACTTAACCGGTTTCATTATTGTCTCGCCTATAACGGCATGTTTTTTCATCTCTTCATACTCTTCATCTGTCAATCTGCTTGTTTTTTTCAACACATCATCCCTTATACCTATCTTTCCCAGATCATGAAGGTATGCGCCATCATGCAGTATCTTCAGGCCCTGCTCTTTTAAGCCTATCTTTCTGCCTATATCCATGCAATATTTCGCAACCCTGTCCAAGTGGCCGCCGCTATAAGGGTCTTTTGCCTCAACAGCCATGGCAAGCGCCCTTACAGTATCCAGATACGCTTTTTCCACATCCATATTAAGCTGGTAATTGGAAATAGCCACTGCTGTCTGTGAAGCAACGTCCTTAAAAAGATTAAAGTCATCATCTAAAAATGAATCCGCGCTTTTTTTATCAAACAAAGCTATAATTCCTATCATCTTGTCCTTATAACCCAAAGGAACACAAAGCAATGACCTAAAATTAAGGCCTTCCGTTGAAAGCTCTGAACCGAAAATCTTAACAGGTTTACCATGTTTTGCGACACGTCCCAGTATGCCGTTGCCTATTTTGACAGGCGCCAATCTTGGCGGCTTTGCGTCTTCGCTGTAAATCACGCTTACCTTAAGGCTGGCGCTATCCTCATCCGCAAGCATTATAAAGCCGCCCTTGCTGCCGGCGGCGCTGGAAATACTCTGCAATATAAGTTCTAAAAGGCTGTCTATGCCGCGGACAGATGTTGCTGCCTCGCCTATTTTATGAAATATATTTTGAATAATCTTTTTTGATGATTCAAGCTCTTTTATCTTTACCTCAAGTTTTTTGGTTATACTATCAAAATACCTTGCAAGTTCTCCTATCTCATTATCCTCGTTAAGCAGGGTTGTGCCCGAGGTATCGCCTCCTACAACATCCTTAACATGCTTGGTAAACCCGGAAAGCGTTATAACGGCCTTTCTTATAACAAAATAACCGGCTATGCTTGAAATAAACATCCAGAATATGGCTATTCTTGCCTGCTGAATCCTGGCGTCAATAGTGGGCGCGTCTACAATAAAAACCAGGGCCACTGCCATAATAAGCGGTATTATTGACATCAACATAAACGCCCATGCAAACTGCACTATCAGGCTTCTGCTTGAATGTTTTTTATTCATATGAATAACTCCTTGACGTAAATTGTTTGTTATGGTAATATAATTTCTCACATAAGGAGAAAAATTATGTCAAAAATATGTCAAATATGCGGCAAGCACCCTGCGGCCGGACGCACCATAAAACGGCGCGGTATGGCCAAGAAAAAAGGCGGAGTAGGAAGAAAAATCACAGGGGTATCGCGTCGCGTCTTCTATCCAAACCTTCAGAAAATAAAGGCTGTAATAAACGGCTCTGTACGCACAATAAGAGTATGTGCGCGTTGCATTAAGCACAACAAAGTAACAAAAGCCTCTTAAACTATAAATATGGGGTCAGGTTCTAAACCTGACCCCATATTTATTTTTTAAAACATACTGCCATATCTATTTTGCGCTCCCTCAAATCTTTCAAATACAACTCTATGCTGGATGTGCCATGCCACTGGTTTAGCGCAGGCGTATAAACTATATCTACCAACCCGTGTTCCCAGCCAGGCGTAAACATATCCGCCATTTTAAAGCCAACAGCGCTGCATGTTATATCAGCGTCTGAAACCCACATCTTCAGCGTATTTTTACCGACAATCCTGGGCGCGGATTTTATACTTATACCTGTTGAGACAAATACAGGCTTGGGATTACCCTGGCCAAATGGCCCAAGATTTTCTATCTGTTTAATAAATTCCTCGTTTAAAAAAGAAAGCGGTATTTCAGCGTCTATTTTTATATCAGGAATAAAAGCTTCAGGTGAAACAGAATCCTGCGCATAGGCGTTTATCGCATCCCTGAAATTATCAATATCATCAAGTTTCATAGACAAACCGCAGGCCTTTTTGTGGCCGCCGAACTCCGAAAGAAACTCGCTACAGCTGGAAAGCGCCTGAAATAAATGAAAATTATCTATTGACCTGCCTGAACCTTTTGCCATGCGGCCTTCTTTCGATGAAAATAATATCGTTGGCCTGAAAAACCTCTCTGTTATCCTTGACGCCACTATACCTATAACGCCGGGATGCCAGTTATCGCTATGAAGGATTATAACCCTGTGTTTTTTAAAATTTACCTCTTTATCTATCTTTGCCAATGCCTCGGATAAGATTTTTGCCTCAAGTTGCTGCCTTGCGCGGTTATCATCGCACAGTTTTTGCGCAAGTAAAACGGCCTCTTTATCAAAATCAGTCATAAGTATCTCAAGTGAATTTTCGCACGACCCCATCCTTCCGGAAGCATTCAGCCTCGGGCCCAGCATAAAAGCCGCGTGCATGGTTGTGAGTTCTTTATCCTTTATGCCGGATTTTTCCATAAGCCTTAGGAGCCCTGTCTTTGTTGTGTTTGAAAGCGCTATAAGGCCGTGCTTCGTGAGAATCCTGTTTTCGCCATACATCGGCACAACATCAGAAATAGTTCCCAACGCAACCAAATCAAGATGTTCGTACAAATCTGAACCGGTAAGCGCCTGGCACAACTTAAATACAACCCCTACTCCGGCGAGATATTTAAACGGATAGGGGCATTCTTTTTGAAGAGGATTAATTACGGCGCGCGCTGCGGGCAAACCATCTGCAGGCGGTTGATGATGATCGGTTATGATAACATCTATATTGTGAAATTTTAAAAATTCCACTTCCTTGCGGCTGTTTATGCCGCAGTCAACAGTAATAACAAGCTCTGCTTTTGCCTCTGAAATCTTCTCGGCTGCCTGAAGGCTCATACCGTAACCATCCTGCACCCTGTGAGGAATGTAGTGGCTGACATTAGCGCCTTTGGCTGCTAAGACCCTTTTTAAAAGGGCAACTGACGTAAGCCCATCCACATCATAATCGCCCCATACCACTATCTTTTCTTTTTTTTCTACGGCCTCTTCTATCCTGATAACGGCCTCTTTTACGCCTTTCATAAGAAAAGCATCGTGAAGATCAATCAGGGCGCAGCGCAAAAATGCCCTGGCGCTATCCGGCGAAGAAACATCCCTGTTTATGAGAAGCTGGGCAAGCAATGTTGATATCCCGAGTTCTTGGGAGAGTTTTTTCTGAAGGGCGATATCGGTTTTTTTTACATTCCATGTTTTTTGCATATTCGACTTGTCCTAAAACGGCTCAATGTGCACTATCACATCAGTAACGCCTGGTATGCTGCGCTTAATTTTATCCTGTATCTTATGGCTTATCGCATGGGCCTTGTCAACATGCATATTGGTATCCACGCTTACATGCAAATCAACATGTATATCATCAGGCCTTCCGCGCGTCCTTATTTTATGGCAACGCTTCACATCAGGAATGCCTTTTATAACATTTTTTACATTATCGCAATCAATTGCAAGCCCATCGCATAATATCTTGGTGCTGTCTTTAATTATCCTAACAGCGCAAAAAGCTATCATTATTGATATAAAAATGCCCGCCAATAAATCCATCTGAGGCAGGCCAAACCTTGCCGCTATCAACGCAAAAACAACAGAACCCGAGGCCAGCATATCGCTTTTGGTATGCAGTGAATCGGCTATAAGTATATCGCTTTTAAACCGCAAACCGGCTATTTTTTCATAAGTCATGACAAAATAATTTATAGCCATTGTCGCTACCATGATACCGAAGCTGAAAACGGTTACGCTGGGCAAAGTTGGGTTAAAAAAGCGGCCCACGGCCTCTTTTAAAAGATTAAAACTTATAAGAAACAGGATAACCGCGATAGCAATAGAGGCATAAGTTTCAAATTTCTTGTGCCCGTAAGGATGGAATTTATCAACAGGCCTCGACGCTATAAATATTCCGATAAGCCCGGCGATATTGGAGGCGCCGTCAGAAAGAGAATGAAACCCGTCTGCTGACATTGACATGCTTTTAGTCAGCAGGCCGTATATTATCTTGGCCGCTGCCACAAGCCAATTAAGAAAAAGCGTGACTATAAGTATTCTGCGTATTGCCGGATAACGGCTCATTTTTTATTTTTGCCGCTGTTAAAACCTTCCCAGACCAGTATAAGAGGCGAAGCGATAAATACCGTCGAATATATACCTGACATAAAACCTATCAGAAGGCAGAACGAAAAAACGTTTATAACCTCGCCTCCGTAGAAAAACAAAGCCAGGACAACAAGCAATGTGCACAACGTCGTAAGTATCGTGCGGCTCATTGTCTGATTTACGGCTATATTTATCACATCCTTAAGGCCGACCTTGGGCATCGTACGTATAACCTCCCGGATACGGTCATAAATCACTATTGTATCGTTTATGGAATAACCTGCTATAGTCAGAAGCGCGGCTACTACAGTAAGCGACATCTCCCTGCCGGTTAAAGCCAGAAACCCGGCTGTCACGGCAACGTCATGTAAAAGCGCTATTACGCCGGCTGCGGCAAAATTAAAATGCCTAAACCGAAAGCCCACGTATATCAATATGCCTATCAGCGAATAAAAAAGCGACTTAAGCGCCTTGGACTTAAGGTCTTTTCCGACAACAGGGCCCACATGCTCTATGCGCATCAGCTGATATTTATTATCCGGAAAATCCTTATCAAACTGGTCGTTTACTTTTTTAACAGTATCATTGGCCGTCTTGATTATGACCTCGTTCTTACCGCTTATCTTCTGTATAGCGGCATCTCCAAGGCCTGCGGACCCCAAAGAATTTCTTATAGATTCTATGTTAATACTATTTTGAAAAGAATATTCCTGAAGCTGGCCGCCTGTAAAATCAACGCCGTACATCCCCTGGCCCCTGCTAAAATACGCATAAGCGCCTGTGGCTATAATTAAAATCGAAAGCGCGTAACATATGTAGCGTATCTTTATATAGTCGAGTTTGGGCTGTTTAATCAACTCTACCATTGAAAGCTTTTTAAGCCTGTCGGTTGACAGAAGAAATTCAAAAATAGTCCTTGTTACAAAAATAGCCGTAAACATGCTTGATAAAAGGCCTATTGTAAGAGTTATCGCAAAGCCTCTTATCGGCCCGGTGCCAAACCAGAACAACAATCCGGCAGCTATCAAAGTAGTAAGGTTTGAATCAAATATGGCTGTAAAGGCCTTGTTGTAGCCGTTGCTGATTGCTGTCCTTAAAGGCCTGCCTGCGCGGAGCTCCTCGCGTATCCTCTCATTTATCAGCACGTTAGCGTCAACCGCCATGCCAAGCGTTAATATCAAACCCGCTATGCCGGGCAAGGTCAATGTCGCGTGAAAATACGCAAGGCCTGCCAGCGTAAAAATAAAGTTTAAAATCAATGCCACGTTGGCTATAAGGCCTGCAAGCAAATAATACGCAAGGACAAAAATGAACACCAAAAGCGCGCCTATGACGGTTGCCCTTATGCCGTGTTTTATTGAATCCTGGCCTAATAATGGGCCGACTGTCCTTTCCTCCTCAACTACAACAGGCGCAGGCAAAGCGCCGACGCGAAGGACTATCGCTAAATCAGATGCCTCCTGCTGCGAGAAACGGCCTGTAATCCTGCCCTGGCCTGAAGGAATCTCTGTCTGTATAACCGGCGCTGAACGCACCTTGCCGTCTAAAACTATCGCAAGGCGCTGTCCTATATTTTCGCGTGTGCACCTTGCGAAATCGCGCGCGCCCTGGGCATTCAGCGTAAATCCTACATACGGCTGGCCGAACGCTGACTGGTCAAAATCAACCCGGGCGTCAACAACCGCCTCTCCTGTCAAAGCAGGCGCGGCTTTAACTAAAAACGGCTCTGCGTCAAGATAAAGCAATTCATAACCTTCCGGCGCTGCGCCTGATATTGCCTCTTTTAATTTTTCCGGATCATCTGAAACCATCTTAAACTCAAGATGAGCTGTCCTTGCCAAAAGCCCAAGCGCCCTGTCCCTGTCAGTAACCCCAGGCAGCTGCACCACTATATTATCTACGCCCTGAAGCTGTATAGACGGCTCTTTTACGCCAAATTCATCAATGCGGTTTCTGATAACTTCAAGCGCGCGCTCAGACGCCTTTGCCCTTGCCTCAGGCGCTATCTTTGAAGTATCAACCCTTAATACAAGATGCATGCCGCCCTGAAGATCAAGGCCCAGGTTGATTTTTTCGTTAAGCGGCAAAATCATCCACAATGAAACAACAACTAGACCCAAAATAAGATAAATCTTCCATTGTAAATTTTTGTACATTTTTATCTCCTGGTATAATACTCACCCTAGGTATCCTAGAGCGAATTGGTTAATAATGTGTTAAAATGTTTTTATGTATAACCCATGTTCTTTTTTAGTAGGGATGACAGCCTTGCCCTCCTTATGGTCCGTCAAAGAATCGTGGCGGAACCATTCAATTAAGACTGCTGCTTCCTGCTTGTTTAACTGGAACCATTTATTTAGGATGATATGGGGTAAGGTTGATGCCTATGCCACCATTTATATTCCAGGATATGGTATATGTTAAATAAGGCAAGAAGATTTGTCCCAACTATTTAAAAGAACAATACTACTAATCCCGAAAGGAGGATTTATGTTTTACCTAGGTATAGATGTCGCGTTAAATACCCACCGCCTTGTAATGCTTGATGACAACGGCGAACGGGTATCAAGCGGTATCTCCTTCCAGAATAACACTGCTGATTTTGAAAAAGTATTAAACAAGCTCAAAGAACTGTCTATCAACCCCGATAACTCTATCGCTGGCCTTGAAGCTACCGGCAACAACTGGGAGAATCTTTATTGCTTTTTAACCAGCAATAAATTTAAAACGATAGTTTTAAATCCCCATCAAACCAATAAATTCCGCGAAGCCCTGCGTAAAAAAGCTAAAACCGATGATATTGACGCCTTTGTTATTGCCGGGCTTCTAAGATCTAACGAATTTGCTTCTAGTTACGTGCCGAAAGACAAAATTCAGGCCTTAAGAGAATTGGTCAAGCTCAGATACGAATTTATCAAAGACCACAAAAATTATCAAAGGCAAGTACTAGCCTTGCTTAATATCATCTTCCCCGAATACAAACAAACTGCCTTAAAGAACCCTTTTGCCATATCTTCTACGGCCATATTTAAGAGCTTTGCTACGGCAAAACATTTATCTATTGTCAAGCCTAAGCATATAGAAAAAATAGTCCGTTCCATAAAAGGCAATAACTTCAATATTAAAGAAATCGAAAATCTTATATCTATAGCAAAAACTTCAGTTTATTCCGGACGCTGCCAGGAATCACGCGCGCTGACACTTAATATACTACTCACTCAGATTGAAAACTTTAGCAAAGCTATACAACAATTAGATGAGCAGACTAACCAAATACTTTCGCCTGAATCAAACGATGATATTAACAGCTTCCCAGGAAGCAACCTTTTAACCATACCCGGAGTCGGGCCTAAAACATTAGCCGCTATTCTCTCCTGCGTAGGTGAATCCGGACAAGCATTTTCTACCGGAGTTAAACTTATCGGACACATCGGATTCTTCCCGCAGATTTACGAATCCGGTGAAACCAGAAGAGCTAACAAAATATCTAACAAGGGCCCTGCTTATTTAAGACAGGCTCTTTATATAAGCTCTGTCGCTTGCATAAAGCACAATCTTCAGTTACGCAACCTATATCATACGAAGATATCCCAGGGTAAAAAACCAAAACAGGCGCTTATCTGCGTAGCTAAAAAGTTAGCTCATTTATGCCTAAGCATGCTTCATAGCGGACAAGACTATAACCCTGCCCGTGTATTTAGTTACGTTTAGTTTTAAAAGAACGATTGCTCTTTGAAAATCTGTTAAAATTTATCTTTACTCTTTATAGGATGTCT
>Ga0210056_1000923_pt1 | contig 25379 bp, 22 predicted proteins | sample CryGeyCG2014_080_2_FD_183965 | JGI IMG/M metagenome (GOLD analysis project Ga0210056, IMG submission 183965) | Groundwater microbial communities from aquifer - Crystal Geyser CG07_land_8/20/14_0.80 (SPAdes) (version 2) | ecosystem: Environmental > Aquatic > Deep subsurface > Groundwater | place... | reverse complement strand
GGATCCCTACCCGGTGCGCGATCGCCTGCCGCTGTGCGCCGGCCCCGGGCCCGAGTCACCGGACGTGGGCGTCGGTGAACTGCACGGTCTCTATCCCGGCGCGATCCCGATGCAGATGTGTGCTTACCGCGGAGGACACGTTGGGCCAGCGGCTGCGCGTCCTCGGCCGAAGCACCGGTCAGGAGGGCGCAGGCGGCGAAGGCACAGAGCAGGGGCGCGAAAGGATGGTGGCGCATAATTGGTTCTCCTCAGAACCGTACTTGGCGGGTCCCAGTGCGGCGCCTTTGCAGCCCTACCAGATCCTTCGCACATCATAGGCCGAAAACGCCGCATCGCAGGTCACCAGTGCGAGGTCGTCGGCCGTACACTGCGCGACGAGAAGGCGGTCGAAGAGGTCCCGATGGTGGTAGGGCAGGTCCATGAGTGCCGCGAGGTGATCGACCTCCACTTGCAGCAGGCTGAAGCCGTTCTCGGCGAGCTGAGTCGTGACCAAGTCACGAAAGGGCCGGCCTAACGTCAACTTCCCGAGGCTGGCCTTGATCACCATCTCCCACAGGGTGGCGATACTGACCCAGTTGGTGTTCGCAGGACTCTCGAAGGCCTCCCTGGCCGACGGGCTCAGCTTGTTGCTGCCCGTGATGAACCAGAGAAACGCGTGGGTGTCAAGAAGGAGCCTCATGACAGGTAGTCCGTGAAGTCCTCCAGCGGCTCATCGAAGTTGTCGCCCATCCCGATCAGCCCCTTCGCGCTACCGAACACGGGCCTCGACTTGGGCTTCGCTGCCGGCACCAGTTCCGCGACTGGACTCCTGTCAAGCGTGATGAGCAACCGCTTCCCCAGCAGAACCTTCTGAATGAGGCTTGGCAGCTCCCTCTGGGCGGTCTCGAGCGTCACGGTGGTCATCGGTTCACCTCGTTCCACTGTCCCCCCCAATTGTAGCGTGATGGATGACTGACTGACACCAGAGCCTTGTGTCCAGGTCAGCGTCCTCCGGCCGGAGTCGACGGCCCACTGCGCTGCTCAGCCGCTGGTCGCCACGCCACCTCAGGTCACTCAACACTCGCCAGCGCCTTCTCAACCTCCGCCACCCCACGCGCATAGTGGTCACGAGCGCGAGCGAGAATCGGCCACAGCTTCTCGTTCCGTCCGGCATCCTCAGTCGGCGACTCCCAGCCGATCAGCTTCCCGGCGCTGTCCAGGGCGTCTGCCTCTGCGTGGAACGCGCGCGCTGCGGCCAGCAGAGGTTCCTTGGCTGGTTCGTAGTGGGGGGCGATCTCTCGGAGGAAGTCGCCGGCTGCGCGGTGCGTGGTCCGGTAGACGCCGTGGCAGTAGGAGTCTCCCCCAGCGCGCTTGGCGCCAGGTTGCTGGAACTTCGCGGTCCAGCGATCGTAGGCCCGTAGCCCTTCCAGGTCGGGCCGGCCGGGCGTGTGCGTCTCGGTGCGATCGCGGGCGTGGCGGACGGCTTCGCGGAGGGCGGACAGCTCTGCGGCGCGAGCGTCGAACGGGCCCGTTTTCTTACCGATGAACAGGGCGCCGAAGGCAGGGCAGATCTTCGTCGCTTCCTGAGCGCGCGTCTGCGGCGCCTCGGCGTACTCGTCGAGACCGGCGGAGGACCCACCGCCGAGGAACACGCCCTTGGCGTCGTCGTAGCCGGCCACGACATCCCATTCGGCGGTGGTGAACGCGTGCCACACAGGCACGGGACGGCCCGCGCGGAGCGACTCCTTGATCCGTGGGATGAGCGCCTGCATCTCGGCGGAGACGTCGTCATCCCTCCAGCCGAGGATTGCTTCGGTGGCCTCGTAGCCCAGTAGCCGGACCAACTCGGGCGGCTGCCTAGAGACGGAACAAGTGGGAGCGCACGGGCACGGCCCGCCGAACCGGAAGGCCGCCCCCGAAATGCCCTGAATGTACGCCGGCGAGTAGGGCTCACCGCGGTAGTTCAGCACCACCCGCAAAGCCTCGAACATAGGCTCGACCACGCGGTAGCGATCGACGTTCTGGAGGCCCACGTGCTCTGCCTCCTTGGCTCCCTCGCCCTGAGCAATCGTGCAGGCGCAGGCCCCCGCGCAAGTACAGAGGAATGCTCTGCGGTTCGCCATGCTGTTGCCTCTCTTCGGCGCTATCGCCCCAGCTTGATCGCACGTCGCACAAGATAGTGCGGCGTGTTGGGCAGCTCGGATCCCCAGCTCTTGCTGTAGCCGTAGTCTAGCCAGCCCGCCGGGTGCGAACCATCCCCCGGCTTGTCGTCGAGCACCAGCGTTGGGTGCCAGGACAGCTCTCGGCCGAGAGACGGGACCGTGAAGCTCGGCAGGAACTGGCGGAGGTGCTCGCGGGGCCAGGCGAGCCCGTCGCCAGAGAGGGCGACGTAGAAGCCGCTCCGTTCCGGCGCGCCCTGTTCCTGCCAGGCGTTGACGCAGAAGACCATCACGAACCGGTGCCAGGCCGTGACGTACTGCACGTGGAGGAACACCGCGTCGGCCGCGGAGAACGGGCTCGCCAGCACTGGCGTGTCGCGGCCGCCCAGGCCGGGTTCGTCGAAGGCGCCCTCGTGGTACTTGCGCCACGAGGCGGGCTGCGCGACCTCTGCGATTGGGCAGCGGGCGAGGCACACTTGGACGCCGCGGTTGCCAGCGCGCTCGTGCGAGGTGTAGTAGACCAGCAGGTACTTGCCGCCAGGATCTTCCTGCACGCACGGTTCGCCGCAGCCCTGGTCGGGCGTGCCGGCTGGGTTCTTCGGCAGGTGACCGGTGAGGATCGGTCCGAGCTTCTCGAAGGTGTTGCCACCATCGGTTGAGGCGGCAGCAGCCACGGAACAGTAGAAGCCCGGCACCTGACTAACGGTGTGCGCCATGCCCTCCTGATCCTCCGCGTGGTAGAAGGCGAGCAGGCGCCCCGAGGGCTCCCGCCACAGTGCATTGATCCCCGCATAGCCGTTGTCGAACGCGCCGGGTTGCCCCGGCGCAAGGACCTCGCGGACCGAGGTGAGATCAGTGAGTGACCGACCCTCAAGGCGGTACGAGCGTACGCCGGCGGCCAGGAACACCTTCGTCCGGCCACCCTCCTGCAGGACCGCCAGGTGCCCGTCGGGGAAGTACCGCAGACCGAGTTGCCCGTCCGACAGCACCGCCTGCTGAGGGCCGAGACTCACCTCCACGGCGGAACTCGCTGTCGGGCCGACGAGGGCCAACGCTGCGGTGCACCGGAGCAAGCGGAGGCGCATGGGGATCATCCTTGTTCGCGAGAGGCGGGGGGCCACCTTCTCTCCTCAGAGCTGGTGGTTGAGCGGTTGGTCCTTTGCGCGGAATGGCTGCACCGTCAGAACGGCAACACGGTCGCCGCGGCCCTGCTCCTCTTGGCCCGTGAACGCGTTGGCCACTACAACTAAGGGCTGGTCGGCGGGCAAACGCAGACCTTCATGCCGTGGGGCTCCAAACCGGGCGACCCAGTGCCGACCCTCCGGCAACACGACCGGTCCCACGCCGACGGGCGCTGGTGACCACTGCCCGGCAAGTTCTCCCGAACAACGCCGACACGCTGGCGGCCGGCTGCCCACAGACCTCCCCAACGCCTAACCCGAAACCCTCCCGAACTGCGGGCACTGCCCTCAAGAGGAAGAACCGGAGGCGCTGGCCCGGCTGAGGAACCAGTTCCCGGTTGAGGTGACCAGCCCCCGCCAGCCGGTTGCCGCAAAACGCGACGCGCGGTCCTGCCTGCGAGCTGGCGAGGCCGGGAAGCAGGGCCAGCGCTGAGAAGTGCTCGGCGACCGGAGGTGTGGGCTGTCGCGGCCCCCAGGGCGCGGCTAACCCGCGCTCTCCAATGCCGACGCGTCGAGGAACTGCGGGGCGTCGGCCTCGAGGAAGGTCGGCGTGGACAAGTAGCGTTCGCCGGTGTCGGGAAGCACGGCCACGATGAGCTTCCCGGCATTCTCCGGTCGGTGCGCAATCTCCACCGCGGCGGCCGCAGCGGCTCCCGAGGAGACGCCGACGAAGATCCCTTCCTCGCGGGCAAGCCGCCGGGCAGCAGTAGAGGCCGCCGCTGCCTCCACCTGGTAGATCTCGTCCATCAGGTCAACCCTCATCACGTCGGGAATGAACCCGGCGCCGATGCCCTGGATCGGGTGCGGGCCTTTCTGACCGCCGGAGAGGACCGGCGAGGCGGTCGGCTCGACGGCAACCACCTTCAGCCCCGCCTTCTTGGGTTTTAGCACCTCTGCGCAGCCGGTGAGGGTTCCCCCGGTGCCGACGCCGCCGACCACGATGTCCACCTGGCCGTCGGTGTCGCGCCAGATCTCCAGTGCGGTGGTCTCGCGGTGAACCGCGGGATTGGCCGGGTTCTTGAACTGCTGGGGCATGAAGGCCCCGGGCACCTTCGCGACGAGTTCCTCGGCTCGGCGCACAGCGCCGGGCATCCCCTCGGCCCCGGGCGTCAGCACGACCTGGGCTCCCAGCGCGCGCAGCAAGTTCCGCCGCTCAATGCTGAAGGTCTCCGGCATCGTGAGCACGAGGCGGTACCCCTTGGCCGCTGCGACGAACGCCAGCGCAATGCCGGTGTTACCACTGGTGGGCTCGATGAGGATCGTGTCGGGACCGATTTGCCCGGCCCGCTCAGCCGCCTCGATCATGTTCAGGCCGATGCGGTCCTTCACACTGCCGAGCGGGTTGAACGACTCCAGTTTGGCCACCACCCTCGCTCCGGCACCCTCTGTTATGCGGTTGAGCTGGACGAGCGGGGTGTTACCGATGAGTCGGGTAATGTCACTGGCGATATGCATGGGTCAACCTTCCTTCGTCAGATCTGGTAGTTGAGCTGGTGATCCGGTTTCAGCGCGCGGGTGTGAATGCCGCACTCGCCGCCGCACTTGCTTGTCCCCAGCCACCGCCCGGCACGCTCGTCGGGGCCTGTAGAGATCTGGGTGCAGGGAGCGCAGCCAAGGGACCGGTAGCCCTCGGCGTACAGCGGGTTGACGGGCACGTCGTACAGGGCCACGTACTGCCACACTTCGCGCTCGTACCAGATCAGAATGGGATTGAGCTTGAGGAGCCCCTGGTCGCGCTCCTCGACCTCCTGGAAGTCAGTGCGCGTGCGTCCCTCCGTGCAGCGCAAACCGGTGACCCAGCAGGTGACGCTCATCTCCTCGACCGCCCACCGCGTCGGCTGGACCTTCAGGAGGTCGCAGCAACGGTCGGGATCGCTTGCGTAGAGCTTGTCCGGGATCTCCTCGTCGTTCTTGAATACCCGCAACTCAGGACTGCGCGCCACCTCCTGGTTCATGAACTCGACGGTCTTTTTCGGCTTGAACCGCGTCGTGATAGCGAATCCGCGGATCTTGGGACTGACCCGCTTTGCCAGGTGCCAGACAACGCAGGAGTCTTTCCCCAAGCTATTGGCTACCACCAGCCCGTCGCCATACTCCGCCCAGGCCTCGCGGATCAGCTCCAGCGACCGGTCCACCTTCTGAGCGAAGTTGAGTCCGTCTACCAATTCTCTTACGTCTTCGTGCTTTGTCGTAATGGGCACAGTAGTCTTCCTACTTTCTGCTTAGGTATGCGCGTCCCGGGTGGATCGGCGCCGGGCGAGCGAGGCCCGGCGCAGTCGGGGGCGGGCCTCGCGGAGGCCGGTCACGGCGCCTCCTCGGCGAGGATGAACTGGTGCTGCTTCAGGAAGCTCTGAATTGTCTCGTAGTCCTCCGGCACCAGGTCCTTCCGGACGGGCAGGCGGACCAACGGGTGCTGTTTGGTGCCCCACTGCACTCTCTCCCACGCTCGCTCGTGGAAGTAGTACAGGACAAACCGGATGCCGTTGAAGAGGAGCGAGATGAGCCCGGATTCCTTCCGGTCCCCCGTGACTGCGTAGAGGAGCCCTCCCAGGATCACAATCCCAATCAACCGCCAGGTAATCGACTTCGTCCATGATCGAATGCTTGAGTCCATCTCCGGAGGGTCCAGTCCATGGCCGCTCCCGGTGGTCGGGGCGGGCTTGAGGTGGCTGACCGCGCCGGTGACGAGCGGCGCTTAGATGCAGAAATCGAGAGCCGAGGCGGTCCGCCGCCGCTCCAGCTCCGCCAGTTCCCGAAAGGTCGTCCCGTCGAGCACCTCCGCTACCGCAGTGCGCACTCGGTCCCACAACGGGGCAAACACGCAGCTTGAGCCCAACGGGCAGACGCTGCTCCCACTCTGGCAGTGACAGCCGGTCGCGTCGAACGAGGAATCGACGAAGCGGATCACCTCGCCAACGGTCACCGCTTTGGGCGGGCGGGCCAACACGTAGCCTCCTTCGCGACCCCGCACCGAGGTCACGAACCCGCCCTGTTTGAGCTGTGCCAGGATCAACTGCAGAAAGCGCACCGGGACGGCCTGCGTCTCGGCAATCTCGAGCGCCTTCACGGGCCCCTCTCCCTGCAGCTTCGAGAGTTCAAGGACGGCCTTCAGCGCATACAGGCACTTCTGGGTCAACGTCATCGGCACGGCCTCCTTTGTACAGTGACTTGATTGAGATTATGACATGCGTTCGTGGAGTAGGCAAGTGTATTGGGTTTTTATTGTCTACTAAAACGATAGTGTATACCGCATTGTCCCGCGACCTCTTCTGGGAACCGGTTGCGCCGCTGAGGGCACAGCCTTGATTGGAGGCCGACTTCGGGGAAGAATGGACGGACCCGTTTCCCGCGGATTCCGTCGAGGAGCAGGCGGAGGCTCATGACGATCGCGTACTGGGTGTGCATGATGAGGGTGCCAGCCGCGCAACCTGCTGCCGCCGCAGTCCCCCCCCGCCGCCGCCGCGCCCAGCCCTTGGCCGGTTGAGCGCGCGCGCGACTGGCAGGCAAGCCGCCCGTGGGTCGTGGGGTGCAACTTCCTCCCGAGCACGGCCGTCAACGACGTGGAGCTGTGGCAGCGGGAAACCTCCGACCCGGAGGCTATCGACCGGGAGTTGGGCTGGGCGCAGGGGCTTGGGCTCAACTCGGTGCGCGTCTTCGTGAACTACGTGGTTTGGCAAGACGATGCGGCGGGGTTGAAGCAGCGCTTCGGGCAGTTCCTGACTATCGCCGACAGGCACGGGCTCTCCGTGATGCCGGTGCTCTTCGACGACTGCGCGTTCGCCGGAAAGGAGCCGCACCTCGGCACGCAGGATGCCCCGGTGCCCGGCGTGCACAACAGCGGTTGGGTACCCAGCCCAGGACTCAAGCGCGTCACCGACCGAGCGACGTGGCCGTCGCTGGAGCGGTACCTCAAGGACTTGGTAGGGACGTTCGGCAGTGACCGGCGAGTCGTCGTGTGGGATCTGTACAACGAGCTCGGCCGGCCGGTCCTTTGCACGGAATGGCTGCACCGTCAGAGTAGCAACACGGTCGTCGCGATCCTGCCCCTCTTGGCCCGCGAGCACGTTGGCTGCTACAACTAAGGGCTGGTCGCGGGACGCACGCAGACCTTCATGCCGTGGGGCTCCAACCCGGGCGATCCAGTGCCGGCCCTGTGGCAACACGACCTGTTCTACGCCGACGGGACACCGTTCGATCCGGCCGAGTGCGACGTATTCCGGGCGTGCGTGGCCGCAGCAGCGAAGTGAAGGCTGTTCTATAGCCCTCGCGCGACGGACACGGGGCAGCAGTATTCTCAATGGAGGCACACATGAACAGAAAGCACCTGACCAGACTTGCAGTTGCAGCGTTGGTGAGCGGGGCGTCGCTGTGGGGAGCCTCAGCCGTCACCCACGCGGCAGACCTCCCGCGGCCGGAGCATCCCCGGCCCGACTTCCAGCGCGAGCAGTGGCTGAATCTCAACGGCGAGTGGCAGTTCGAGGTCGACGAGAAGGGCGACGGCGAGCAGCGCGGGCTAACGTCGGGACAGGACTTGGCGAAGAAGATCCTGGTGCCCTTCTGCCCGGAAAGCAAGCTGTCGGGCATCGGCAATACCGACTACATGACGCACACGTGGTATCGTCGCCAGTTCCGCCTGCCGGCGGCGATGCGCGGCCGGCGGTTGCTGCTGCACTTCGACGCGGTCGACTGGCTCGCCCGTGTCTGGCTCAACGGGCAACTCGTCGGCGAGCACCGCGGCGGCTATGTGCCGTTTGCCTTCGAGATCAGGGACCTCGCCCGGGACGGCGACAACGAGCTGGTGTTGCACGTTGAGGACGACATCCGCTCCGGTCGGCAGGCGGCGGGCAAACAGACCCACACCGTCAGCGAGGGCTGCGTCTACACGCGCACCACCGGTATCTGGCAGACGGTATGGCTGGAAGCAGTGGGTGACACGTACTTGCGGGAGTTCTCGCTGACCCCCGACCTCGACGGTGGCCGCGTCCTGTTCCGGGGCTGGGTGGACGGCCCGGCGAAAGGCGTCACCGTTCGGCTGCGTGCCTCTGCCGACGGCAAGCAGGTTGGTGAGGAGACCGTGCCCGCGGCCTGGCGCTCCACACTGGGCGTGCTGAAGCTCAGCCGTGTGATTCCTTGGCAACTGGGCAAGCCGTTTCTGTATGACCTGACCCTCGACACGCTACGCGACGGGAAGGTGATCGACAGCGTGAAGAGCTACTTCGGGCTGCGGAAGATCACCATTGACGGCAACCGGTTTCTGATCAACGACAAGCCGGTCTTCCAGCGGCTGATCCTCGACCAGGGCTTCTACCCGGACGGAATCTACACCGCGCCCACCGACGCCGCGGTGCGCGGCGATATCGAGTTGTCCATGGCGGCCGGCTTCAACGGCGCGCGCCTGCACCAAAAGGTGTTCGAGCCGAGGTTCCTCTACTGGGCGGACAAGCTCGGCTACCTGGTGTGGGGCGAGTACCCCAACTGGGGCGTCAACCTCGCCTTGCCCGAAGCCGTCACCGTGGTGCTGGACGAGTGGCGGACCGAAGTGCGGCGCGACCGCAACCACCCGTCGGTCATCGGCTGGTGCCCGCTCAACGAGACCGGCACCGAGGCGCACCTCGCGAACCTTCAGGTCCTTCTATCAGCAACCCAAGATCTCGACCCCACCCGCCCGTTCCTCGACACCAGCGGCTACACCCATTTCTGGCCGGACACGGACGTGTACGACACGCACGACTACACCGGCGACCCCAACGCCTACGCCTCCCGGTACGCGGCATTCAGCCTCACCGGCACCGAACCGTGGAACAACCGCCCCGAAGACCCGCGCAGCCGCTACCGCGGCCAGCCGTTCTTCGTCAGCGAGTATGGCGGCATCCACGTGAACACCAAGCGCGACACCGGGCCCGGTTGGGGGTACGGCGGCGCCGGTCTCGACCTGCCGGACTTCCTCGCCAGATACAAGGGGCTGACCGACGCCATGCTGGACAACCCCAACATGTTCGGCTTCTGCTACACGCAGCTCACCGACATCGAGCAGGAGCAGAACGGCATCTACTTCTACGACCGGCAGCAGAAGTACGACCCCGCGTTGGTCCGGGCGATCAACCAGCGGCCCGCCGCGTATGAGACGCAGCCGCCGCGCGTCCGGCAGATCCGCTGGGCGACGCTGGTGCCGACCTCGCAAGCGACGGCGCAGGAGTGGCGCTACACGACCACCCAGCCCGCCGACGACTGGTTCAAGACAGACTTCGACGACTCCGGCTGGCAGAAAGGCAAAGGCGGCTTCGGCACCGCCACCACGCCGGGCGCCGTCGTCGGCACGGAGTGGAACACGGACGATGTCTGGATCCGTCACCCCTTTCAAGTGAGCAAGCTCCCCGTCGCCCTCGCCGGGCTGAGGATCCACCACGACGAAGACGCCGAAGTCTATGTCAACGGTCAACAGGTGGCCGCGTTGTCCAGCTACGTGGGCGACTACGCGACAATGCTCAACGAAGCGCTGCCCAGGGCACTCGTCGCAGGCGAGAACGTGCTGGCGATCCACTGCCACCAGACGAGAGGCGGCCAGTTCATCGACGCCGGGATTGAGATCGGAACGGAAGCCCAGCCCGGTAGGCGGTAAGGGGCGAAGTAGCCGAGGTCATTCGCATGAGCGTGTCACCAAGCTGTCTCCTGTTGCTTGCCATCGTCGCCCGGAGCGCCGCCGCGGAACCGGCTCGGCCCGGAACGTGGGCGGAGCGGAAGCCGATCACCTTCGAGCAACTGAGGAAGGGGTTCGCGCAGCCCGACATGGCCTATGCGCCGTTCGCGTTCTGGTTCTGGGACGAACCGCTGCAGCCCGACAAGGCGGAGAAGATGGCCCGGAAGATGGCGGAGCAACGCTTCAACCCGGGCTATGCGCACCCGCGCACGACCGGCCCCGGAGTCGCGCCGCCCAACCCACTGCCCCCCGAACAGTGGCTGTCGCCGCTCTGGTTCAAGTCGTTTGCCGCTGCCCTCGGCCAGGCCGAAGCCGCCCACGCCTATCTGGGCTATTGCGATGAGTACATGTGGCCGAGCTTCCAGGCGGCCGGACGAATCGCCAGGGAGCACCCCGAGCTGCGGGCGGTCTCTCTCGACTGGGAGACGGAGGACGTCCCCGGTGGAACGACTGTCCACGTGCCTCAGTGCTTCTTCGCCGTGGCGGCGCAGTTGGCCGGAACGCCGCCGAAGCGAGAGGCGCAGACGGGGGCGCGCCTGGGCCAGTGGATCTGGAAGCCTGTGCCTGGCGAGGGGCCGCACACGTGCTACTTCCGCAAAGTGCTCGAGTTGCCAGCCGACGCGACGGTGGAGCTGGCCACCGCCAAGCTGACGGTGGACAACCGGTACACGCTGTTCGTGAACGGGCGGCGGATCGGGAGCAGTGAGGACTGGCGGGAAGTACGCACCTGGGATGTGCTGCCGGCGCTCAGACCCGGGAAGAACGTCCTCGCCATTGAGGGGGGCGGCGACGGCGGGATCGACGCGCTGCTGTTCGGCTTGCACGTTGCACTCGCAGGCGGCCAGGCGGTGGAGGTTCCCTCCGACGAGACGTGGCGGGTCGCCGAGACCACCGGCGCAGGCGAGGGCTGGACTGAGCCGGGCTTCGACGACAGCCGCTGGGCACCCGTCCGCGTGGTCGAAGCCGACCCCGCGGCCCCGCCCTGGAGCTTGCCCGAAGCCGGCAGCGGGCCCCATGTTCCGGCGACGATCCTGAGCGCCACGCTCGCGACCATCGGTAAGGGAACGCCCTGCGAATGGCAAGCGCCCCCTGTAGGGAACTGGCGCGTCTATGTATTCCGGCAGCGACAGCACGGCAGCGTGAACTACCTGGATGAGCGCCTGCCGGGCGTCTTCCTCCCCATCGCCCACGAGCCGTACGCGACGCAATTCGCCGGGCGGATGGGTGCCTCGATTCCGGGCGTGTTCGTCGACAACGAAGGTCAGTACGGGGACCGGCTGGCATGGTCGGACACACTGGATCGGCGATACCGCGAGAAATGGGGCCGAGACATTCGCCTCTGGACGCCGCTCAGGGTCGACCGCGACGTCGAGGGCGCGTATGCGAAGGCGCGCTGGGAGTGGTTCGAGGTCGTCACCGACCTGTACGCCGAGACCATGGGCAGCACGAGCAAGTGGCTCGAGGGGCGCGGCATGTACTGCATCTCCAACCTGTGGGAAGAAAGCCTGCAGTGGCAGGCGCGGTACGTCGGCGACTTCTTCAAGCTGACCCGCGCGTACACCATGCCGGGAAACGACTGCCTGGGTCGCAAGGCGCTTGAGGTTCATGATTTCAAGGAGGTTCAGTCCATCTCGGAGTTCGAGGGGCGCCGCTTCATGAGTGAGATCATGGGCGCGGGCGGGTGGGGCTGGTTCAGCCCGACGTCGATCAAGCAGGCAGCCAACGCCGTCACCGCGTGGGGCGTCGGGCATGTGGTGCCCCATGGCGTCTTCACCAACCGCAACCTGGTCAACGCCCAGTGGACGCCTGACTGGTACGACGAGAACCCAATGTTCCCGCACCTGCATCTCTGGACCGACTTCGTGCGGCGCGCCAGCTATGTGAACTCGCACGGGCACTTGGTACCGGATGTGCTGCTGGTCAACCCCATGGACACAGTCTGGGCGACGGCGCCGCCCCAGGTCTTCGACCCGCACTCGGAGGGCGGTCTCGCCGGCACAGACGAGCAGTTCGGTGAGCGTCTCCAACACGTCAACGCCGCCTATTCCGACGCGATCAGTCAGCTCACAAAATACCGAATCGAATTCCTCGTCGCCGACCGCCACTACCTCCGGCAGATGGAGGTGAAGGCGAAGGAACTGGTCCGTGGGCCGTTCACTTTCGGTGCCGTGGTGTTGCCGCCCATGGACGTGCTGCCGCTGGGCGTGGCGCAGCTCCTCGCCCGGCTCGCGCAAGCGGGCGGGCGCGTCTACGCCCTGGGAGAACTGCCGACCGGCTCCACGGACAACGGCATGGGCGATGGACAGATGACCGCGCTGATGGACTCACTGCGAAAGGCGCCGACGTTCAAGGAGTGTTCGCAGGGGCTGGCTTCCGCGCTCGAAGCCAACGCGCCTGGACTGACTTCGCAGATTCACTTCGAGTCGGGCGCATTTGACATGCTGCAGCACCACTTGCGGGTTGACGGGCGCGACCTCTTCTGGCTCGTGAACAACGGCTCGGCTTGGCGGCAGTGCGAGGTGACGGTGCAAGGCACCAAAGGAGCTGCAGCGCTCTGGGACTGTGAGACCGGCTCGACTCGGCCGCTGCCGTCGCGTGCCACGCCGGCGGGTGCGCGCGTCCGCCTCAGCTTCAAGCCCGAGGAGGCATACTGGCTTGTTTTCGACCCAGCCGCGGCCGAGTTGGCGGAGCCAGCGCCCAAGCCAGCGCCCCGGGCTATCGCCACGCTTGAGGGTCCGTGGCGCGTCCACCTCAGCCCGGAAGGTCAGCCGAACCTGCAGTTCCCCCAGGACATCCCCGCGGAGTTTCGGTCAGGTACAGAACGCGCCCTGGCGCCCTGGCAGCAGTGGGGGCTGGCGCACTTCAGCGGGCTGCTGGACTACCAGACACAGGTTGAGGTCGGCACCGCCGACGGACCGTGCTACCTGGATCTCGGCCTCGTCTACCATTTCGCCGAAGTCCTGGTGAACGGGCGCTCCGTCGGGGCGCGCCTCTGGCCGCCTCACGCATTCAACCTCACCGGCGCGTTGAAACCCGGCCGGAACGAACTCGTGGTGCGCGTGGGAAACCTGGTCAACAACCAGTATGGCGACCTGCGCGAGGCGGGCTTGCTGGGGCCCGTCGTGCTATGGCGCGGCGAGCCCACGCCTCCACCTAAACCGAAGCCGACGGACATTCCACGAGGCAAGCCCGTGGCCCTGCAGAACCCGACCGCCGACCATTCGCAACCGTCCTTCTCGGTCCTGGACTTTCTGACCGACGACGGCAAGGGGTGGGGCGCGTGGGATGCGGCACTGAAGGAGCCGCTCGCGCAGACCGCCGTGGTTGAGACCGTGACGACCCTCGGCAAGCCGGGCACCCGCCTGGAGCTGATCTTCACGTTGAAGCACAACCACACCCCGCCCGAAGGGCTGAACCTGGGCCGCTTCCGTCTCTCTGCGACCACCGACGACCGCGCCTCGTTTGCCGACGGCAAGGAGAAGGGTGGTGCCGTTGCCGCCAACTGGACTGTGTTGACGCCCATTCGCTCACTCTCGCTTCAGGGCGCGACCATGGTCGTCGAGGCGGATGGCTCAGTGTTGGTTGCGTACGGGCCGCTCGAACGCGATACCTACGTGATCGTGTGCCACCCGACACTGTCGGGCATTACCGGATTCCGGCTGGAGTGCCTCGAAGACCCGCGCCTGCCAAGGTGTCCGGCAGGAAGGACCGAAGGCGGTCCGGGGAGAAGTCCTGGTGAAGGCAACTTCGTCGTGACTTACTTCGGCGTCGAGGCGCGGACCAGCAACTGACGGACGCCTCCTCGCGGTACAGGACACACGACACGTGACACACGACACATGACACTCGCCCTCCCAGGAGATACAAATGCACCCATCCATCCGCCGACTCGCTGTAGCCGTTCTGTGCGCCCTCTCCGCCACCCTTGCGTGTTCAGTGGCGCAGGAGCCAAAGCCTGACGAGGAAACGCCAGCGCAACGCGACGCGCGAATGGGTTGGTGGCGTGAGGCGCGGTTCGGGATGTTCATCCACTGGGGCGTGTACTCAGTGCCGGCGGGGACATACGACGGGAAGCAGATCCCCGGCATCGGCGAGTGGATCATGAACCGCGGCAAGATCCCGGTCGCCGAGTACCGGCGGTTCGCGAAGCAGTTCAACCCGGTGAAGTATGACCCCGACGCGTGGGTCCGCCTGGCCAAGGAAGCCGGCATGAAGTACCTGGTCATCACCTCGAAGCACCACGACGGCTTCGCGATGTTCGACTCCAAGGCTTCCGACTGGAACATCGTGAAGGCCACGCCGTACGGTAGGGACGTGCTGAAGCCGCTGGCCGAGGCGTGCCAGAAGCACGGAATCAAGCTGGGCTTCTACTATTCGCAGGCGCAGGACTGGAACAACCCCGGCGGCGCCGCGGCCGGCGGGCATTGGGACAAGGCGCAAGCCGGCGACATGGACGAGTACATACGCAACGTCGCCGCGCCGCAGGTCAAGGAGATTCTCAGCAACTACGGCAAGCTGGCCATCCTCTGGTGGGACACCCCGGTGGATATGACCAAAGAGCGCGTTGACATGCTCCTGCCGCTACTCAAGCTGCAGCCGGGGATCATCACCAACAACCGGTTGGGCGGCGGCTACCGGGGCGACTCCGACACTCCCGAGCAGCACATCCCCGCCACCGGCATGCCCGGCCGCGATTGGGAAACCTGCATGACGATGAACGACACGTGGGGCTACAAGAGCTATGACGACCACTGGAAAAGCACCGAGACGCTCCTCCGCAACCTGGTGGACATCGCCTCCAAAGGCGGCAACTACCTGCTGAACGTGGGGCCGACTTCGGAAGGGCTGATCCCGCAGCCGTCAGTCGAGCGGTTGAAAGAGGTCGGCAAATGGATGAAGGTGAACGGCGAAGCCATCTACGGAACCACTGCCAGCCCGTTCAAACAACTCCCGTGGGGGCGCTGCACCAAGAAGGCGCTGCTTGTTTCCACCAAGCTGTACCTGCATGTCTTCACCTGGCCGACAGACGGCAAGCTACTGGCGCCGGGATTGAGGAGCGCGGTCGAGCAAGCCTACCTGTTGGCCGACGCCAAGGGCACGCCTCTGGCCACGGAGGCGACCGACCAAGGGCTGGTGGTCTCGGTGCCCGCGAAGGCGCCCGACTCACTCTCGTCCACCGTGGTGTTGCGCCTCAAGGGCGACCCCGACATCGAGCCAGTCCTGCTGACACAGAAGGAAGACGGCACCCTCGCCCTGCCGGCACTCGAGGCGGTTGTGCATGGCGACACCGCGCAGTACGAGTCAGGTGGCGGCAAAGACAACATCGGCTTCTGGCTGAACCCCAACGACTGGGTCGAATGGCAGTTCAAGGCGACCCAAACCGGCAAGTTCGACGTAACCGCCGAGATCGCCTCCCAGGGCACCGGCTCGTTCGAGCTGCGGCTCGGCAACCAGAAGCTGAAAGGCACGGCGCCCAACACCGGCGACTACACCAAGTTCCGCAAGGTGTCCCTCGGCACGCTGGAGATCCGGGAATCGGGCAAGGCGTCGCTGGAGGTCCGGCCGGTCGCCGCTGGCTGGCAGCCGATCAATCTGAAGTCGGTGACGTTCAAGCCGGCGAGGTAGAACACCCGACAGCCGCCGGATCGCCCAACTTGACAGCCACGCACAAATATGCTTTTGTGTAGAACATGCGAACCACCGTTGACCTTCCTGATCCTGTCCTCCGTCGTGCCAAGGCAGCCGCTGCGTTGGCGGGGAAGAGCCTCAAGCTCTTTCTGCTTGAAGCCGTAACCCAACGGCTCGACACAGAGCGGTCGTCCGGCGCTTCCCCCAACCGCGTTCGGTTGCCCTTGGTCCCTTCGGGTCGCCCCGGGGCACTGCAGATCACGGGCGACACGGTTGCCGACGCTCTCGAGGCGGAGGATACAGGTGCACTTGCCGGACGTTAACCTCTGGCTGGCGTTGGGCTTTGAGGCACACGCCCACCATCGACGCGCAGCAGACTGGTTTGGGGACCACCCTCCGGGGAGCTGCTGCTTCTGCCGTCTCACCCAACAAGGCTTCCTACGACTGGCAACCAATCCGTCGGTGTTCGGTGAGGAGTCGCTGAGCCTGCCCCAAGCGTGGGAATGCTATGACTTGTTGCGCACTGACGAGCGAGTAGGCTTCCTGGCAGAGCCGCCCGGCGTCGAACCCCCTTGGCGACAGCTCACCCGCAGCCGAGGCTACTCGCACAAAGTGTGGACTGACACGTACCTTGCGGCGTTTGCGGAGGCGGCAGGTCAGCGTGTGGCGACGTTCGACCGTGGGTTCAGCAACTACCGGGGCGGCGACGCGACGATCCTGGGTCCCTGAGTGCAAGCCATGGCTCCCTCCATACTTCAGCTCATCGACGAGTCCCGCCTGCGGCAGGTCGCCAGTCGCTACGAGCTGGACCTGATCGTCTTGTTCGGCTCGTACGCCAAGGGACGGGCTCATGATGACAGCGATGTGGACCTCGCCGTCCGCACCACCCGGCCGGACTACGGCGCGCGTGGCCCGGAGGAGGAGGCGCGCTGGGAGATGGACCTGTTCGCAGACCTGGGAGGAGCCGTTGCGGCACCGGAGGGGATTGACTTGGTGTTGCTGAACCGTGCAGACTCAACACTCCTGTTTGAGGTGGCGCGCGAGGGAGCGCCGCTGTTCCAGACTGATCGTGACGCGTTCCACCGGTTCCGATCCCTGGCGGCGCGTCGCTTCTATGACGACGCGAAGCACCGGCGCTGGGGACGCGAAGAACTCGGGAGGAGGCTGACTCGTGGACCGCGACCGATTCGAGACGGTGTACCGGAAGCTGCGCACGATGTTGCGGCAAGTGGACGAGCTGGAGGAGGAGTTGCCGGCTGGGCGGGACGACTACCTTGACGCCGGACGCCTCCTCCACAGGTACACAGAACGCCTGTGCCAGATCGTCGTAAAGTGTGCCACTGACGCCAACGGGTTGCTGCTGAGCCTCCTCGGCGAGCCGAGCGCCTCTTCGGCGCGGGAGTCGTTTGACCGGGTACACCAGTTGGGCGCTATCGGTGACGAGGTTCGACGCCGGTTTTGCGAGACGTTTGTGGGTTTCCGGCACCGGTTGGTGCACGACTACGAACAACTGGACAACACCCTTGTCCACCACGCCGCGCGGCTGCTCCTCGAGCAAGCACCTCGCTATGCCGCGGAGATGGCGAGCTATACCCGCGAAGGTTGGGAACACACCGAAGTCCCGGTGCGACTTCGGCTCCGTCTGGGAGAATACCCTCTGTCCTCCGTCTGCTGCACGCCTGCCGGGGAAGTTCCGCGAACTTCCACTTCGGTGTGTTCCCAACCTTCGCGGGTATACGTCGACCGCGAGACGACGGACCGGGAGACCCCGGGTGACTCCACCACCAGAGCAGAATCGAGCTAACCGTCTCCCGCCAGAGGTGTCTCCCCCATGTCACCAGCCCCCCAGCTCCAAGTAGGCGTAGCCCAGGTCGACCTCACACCGCAGGGACCGGTGCACCTGTCCGGCAGCGTCGGCGACTTCCGCCCGGCGCAGTTGGTGCTCGACCCGCTGTTCGCCCGGGCGTTGGTGGTGAAGAGCGGCAAGCGGAAGCTGTGCCTGATCGCCGTTGACCTGACCATCGTCACCGCGCGGCATGCAGATCGAATCCGGCGGGCTGCCGCGGAGGGGTTCGGCTTCGACCCTGACGCGGTGATGATCCATGCTACGCAGACGCACTCCGCGCCCTCGCTGGGCAACTTCATTCTCAGCGACGAGTTCGAGGGAGTGCCGGACGAGTTCGAGTGGCTGCGCGGGAGCCAGTCCGCCTACAACGCGTTCGCCGAGGAACGGATTCTCGCAGCCCTCCGGGTGGCAGACGAGTCGCTCCAGCCGGTTCAGGTTGGGGCGGGGAACGGCCTTGAGGGCCGACTGGCGCACAACCGACGCGCGGTTCGGCGCGACGGCTCAGTCTTCATGCCCGGCAAGCAGTGGGTCGGGCCGTTGGGGCCGACGGACCTCCTGTACGTCGAGGGACCCATCGACCCCACGCTCGGAGTGGTGTGCTTCCGCGCCGAGTCGCTCGCCCTCCCTGCCGTGCTGGTGAACTACACCTGCCACCCGGTGCACGTGTTCCCGAAGCCGTTCGTCTCTGCCGACTGGCCGGGCGCGCTGGCGGCGGAGCTGCAGAAGACACTGCCCGCGGGGTGCGTGCCGATTGTCACCAATGGCGCGTGCGGCAACATCAACCCGTGGGCCACCTTCGACCCCGACTACGTGTGCGATCACCGGCCCATGGGCAGCGCACTGGCCGCAACCGCGTGCAAGGTGCTGGAGACGCTGCAGTTTGCCGGCGAGGCCGCGGTGGACTGGCGGTCCCGCAGACTCCGAATCCCGCTGCGGGAGATCGATCCAGCCCAGCTCGCCGAAGCACGGCAGCGGCTGAGGGAGCACCCCGAGCCGGTCTGGGCCGATGAGGCGCGGACCCGCGTCGACACCGACTGGGTCATCGCCGCCGGTCGAGTCGATCTGGCCAACCTGCGTGAGCGAGACCCGGAGTATGAGTATGAAGTCCAAGTGTTCCGCGTCGGCGACACGGCGTTCGTGGGCTTGCCCGGCGAGCCGTTCGTGGAGGGTGGCTTGCGAATCAAGCTGGCGTCCCCGGCGAAGCAAACGCAAATCGTGCACTGCATCAACCAGTACGTCGGCTACCTCCCCACGCGGGAAGCCTTTGCCCGCGGCGGGCATGAACTCACGACAGGCAACTGGTCGCGGCTGGTGCCCGAGGCACTGGACACGATTGTGACCACAGCAACCGAGCTGCTCAGCGAGCTGTTCTTGGGGGGAGACGGGCGGGCGACATGAGGACCTGGACCAAACCGTCCCTCAACTGGCTGCTGGCCTTCATCCCCCTCGGCGCGGTGGCGAAGTACGCCCCCGGGTCAGAGACACGGGTGTTCGTCTTCGCCGCTCTGGCCATCGTCCCGCTGGCCGGGCTGATGGGATTGGCGACGGAGCATCTGGCCCATCGCGTAGGCGCGGGGCTGGGTGGGCTGCTCAACGCCACTTTCGGTAATGCCGCCGAGCTGATCATCGGCCTGACCGCGCTGTCTCAGGGGAAGTACAGCATCGTCAAGGCGTCGCTCACGGGCAGCATCATCGGCAATATCCTGCTGGTCCTGGGAGCCAGCATCCTGGCAGGCGGGCTCAAGTTCAAGACGCAGAGGTTCAACCGAACCCGCGCGAGTGCCGGCGGGTCGATGCTTCTGCTGGCAGCCATCAGCTTCATCGTGCCGGCGGTGTACAGCCATCTTCTCCCCAACCGGGCGACAGCCCGCCGGTTGGACCTCAGCCTCGATATCGCCCTCGTTCTCATTGTCGTTTACGCGCTGAGCCTGCTCTTCGAGCTGCACACGCATAAGCATCTACTCGCTGGCGAGACCTCCGAGGGGGTCAACGAAGAGGGCTTGGCGCAGCCGTGGCCGCTGAGCAAGTCGATCGGCCTGCTGGCCGGGGCGACAGTGCTGGTGGCTTGGATGAGCGAACTGCTGGTCGGGTCGGTCGAGCACGCCTCGCATGCCATGCACCTGAACGAGCTGTTCATCGGCGTCATCATCGTGGCGGTCATCGGCAATGCCGCGGAGCACTCCACTGCCGTCCTGATGGCGACGAAGAACAAGATGGACCTCAGCCTCAGCATCGCCATCGGCAGCAGTCTGCAGATCGCACTGTTCGTCGGGCCGGTGCTGGTGCTGGTCGGGCGCCTGTTCGGCCGTCCCATGGACCTGGTATTCGAGCCCCTGGAGGTGATCGCCGTCATGCTCTCCGTCTTCGCCGTCAATCAGGTGGCGCAAGATGGCGAAAGCAATTGGCTGGAGGGGGCGCAGTTGCTGTCGGTGTATCTGATCCTGGGCATGGCGTTCTACTTTCTGCCCGCTCTGGCTGTGCACCCCTGACCTTGGACCCGTTGCCCTGGAGGACCCGCCGGTTGGCGAGGCCGCCGGGTCGGGAGACCCTCGCCGCGCAGTGGTAGACGCAATCCCTCTACGGCACCACAGGTGACGCCGAAGGCTCCGGTGCCGCGACGGCAACGGCAACTGCCTCGGTCAGCGCCGGCAGCGACAGGGGCGCCAGCGCGACGTCGTCCACGAGAACAGTACCCTCTCGCGACTCCGTAGAGAGCACGACAGACAGGTAGCTCGCATTGCGCGGCGGGGTGAGTTCCGTCTCGTGCCGCTTCCATCCCTTGGTCGCGTCGGTCAGGCACGCCAGCAGGGTCGGCTCCAGGGGGAGCCGCGCGGAATCGAACCAGAACAACGAGACTTGCAGCCCGCGGGGGTGACTGCGCTCAAGCACATACCGGAAAGACAGCGTGTAATGCTGACCTGGGTCGATGACGATGCCGGGACTGCCGGGTGTCCGCACTGAGGCCGCCCAACCGGCCTGACCCGGTCGCAGCCGGAGCGCGTGAGTCGGCGCGCTCAGAGCGACCTCAACCCGCTCGGCACCCCAACGCCGCCGGAGGTCCCAGCCTCCCGGCAACCGTCGCCCGGTGCCCTCCTCGAAGTCCCCGTTGGGGATGAACGTCGGATACTGCCCGACAGGCAGACCGGGGTCGGGTGGAGGTTTGGGCCCGTTGACGACTGTGTCGAAGTAGATCCGGAATCGCCGCTCCCACCCCGCCAACACGGTGGGCGACACTTCCCAGAGGACTGTCCCCGCGGCGTTGGAGGTCGCGTCGTAGCCGGTCTCCGGCTGGAACGTGGAGGGGAGGGCGAGCCCCTTCCGGCCGCCCGGCACCACTTCGGCCACCCGGACGGAGTTGAGGTCGAACTCACCCGCCGTCCCAAGCGACCGGAGCAATTGCGTGAAGTTGGCCGTCGCCCCAGTGACATACGTCCCCGGACGGGCGGTGGTGACAACGTCGCTGTGGAAGTGCCATTGATCCAGCGTCAGTGGCGGGGCGGGTTGCTCGGGAGCGATGGCCGGCTGAGGCTGTGCCGGCGCCGGGGGGGCGCCGATAGTCGAGCCGACGCCCCACAGGAGAACCGCAACGACGAGCGCTCCAGGCAGCGCGGCTGTCGGCAGAGCAGCGGGTTCGGGGGAGCGGAGAGTGTGCATTGGCTGGCGATGTTGCCCGGAGAGCCGGGACTACCGAGAACTTGGCATTCTACGCAGTCCGCCTGTCTGCGTCAATGACCCGTGCGGACGGGAAGCAGCCCAACGGGCCCGGGGGGGTAGCGGCCCCAAGTCCGGATTCCGGAGTGGTCAGCTCTTTGGACGACCCTTCGGCTGGCCAGTCGCACGTCCCTTCTGGGGCCGTTCGTGCGGCGGCCGCTTTGTCGACGGCCGCGCCCTGCCGGTCGACTGCGCGCGGTTGACTCGCCGCTGCCTCATCGCCTCGTAGAGCAGCACCGCGCCGGCGGCGGCGGCGTTGAGCGATTCCGCCCCCCGCTGTTCGGGGATCGTGACCAACGCTGCCGCAGCGTCGCGCATCGCTGGCGAGAGGCCGCGCACCTCGCTGCCGATGGCAATGGCGACGGCCTTCGGGAAGTTGAACCGGTCGCACACGACGCCTTCGCCGGTCGCCGAACCGACGAGGGTGATGTCGCGGCTCTTCAGGAACCTGGCTGTCTCTTCCGCGGCCCCCGAGATCGCGACCGGCACATGGAACAGCCCGCCCATGGTCGCCCGAACCGCCTTCGGGTTGAGAGGGTCGCAGCAGTTCTGGCCGAGGATCACGGCGTGCGTTCCCTGGGACCACGCGGTGCGAATGAGCGTGCCCACGTTGCCTGGATCGGCGACGCCGTCCAGCACCAGGAGCAGCGGGGTGTGCCGGGTCTTCAGGTCCATGAGCGGCACCACGACGCTCTCCACGACCGCCACAATCCCCTGCGGATTCTCGGTGTCTGCCACCTCGCGCAGTGCCTCGTCGGGGATCAGCATCAACTCGGCCCGGCGGGACTCCAACGCGCTCAGCAGTTCCGCGCCTTGCGGCCCCTCCACAAGCGCTCGGGTCACGAAGGCCTCCGACACCCGCGCATTGCCACGCAACGCGGCGCCAACCAAGCGGGTGCCCTCGATGAGAAACCTCTGCTGTTGCTGGCGGTACTTCCCCTGCTTCAGCTTGCGGGCTTCGCGGATCGCTCTGTTCTGGACGGACGTGATGAGGCGCATCATTGCTCCTTCGAAACCAGCTTTCAGCTGTCAGCCGTCAGCCAAGGGCGTTATTCCGGGAAGGCGACCGTCTTCATCCGGTGGGGTGTTCAGGCGAAGCGCGGAGAGGGGCGATTCCTTCGAGGAGGGTCTACGGCGATCAGCTAGCGGCTGCCAGCCAAACGGGCTTGCGTCCAAGGACCCATGGTACCCGACACGGCAGGGCGCCGCACACAGGCCGCCGCCGGTCAGTTGGCCCGCCATGTGCTACAATCCCTCGTCTCCCGCCCGCCTACACCCACTCGTGAGGCACCTGCTTGAAGAAAGCGCGCGGCGCTCCACAACCCGAATTCGCTGGCTTCTGGATCCGCACTTGGGCGCGGTTGGCTGACGGCGTCTGGCTTGAGTTGCTTGGTGGCACGCTGGCGCTGATCGTCGCTGCTGTCGTCGATGCCTACGTGGAGTTGGGCGGCAAGGCGCTCGCCCTGCTGTTCGGCATGGGGAGTGCCTTCAACCTCGGCTACTACACAATCTGGACCGCGGTCAACGGGCAGTCGTGGGGCAAGGCGCTGGCCGGAATCCAGGTCGTCACGCCGTCCGGGGCCGCGCCGTCTTGGTTGCGAAGCTTCGTGCGGGCAGCGACAGACACGGTGTTCATGAACCTCCAGAACTTCGTGATCGGCTTCGTCGACCCACTGGTGATCCCGTTCCACAAGCAACGGCGGTCCGTGCACGATCTCGTTGCCGGCACGCGGGTCATCCACGTCGCCCCACCGCGGAAGCGGGCGCTGTGGGTGTCGATTGCGGCGTCGGTGGTGGGGCCGGTGGTACTGGTCTTCGCGCTGATCAGACCGCTGGTTCTACAGGCTTACTACGTGCCCAGCGAGTCCATGGTGCCCACGCTTCAGATCCGCGACCGGCTGGTGGCCAACCGCCTGACGTACCACCTGCGCGCGTTTCGCCGCGATGAAGTCATCCTCTTCCGCGCACCGCCGGCGGCCAGCCCTGACCCGAAGGACTATGTCAAGCGGCTAATCGGGCTGCCGGGCGACACAATCGCCGTCCAGGACGGCAAGCTCTTCCGCAACGGCAAGTGGGTGGACGATCGGTACGGCGAGATCGAGTACAACTTCCCTCCCGACTTCTACGGCGAGAGCGACCGGAAGGTATGGGGGCCGCTGGTCACCGTCAAGGGAGTCCAGTGCGTGCGGGTGCCCAAAGGCAAGCTATTCGTGATGGGCGACAACCGCAACAACAGCCACGACAGCCACGCCTGGGGCTTCGCGCCCATCAGGAACGTCATCGGCAAAGCCACGTATCGTTTCTGGCCGCTGAATCGGAGGGGGAAGCTGTAGAGGCCGTCACAGCATCGCAGGGTCGGAACCCAGACGGACAGCAGGGCGTCCATGGCGAAAACGCTGAAAGGGGACTAACGCATGCCCAGTCGAACCGTCGTCCGTGGAGAGCCGCGAGGCGAGAAACCACAGAGCCTTCGCGCTTCACTGTTGGCATTGCTGGTTCTTCTACTGGTGGGCGGCACATTGGCTTCGGGTGCAATGGGCGCTCTGTCTTCCCACCTCGTCGTCATGCCATCGGGCAGCATGAGGAACACACTTCGCGAAGGGGACTTCATCCTGGTGACGGGACCGCCGCTCGGCTCACGAGCGGCTTGCCGAGACGACCTCGTCCTTTTCCGCGCGCCGCACATGGCCAGCCGGACCGGTGCCAGGTTTGTGAAGCGCGTCGTCGGCTTGCCTGGGGACACGGTGGCCGTGCTCAAGGGCGAGTTGTACGTGAACGGCAGGAGGGTGCCGGAGCCCTGCATCCGCCAACCGATGTACTACGAGTTCCCACCGGTGCCCTACAGCTCGACTGACGAGAGGATTTGGGGCAAGCTCACCGAGTCCGGAGGCATGGCGTGTGTGCGGGTGCCCGAGGAAACGCTGTTCGTGCTGGGTGACAACCGGAACGACAGCAACGACAGCCACTGCTGGGGCTACGTGCCGATCGGGAACGTCATCGGCAAAGCCACGTACCGGTTCTGGCCGCTGAACCGGATGGGGAAGCTGTAGCGGTCGCCGGTGCGACGGCGGGAGCGGAGGGTACTTGTCGCGCGGGGTGGAACTGGGTATACTAACGGCAGCAGGAACGCCGGACGGCGGGACCGCGCCGTGACGTGCCGGCAGGACACGGAGGTGATGTGCGCCAGTACAAGGCAACACTTGACATCCATCTATCCATCCAGACCAAGGAGACAACGATGAATGGCACAAAGAAGAGAGGCTTTACCCTGATCGAGCTGTTGGTCGTGATCGCGATCATTGCTATCCTGGCCGCGATCCTGTTCCCCGTATTCGCAAAGGCGCGCGAGAAAGCGCGCCAGGCATCCTGTCTCAGCAACCAGAAGCAGATTGGTATCGCGCTGGCGATGTACACCCAAGACTACGACGAGATGCTCTGCAAGGTCTTCCAGTATATGCCGCAGCCTGACGCCACGATGCTCGCCTGGACCGCCGACTTGCTCGACCCCTATGCGAAGAACTGGCAGGTATGGCGTTGTCCCAGCGATACCATCAGGAACTACACAGAAATGCGTCCGCCAGCGGGCCCCAACCCGCTGGTATGGTCATACGGCCGCTGTTCCTGGCTCGCCACGAACTCGGGCGGCGCGGCGGCGGCCGCCGCCAGCGTTTCGCGCGCACTGGCCGACGTCCAAGACCCCTCCGGGACCATCGACGTGCTGGACGCCACGTCCATGGACCTGAATGTCTATCCGGACGATACGGACTTCGGAACCAACGCCGCAAGGCCTCCGCGAACCGACAAACGGCACAACGAGACGATGAACATTCTCTTCCTCGACGGGCACGCGAAAGCGCTGCGCCAGACAACGCTCGGCATCTGGACGCTTGTAGCCGGCGACTGACGACCACCTCTGCACGCACGACCTTCTCCGTGTAGGGAACTCGAAGCGCCACGGCGGTTGCCGTGGCGCTTCTTCTTTGTGCGCGTCCCGCGGAACGCCCGGCGACTCGCGAACCGGCAATCCCCGTTCCCAGATCAGAACGTCCCGTCCACCTTCAGCGCGTCGCCGGCGGCGGCCTTCTTCCCGGTAGACGACTTGATCTGCTCTTGGAGCTTCTCGTAGTAGAGGTCTTCGTCGACGGGAATGTCGACCCAGGCATCGGTCCAGGCGGAGA
>Ga0210056_1000919_pt1 | contig 25426 bp, 24 predicted proteins | sample CryGeyCG2014_080_2_FD_183965 | JGI IMG/M metagenome (GOLD analysis project Ga0210056, IMG submission 183965) | Groundwater microbial communities from aquifer - Crystal Geyser CG07_land_8/20/14_0.80 (SPAdes) (version 2) | ecosystem: Environmental > Aquatic > Deep subsurface > Groundwater | place... | reverse complement strand
CGGAGAATGTGAAAGACCTGCCTCCTGCCGCCGGGCGGAGTCGCGGATCGCATAGGTCCTATGGGTCGCATACGTCCCCCGGAGCCCTCAATGACCCTCTCCCTCAAACCCAACTGGCCCGAAGCCGGCGAACGACTCGAAGCCTTCTGGCGCCTGGAGGTGCTCGACCGGCCGTGCATCGCCGTCACCGCGCTGAACGGACCACGCCGACCCGTTCGCCCACCGCGCGACGCCCAGGAGAAGTGGACCGACCCGGACTACCTGGTGGAGAGCCTGACTGCTTCGTTCGAGGCGACCTACTGGGGCGGGGAGTCGCTTCCGGCCTCCACGCTCCTGGTCGGGTACTGCTTCGGTCACGGCGCGCAGTTGCACTACCACGAGCAGACCATCTGGCAGAGCCCAATCGTCCACGACTGGAACGCGCCGCCGAGCTTTGCCTTCGATGAGAGCGACCCGGGTTGGCGGCAGATCGAGGCGGTGGTTCGCGCCTTGGTGGAGAGCAACGGCGGAAGGTACTTCGTCTCCCATCCGGCGATTCTCCTGCCGAATGATCTCCTGTCGGTGTTGTGCGACCCGACACGGTTCTGCACCGACCTGCTCGACCACCCGGAGGCAGTCAAGCAGGCGCTGGCCGAAATGCTGGAGACCTGGTTCGTGCTCTACGACCGAACCCGGTCCCTCCTGGCGCCCACGCAGGACGGCACTGCCGACTGGCTTGGCGTCTGGCATCCCGGTCGGATGTGCACGATCCAGTCCGACATCTGCTGCATGTTGTCACCGGCGATGTTCGAGGAATTCATCCTCCCGGAGTTGGAGGCGTTCAGCAACCGACTCGACGGCGTGATCTACCACCTCGACGGTCCCGGCGCCCTGAAGCACCTCGACCGGCTGCTCGAGCTTCCGCGGCTGCACGGCATCCAGTGGACCGCTGGAACGGGCCACCCGACCGGCCTGCATTGGCTGGACCTCTACAAGCGGATCCAGGCCAAGGGAAAGGCGGTCTGGGTCTCCCTCGACAAGTCCGAGGTCCCCACGGCCGTGCGGGAACTGAAGCCGGAAGGGCTGTTCATCGCGACCGGCGCAGGATCGGTGGAGGAGGCGGAGTGCATACTTGAGGACGCGAGGCGGGCGATGGTCGCGTCCCAGTAGTAGGTGAGCCCCTGGCGCCCGTGCCCGTGATACATCCCTGCTACACTGCTACCCATGGGGCGGCTGCGGGAAAGCTGCTCGGTCCTCCCCCCGGGGCATCCTTCGAGCTGGAGGAATAGACGATGGGAGTCACCTACGAGACCGTCCAAGTGCGCAACATCCTGACCCAAGGCGAGCCAGTCGACCTGACCGTCAAGGTCGACACCGGCGCGACGATGCTGGTCATCCCGGGGCCCTTGCAGGAGCAGTTCCAGTTCCCCACCATCCGGCAGGAGACGGTTCAGTACGCCAACGAAGAAAGGGCGCGCCGCGACGTGGTGTACGGGGTTCAAGTGACCGTGTGCGAACGGACCGGCGTGTTCGAGGCCATCGTCGAGCCCGCGAGGAGCATCGGACTCCTTGGAGCGATCGTGATGGAGGCGCTGGACCTCATCGTCGAGCCACGCTCCCAAGGGCTCTACCCCAACCCACGGTCGCCCGATCTGCCGATGGCGGATGTGGAGTAGCCTTGCCAGCCCACCCGCGCCCTCGCGCTCGGCAGACCGGGACGGCTTCAGTCGTGCGCTCCAGCAGTCACCGGAGCGCTCAACAACCCGGCGTTGAGGCGCGCGATGGTGTTCGCCGTATCCGACTCCACCCGCAGCACGCGCACACCGAGGTCCGCGCCTTCCACGTCCTCAATGGCTGACCGAATCGCCTCCTGCAACGAGGAGGCAGCGCGCTCAACGTCCAAGCGGACGATGCCTTGCCGCATGCTGAGTTCGATGTCGCCGTCCGTCGCAGTGTACAGGGCGTCGGCAAGCTCCGAGGTTAGCTCGGACACGCCCGACAGGATGAGAGTGAACTGGTGCTCTTGCATGGTCGTCTCACGCTGACGGGCTGTGCTGGGAGGAGTGCTCGGCGAGGGTCTCCCGACCCCGCCGCATGGCCGACCGGAGGTCTCCAGAGCTCAGTGAGACCTTCGGTCGGGCGTTCCGAGGCGGTCGGAGACCTGCCCCGAGCCAGTCCCCCCGGCGACTTGTTTACGCCGCTTTGCCAAGCGGCTGCAACAGGGCAATCTGCTTCGCCCCCTCGCTGCGCAGTGCATGCCAGAGGTCCCAGTCTTGCTGCAGTCCAAGCCAGAAGTCGGCGGACATCCCCAGAACGCGCGCCAGTCGCAGGGCAAGGTCGGGTGTGACCGCGCGCTCGCGACCGATGACTCCCCGGAGTTCGGACGCCGGCACGCCGAGCCGCATGGCGAACTCGGACGCGGGGATGTGCAGGGGGTCCAGGAACTCCTCAACCAGCATCTCTCCGGGGTGGGTCGGAGGCCGGTGCCGCGGCAATCGGCGCGACACCAGACTGTCGCCGGCGCCGGGCGCCAACGGGGCTTCGCACGTGTCAGTGGTAGTCGACGATCTCGACATCCTCGGCATCTCCTGCCTCCCAACGGAAGCACACTCGGTACTGGTCGTTGATCCGGATGCTGCGCTGCCCATCGTCGCGCTGCCGGTACAAGGGCCGACAGCACGCGAAGGATCGTCCGGAGACAGGAGTCCACGTAGACCTCATCGCCCTCCGCACTGGCCCACATACGAGGAACGCACGCCGATCATCGTGCATCCCGCCGCTCGGTGGCTGCGGGCGGCTGCCGAGGGCCGACCGGGGAGCTTCCAGCTCATTTCTCGTATGGCATCGTCGCCGCCGACTGAGTCGCGGCCCCCGCTTCTGCAGTTCCTCCCCACTCGCCGCGGTCGCCTCTGTGCAGTTCAGCGCCCAACTTCACGCCCAGGCGAGACCGCAGCGACACGCGGCCTGCGGCCAGGAGTATAGGCTCAAGGTGTACGACTCCGGCACGCACGAAAGCCGATCTCGAGACTGGTAAGTAGATCTGACTCGCAGCCGCGGTGGGCGCAACTGTATACGTCGAAGAAAAGGTACCTGAACCACCACGCGCCACCGCGCACGACACGTTGGCCGGTGCCGGAGGTGTCCTGGTCCTCGCGCCCGTCGGCAACGTTGTAGGGATAGGGCTTTAGCAGCGAACTCGTCCACTCCGACACGTTGCCACACATGTCGTACAGCCCAAACGGATTCGGCGGGAAGCTGCCAACTGGCGCAGTATGCCCCCACTGGTCCTTCCCGCCTAGTCCAACCAAGTTTGCCAGGTGCTGGCTCAACTCACCCGTCGCCGTGCCGTACTTGTACTGCTTGCCGCCGCGTGCTGCGTACTCCCATTCGGCTTCGCTGGGCAGGCGACCGCCGGCCCACTCGCAGTAGTCCCGGGCATCTCTCCACGAGACGTAGATGACCGGATGCCTGTCCTGCCAGCCCCAACTTGGCGCCTCGGTGGGCATGTCACAGCCCGTCGCCTCGCAGAACTCCCGGTACTGCGCGACGGTCACCTCGTGCTTGTACATCCAGAAGCCCTTCGCGCTCACGCTATGAACGGGACTCTCGATGCCGCGTGTGTCATCCCCCATCCTGAACTTCCCGCCCGGTACCCACACCATCTCCGCGCCATCAATTGCGTTGACCTTGGTCTCGCCCGGCTTCGGGGGCCTCGGTTGTGCTCTAGTTTTCGGCTGGGCAGGCGCAATCCTTGGCGTCTTGGCCGCTGTGGGCCGCAACCCTGGCGCCTCACGACAGCCCGCGGCCAGAAACGATCCGAGCGGGGCGATCAGCAACCACCGGTGTAGTTTTCCCATCTTGCTGTTCCTCGTTTGCCTGTGATCGGCGCAGTGTTGGCCGACCGCTGTCAGCGCCACTACGGCTTGTACCGAATCGTCACCGAGAAGCTCCCCTCCTGCTCGCCATAGTCCGAATCCACGCGGAGCCAGAGACGGCCTGATCGGGGCGCTTTGCCCCGCCATCGATCGCCAACGACAAACCCCTCACTGGCCAATTGCTGCTGCTCCTCCCACGCTTTTGTGTCTCGCTCCTTCCTTTCTCGGTCAAGGCTGTAGATATCCACGTAGGGTGAACCAATGCGCTCTTTGAAGAACTCCGTTCGGTTCCAGCAAGCTCTGCCCTCGCTCAGTGTCCCAAAGAAGCCCTTGACATCACGGGGCGTGATGTGCCGAATCTCTCCGTCGTACAGCCTTATGTCTCCGTAAGCCGATACTTGGAACTCTTGGCCCTTCCGCGCATTGACGAAGCTGTTGACCTTCTTATCGCAGTAGATGGTCCGCTGGATTTCACACCACCAGTCCTGTAGCCGTTCTTTGGCCATCCGACCTTCTTCGGTCTCTGGATAGTCCTGGGCGACCCTGGCGAACGCGCCCTTGGCACCGGTGAAGTTCTCCGAGTTGTAGCGGCTGGTGGCTACCTGATGCAGCACCTCCGGGCACCGGGCACTGGAGGGGAACTTGTTGACGAACTCGAGGAGCTTGTCCTCTCCGGCGTAGCCAGCCTGGACGTGCAGTCGGTAGAAGACTTCCTCGTCCTCGTCGATCCGGGGCCAGTACTTGGCTGCCAAGTTCAGCCGCTCTGCCGGATCCCCCGGAGCCGTGTCCTCGCCCTTCGCTTGCGCTTTCCAGAGGCGCAGCGCTTCGTCTTTGAGGAACACACCTACCTTCTGCTTGGACCCACCATCAAGGTTGCAGCAGCGGTCGAATGCCCCCTTGGCGTCTTTCATGCCGTCGTTCTTGGTGTGCGCCACGCCGGTCCAGTAGTAGGCCAGCTTGTTCCGGGGGTGCTGCTTCACCTGTTCACTCAGGAGGTCGAGCGCCTCAGCATACGAGCCCACTTCGATCAACTCCTGTGCCTTTGCGACGGCCCTGGACTCAGCGGTCAGCAGAAGCCCTGCCGCCGTCGCACCCCCAACTAACACCAGGAACCCAAGGAACCATGCGAACGCCCTCGAACCGGAGCGAGGAGGTGGCGCGGCAACCGTCTGTGGCGACTCGCTCGCGACTTCCGGCTCGGATTGCTCCACAACCTCGGCTCCGCAGGCAAGGCAGAACCGAGCGTTGTCCGGCAGTTCGGTATCGCAACGTGCACAGGTTGCCATCTGGCTTCACCGGGGGGGGGCGAGATGTTGGCGTGGCGGCGCCACGCGAGCCACTCTCCCGCGGCGCCGCCGACATGGCATGGTTTTTGGCGGGCCTCAGTACACGCGTGGGTTGATGATCATCGCGCTGCTGGAGGAGCCGATCGCGATTCTCTGAGCATCGCTCACCCCGACCTTCACCGATACGGGCGATCCCTGGGTGACTGATTCTGAGTACTTGGTGACGCCGTCAACACTCAACGATAGGGACCCAGTTGTGCCCGTGGGTCTACTGTCATCCACCGCGATCAGGCACTCAAACCAGTTGTAGGCTCGGTTGAGGGTGAACACCGGTTTGTATTTGTAGTAGGAGTAGGCATCCCACGCGTCTGGGTAGTAAGTCCCGTTGGCGGTCACACCCGTATTGGTGGGCATGGTCCCGCTGTACAATGGCAGGTCCATCAAGTGCTTCGTCTCGGCCATCGCGATATCGGCCACCTTCAGTTCCGTGCCGGCGGGGATCGTGATGTCCTTGTGCTGAGTGGCTCTTCCTTCGCGGCTGACCTCGATCTGCGCCGAGCCGATGGTGAGGTCCGTGATATTGTATGTCCCGTCAGCCGCCGTGAAGGTCGTCTTGGACTGCGCAGCGAGGGGTGTGATCTTGACTGTGGCGTTGGCGATGGGGTTGCCCGTCATGTCAACCACTCGGCCGCTCACGTCGCCCGTGTTGGGGCCCTGACCGCCCACATAGTCGAGCTGCTTTGTGGAGATGGTGGCGGTCTGCCCGGCCTTCACCTCGACGTTGCTCCACGACACGCCGGCGAACAGCGCCATGTACGCGGAGACGGTGTATGTGCCGACCGGAATATTGGTGATGGTGAACGTGCCTGTTCCATTGGTGTAGGCGGCGTAGGACGTGCCGAGAACAGCGACGGTGGCCCAACTGTGCTCCGTGCGCCCCTGCAGTGTGACCTTCCCAGTGATGTGGCCCGTTGGGGTCAACTGGAGATCGACAACCGTGGCTGCGCGCGTGGTCACCTCGACGTTTGTGCGAACCGCACCGAGCACATCGGCCTTGTGGGCGGAAACAGAGTAGGTGCCAACCGGCACGTCGGAGATCGTGTATGAGCCGTCCGCCGCCGTCACTGCCTGGTACACGGTTGCCGCAGCCCTGGCTGTTTCGGGGCTTCGGTGGCGCCCTGAGGCCATTTCGGCGACCATGCGGGTCTGCCCCTCCGACACCGGCTCGGCAACCACCACGATACCGCTCTGATCCGCCTGGCCGGGAATGACGGCCCTGCCTGTGATTGTTCCCCTGCCAGCAGGCGCGACAGGGCTGTTTCCGGCACTTGTTGTGCCCCCTCCGCCGCCTCCACACCCGTACAGGCCGCACAGGCATCCGGCGACCGCCATGCTCAACACCGCAGTCTGTCTGAGTCTCAACATCGTCTTCTCCTCCTTCTGGTTGTACTGACTTGCGTCAACTCGCAATCTGCTTTGAGGGCCTGCTTGCCCAACCTGGGGGATTCCGCAGCCCCTATTCCACGGTCACCGTCTTGGTCTGGAGCACATACCCGTCCCTGGCAATGACCAGAGCGTACGTGCCTGCCGCGACATCATACATGGCGTAGCTGCCGTCAGACCGGGTAACCGCCTTGAAGCTCGTGCCGGTGAGTTGCACAGCGGCGCCGCCAATTGGCTGCCCCGTGGTCTTGTTGGTGACCACGCCGGTCACTGTGGACTTCGGCTCTTCGTAGGTCGCCGTCGCGCTGACGTCGCGGCTGTGCCCGTCAGCGTCCGCGGCGTCGTGGTAGGTCACCGTCACCCGTTCCGTCGCGATGCCGCCTTCGGCGTAGACGCCGACCTTGCCGTTGCCTTGCTGGATTGGGGTAGCGGCGGTGCTGCTGAACGGCCGCTCCCATCCGAACGTTCCCGTGAACACACCCGTATCCGGCCCGGTCTCGGCCAGTTGTACGCTTTCGCCGCTGGGGTCGGTGACGGCAGACTTGGCGATGACGGACACTTTCTCGGCCACTGCAGGCTGCTGGTTGAGGTCAGGGTCCTCGACAGTCACGATCGGGGCATTGGATGGTCCCGCGTACCAGTCGTGGTCAAGCTTGACGGTGCCGGTATGCGTCGTCCCGGGCTGCGGAGGCGACACAACTGTGACTTGCGCACTTGCCTTGGCGTCGTTGCCCAACTGACAGTAGATCGTGCCGGTACCCACCTTGGTCGGCGTGAACTTGCCCTGCTGCGTTATGGTGCCTACGCCCCCCTGAATCCACCAGAACGGCCGAAGTGTTGTGGCCGGGGTTGACACCGCTTGGCACTGCAGAGAGCTTCCCAAGGCCACGGTGGCACCCGGGAGCTCGATGCGAAGCGACGTCGGGAGAGCCTGCTCGCGCCGGACCAGGCTCACATTGAGTTCGAGCGTGACGCTCGTGGACACACTCACGTCAACGTTCACGGCCTGGAAGGTCCCGTCTGGAAGCGTGAACGACAGGCGTACTGAACCCGAGGGTGCAGCACCAAAGGTGTACCGGCCCTGCGAGTCGGTCGTCGTGCTAAGACCGTCGGCCCTACTCGAAAGAGCGACCTTCACGCCTGGGATGCCTGTGGATCCGTCGACGGCATCAACCACGCGCCCACTCACGCTGCCCGTCGACGCGGACGAGGTCCCTCCGTCTCCGCCCCCTCCACCACACCCCAAGAGACCCAGAAGGATGGGCAGAACCACCGCCAACCTGCACGAAAGCCAGGACATGACGAACCCTCCGTTCACAGCCGCAAGGCGTTCTGGACCGACCAAGGCGATGCGCCGCCGTTGGATCGCCCGTCGTTCGCCCCCAGTCGGGCAACCACTCCAGCCCGGTACTCCAGAGGCGAATACGACTATAACGTATAGTACTCGTATTGTCAATGGAGTACGAGCATTTCCCCTTCGCCATTCGCACGCGTGCCCGTATGCTTCTGAAGAGACCCCTTCAGGAGCTAACCAGTGCCATCACTCCAAGAGACCGTCGGAGCGCGCATCAGATCGCTGCGCAAGTCCAAGCGATGGACGCAAGAGGATTTGGGCGCGCGGTCGGGTCTGGACTTCACGACAATCGGCGCGGCCGAGCGTGGCCAGACCAGCCTGTCCCTCAAGAGCTTGGCACGCGTTGCCGGAGCCTTGGAGGTCGATCTTGGTTGGCTGGTTCGCCAAGACGAGACGCAGACCGGCCGGTCAGAGAGCGCGGAGCTGCTCGAAGACCTTCTGGGTCTGCTGCGCCAAATGGGGCCCAGGGAACTGCGGCATGTCATCGATCTTGTGAAAGCCGCGCAAGGCTACTTGCAGGCATCGGACGCACGCACGAGCGGTCGCGGGCGTGGCGCGAGCGCGAAGTCCGGCACGTGACGCCCTCTCCCGCTGACCAGCAGGCCGCGCAGCGCATCGCGGGGCGGCCGACGGGCGGTTGTCAGACGGGGTTGGCACTGGCATAATGCGGATGGCACTATTCGGGTCTCGCCCGTCGGCAGCCAAGGCAGTTGGACCGGCATGAGACCAGCCAAGTCCGTCGCCCCCTCGGAAGTCCTACGCTTGAGCTTAGAGCGTGTTTGGCAAGGCGGAATCCGGGGAGGGCGAGGCTCCTGCCGAGCCGCCAAACCGTGCAGAATCGGCTCAGCAGGAGCTTCGCCCTCCCGGCATCGAGCCTGAACCGGAGCTTCCCAAACACGCTCTTGGAGGTGATTCCCTGTGACTCGATACTGGACCGCGCTGACTCTGCCGCTACTGCTATTGTGCGCGCCGAACGTGGTCGGCGAGACGCGCCCGTCGGCGGCGAGCGCTACATTGCCGCCGCCGGGACGATATGTCTGCGTGCGAGCGGGTGGTCCGATCACCATCGACGGCAAGCCAACCGAAGCGGCGTGGCGGGCGGTCGCTGTGGCGGATTTGTCGCACTGGATCGGGCACTCCGAAGCCCCCTCGCAGAAGACCACGGCCCGGTTGCTGTGGGACGACGAGAATCTCTATGTCGCTATCGAGTGCGAGGATCGCGACATCTTCGCCACGAAGGCTACGCGCGACGCCTTCCTCTGGGAAGACTTCGAGGTCGCCGAGGTGTACCTCGATTCGACTGGGGAGGGGCGCAACTACAAGGAGTTCGAGGTCAACCCGCTCAATGCGGTCATTGACCTGAACACCCCCGACGAGAAGTCGGTCGGCAACGTCGCCCACAATCTCCTCTGGAACGCCGCTGGCTTGCGGACCGCTGTGCATGTCGAAGGCACCCTCGACCGGCGGGACGACCAGGACACGCGCTGGACGGTCGAGATGGCCATCCCGTTTGCCGCTCTGGCGCCGACCAAGCCGCGCGCCGGCGACTCCTGGCGGCTGAACCTGTACCGCTACGACAACTCCCCGTTCGGCGACGAGAAGTTCCGCCTGTCCGCCTGGTCAGCCGTCCGCACCTGGCCGCACGAGCCTGACCGGTTCGGCCGGCTGGTCTTCGCGAGCAAGGGGCGGAACGAATGAAGCTGCGACAGGCCACCTCCTCTGCTATACTCGCGAAGGTTAGGAATACACCGAAGCTATTGCACAAGTTCGACGCCTCTGCGTGCACAGCAGTGTGTTGGGTGCTCACCACACGCCCCCGGGTGAAGTTCTGCGAACTTCCACTTCGGTGTATTCCTAACCTTCGCGAGTATACGATCATCAGTCTGTCGTTGTGGTTAGCAGGCGCTGGCAGTGCACCGAACGCGGCGCCCGCGGCGGCTACCCGCGCGCAGGTTGCCGTGCTGGAGGACTTTGAGGCGCCCCAGAACTGGTTCACGTGGTCTGGCGACGCAGACCCCCGGCCGACCGGCGGGATGGAGGCAGTTGCCGATGACCCGCATGGCGGGAAGCAGTGCGGGTCGTTCTTCTTTGACACTTCGTGCGACAACGGCTATGTCTCGACCGACTTGGCGCGGATCTTCCCACCGCAGGTCACGGCACTCCGGTTCTGGGTGCGGTCGGCCGGCAGCGTGACGTTGACCCTTCGCCTGCTCGACAGCACGGGCCAGACGCACCAACAGTCCCTGCCACAAGAGCCGGCGGGGTGGCACCGAATCGAGCTCGACCTCAGCAGACCGACGCCCCATCACTTCGGCGGCGCGAACGACGGGCAGTTCCATCAGCCGTTTGCCAAACTGCAGTTCCTGCGAGAGCGCGGGTGTGCGCCGAAGGCAGGCACGATCTACTTGGACGACGTGGAGGTGGTTACGGCAACGACGACCGAGGAGTTGACTGAGTGGTACTGGAATGAGCTGCAGGTTCGGGCGGAGACAGGCGTTCCAGGGAGCCTGTTCTACCCGACGGAGAGGGCGACCATGGACCTCTCCGTTGGCACACCACCCAACGGGGTGAAGGTGACGGTGCGCGGGCAGCTCCTCGACGCGCTGGACCAGCCCGCCGGCGAGGTCCCCCCCGTCGAGCTGAGTCCGGACAACGGCTACCGCGCCGCGCTGACGCTGCCGTCGGCGCCCGGGTACTACCGGGTCCAGCTTTCGCTGAGCGACGGGAAGCGCAGCAAGGAGCGCGAGACCCGCTTCGCCGTGATCCCGAACAACAGACGCCAGGGAGCCGACCCCGACTCGCCCTTCGGCGTCAACACGCACTTCAACCAAGGCTGGCCGGCGAGCCTTGGGGAGGTCGTCAGACGTGCCGGCATTGCGTGGGTGCGCGACGGTGAGGCGTCGTTGGACGATCGGGCGCTGCCGGTGGCTCTCGATAACGACCTCTGCTACCTGCCGTGTTTCACCGCGTGGACGAATCGGCTCACGCAGCGATTCAAGGAGACGCTGGCCAAGGACCCAAACGCCGAGCGCACGTGGGACTTCTCGGAAGCCGTCGCCTGGCATCGCCAGTACGCCGAGAAGTACGGCAAGTATGTCGACGCCTACGACCTGATGAACGAGCCGCACGGCCCGTGGTCCGAAGCGCTCGGCGGAGGCTGGCAAGGGGGCGAATGGTTGAGGACCTTCGCCGACTACGGGAAGCAGGTGACCGACGCCCTTCACCAAGCCGACCCCGGCGCGAAGGTGCTCTGGGAGGATATCGACCAACTGCTCTGGTACCGGGAGTTCGCCGGGATGGACGCGGCGAAGACTATCGACGCAATCTCGCCCCACCCCTACAACCTCCACCCGAGCCGCCCCTACCCCGAGCAGCAGCCGACCCTTGAACAGATGCGCGACTTCAGGGCATTCGTCGCCGAACGCAAGCTGTCGTGGGAAGTGTGGGCCGGCGAGGTCGGCTTCTCCTCGTTCCGCCGCGACGACAAAACGCCCACCCAGTTCTACACGGCACTCACCGAGGCAGAGCAGGCGCAGTTGCTCGTCCGGATGATGGTCCTGCAACTGGCGCACGGGGTCAAGCGGATCTTCTGGTACGACTTCATGAACGACGGCTGGGAGCCGAACAACCCCGAGCACAACTTCGGGCTGGTCCGCAACGACCACCAGCCCAAGCCGGCCATCGTTGCGTACGCCAACCTGATCCACCGGCTGCGGCACGCCGCCTGGATCAAGCCCTACGTGATCGGCGGCGGGGCGTACGCCTTCGCCTACGCCCCGAAGGGCGACGCCGCAAAGCCCGTCCTGATCGCGTGGGTGATGGCGGGAACCGCTACGGAGGCGATTCCGGTTGCGTCGGGCGCTGAGCAGGCGGTGGTCGTCGACCTGTACGGGCGCACTCAGACAGTGCCGGTGCGCGCTCACCGACTGACCGTTGGACTGACTCCTTCGCCGACCTACATCGAAGGGCTGACCGACCGCGACCTCCTCCCACACCTGACACAGTCCTCAGCCAAGGCTGACCCGGAGGCAGGCGCACAGTGAGACTCTTGCCGGCCCGTTGGGTGGGCGCCGCATCGGATGGAAACGCACTCCGCGCAGGTTGCCGACGGTCAGGCGGCGGCGACGACAGCCCGCATCTTCTCAATCCCCGTGCGCGCTACTGTGAGCGGGTCCTGCTTGTAGTACTCCTGGTTGAAGACCTCCAGCGACAGCGGCCCTGTGTAGCCGATGGCTTTGAGGTCGCGTACGAGCTGCACCAGCGGCAAGTGCCCGTCGCCGGGATACACGCGGTCGCCGTCGCCCTGCTGCTCGCGGGGCTTGTCGGCAGGGGCGTCGTTGAAGTGGAAGATGTGGAGGAAGTCGCCGTTCAGGTGCCGGATGCCATCGAACCCGGAACCTCCACGGAAGAGGTGGAACGTGTCGGCAACCAGGCAGGCGGTGCGGTCCTTCGCTTCGAGGGCGACGCAGGTTGCCTGACCAAGGGTGTAGACGCTCTTGAAGAAGCCGACGAACTCGAAGGCGACTTTCAGGCCGAACTCGCGCCCCATGGATAGGAACTCCTGATAGCGCTGGGCCGCCCAGAACAGGTCGATGTCAGCATGGTTTCCGGCGGGGATTGCGGCGATGCACTTGGCTCCGACTTGGGCAGCGCAGTCCATTCGCTTCCGGGCTGTTTCGAGGGCTTGGGGGCGCCTGTCGTCTTGTGGAGGCATACACCCGAAGAGCCCGATGATGTTGGGGACGAACAGCCCGAGGTCAGTGACGCGCTTGCCCAAGTCCTTGAGGGACTTGCCGTCACCGGCATGCTTGTCCAGCTCGTTGCTCCACAACTCGATGGCGTCATAGCCGGCCTTGGCGGCGATCTCGACCTTGTCTTCCAGGCTGGCGGGGCGGAGGGTGCTGGTGTTCAGCGATAGCGGGAAGGGGCCCGCAGCCTGCGCCGCCGAGGCGGCCGACCCGCCGCGCAGCAGAGCGCCCGCGCCCAACGTGGCGGCGGCGGTGAAGAGGTCTCTCCGGGTTACTTCTGTGGTCATGCAAGGGACTCCGTTAGCGGAAATGGTGTGGGCGGCAAGGCGGTCGGCTACTTCGGTGCTTCGACGGGATTCCCGCAGAACCCGTCTCCCCAGAACACCGGCTCGTGCCCACGATCCGTAACCCACTTCAGCGCCCGGATCGTCTTCTCCCTGATGTCCGGCTGGAAGTTGGGCAGCTCTTTGCGGAAGTACTGCTCGTGGATGAGCAGCTCAATCAACTCACTGGTGTGCGGGCTCTCTGCCTGGCGGTCGAGGTGCGGGTCGACGCCGGCGACCTGCAGGCCGTTCACCACGGCATCGCAGGTCAGGAAGAGGAGGTCGGTCTCGGTGTCGTACCAGTAGTCGCGCGCGTCGCAGTGATCGACGGTCTTGGGAGAGAGGTAGTAGCCGGTGGTGCATTCCCCGCTGGATTGGCGCCTGCAGAGGGCGATCAGGCGCCGGATGCCGCGATCGTGCAGCGCCCGGCACGCGTCCCTGGGTGCTTCGGCCCAATGGACCGTCGTCGCCTGGCTGAGCACCGACTCGCCGGCGAACCGTTGGATCTCGCCGACGACGAGGTCGAAGTCCCCCGCCATCCGCGCGTAGGGGGCGTCCTTGTAGATCCGGTTGGGCTCATTCTGCAGCGCGTGGAAGGTAAGCCGAAGCCAGTCGCTGTTCCCCTCCCACTCATCCCGCCACTTGGTCGGCATCTGCGCCAAGGTGAACCGCCGGTCCATGGTCTGGTAGTAGATGTTGACATGGATCTTCGCCCCGAACTCCCGGTGCATCTCTTGCCAGAAGGCGAGGTACCAGTGGTCGAAGAGCGAGGCGAAGCTGTCCGGATCCGTGCCCAGGTCGCACAGGAACTCGATGTTGTCGTCGATGGAGAACCGGTAACGCGGTCTCGACTGCTTGTCCCACAGCACGGTGATCGCGTCCTTCCAGGTCCGGTCGCCGCGACTGCCCAAGGCGATGATCTCGTTCCGCTGCCGGTGAAGCGTCATGCGAGACCAAAGAGCATCGCCCACCACGACCGCGGGCGCGCCGTTCACAGTGACCGTAGCGCCCTTCGGCGCAGTACCGCGGACCTCGACAGTAAGCCCGTCGTCGGTCTCCGCCCCGTCGTGGCGGTTGAGAATGTCCCCGTCCAAGGGGCTGGTGAGCTGCAGGCAATCAACTGGCATGGCATGCCCTCCTCGACAGGTCTGATTCGGAGGTTCATGCCCAATCCCCTTTTCCAGCACGGACAGGGACACCTTTGTAGTTCCGCGTTCACGCGGGCCGTCTGCCGGCCGATCCGTTGTCGCGAAGCCGTCTTGCGCCGTCAGGCGGCACCCTCTGGTTGCGGGGTGGAGCCACAGCGCTTCAGCCCCGCCTTCTGGAGCATCCAGACCATCGGGCACCAGTCGGTGAACGCCGACTGGAACAGATTGAGCCCCACAAACGCTGTGAAGTACAGCCAGTTCAGGCTGTGGAAGGCGGCCAAGGCCGCCGTTGCCATCACGAAAAACCCGGCGATCAACCGTAGTGCTCGTTCGACATTCATCTCTAATCACCTCTGAGGGAGTTCCACGCGCAGGATCACGGCTAAGCGGCCACCAGCTCGGGCTTGGGGGCCAGTGCCTCCAACCGCGCCTTGAGGGCTTGGGGTGAGCCCAGCCCGACGACAGTGTCGACCACTGCGCCGCCCTTGAAGAACAGCAGCGTGGGCACCCCGGTGATCCGATATCGGGCTGCCAGCGACGGCTCCTCGTCGACGTTCACCTTGACAACCTTCGCGCGCCCCTTGAGGTCGCCGGCGAGCTGCTCCAGGTGCGGCGCGATCATCTTGCAGGGGCCGCACCAGACGGCATAGAAGTCCACCAAGACAGGCAGGTCGCTCTTCAGGACTTCCCCGTCGAACTGACCGGAGGTAACGTGTGTCACTTCGTGCATTTCCTTGTCTCCTTTGTGCCCCAGTGCCCCACACGAAGGGATAGAGCCACAGCCCGCTTGGAGGTTACGGCAACCTAATCAGTACTGCGAGGGAGCGAGCATTGTCGCGCCTGCGGAGAGAGCGTGCGGAACACCTCGGGAACCGATTTGCGGGGGTGTCGTCCTTGCCGCCCGACGGCGCCGATCAACGACCACTCGACACAAAGTCGAGCACAATAGAAGAGGTGGCACGATGAGAAAGAGATTCACTACACTGACGACCGCGATCACCCTCGGAACGATCCTGGCTGCCGGCTCTGTCATGGCGCAGGGCAGGCAAGGGGGCCAAGGAAACGGCCAGCGGGGCCGGCAGGGAGCCCAGCGCGGGCAGTGCGTCCGTGCTTGCGACGGCAGCGGCGCCGGACAGGGACAGCGCCTCCGCCTGCGCGACGGGAGCGGCGCCGGACAAGGGCAGTGCGCCCGGAACGGGAAGGGCGCCGGCGGCGGCCAGGGCCTCTGCCAGCAACTGCGAGACGGTTCGTGCCTGCTGAGTTCCTCACAGGCCGGTGACCCGGCCGGCCCGGTGGTGACCGGCGCTGGCAGGAACCAGCAGCGCCTCCGCGATGGTTCCGGGCCTAACTGCCCGGTTGCGGTTCCGCAGCCTGCCGACAAGTGAGTGGAGGACCTTCAACGGGTCGGCTGCCCTCGGGCGGGCAGCCGACCCGTCTCCGCAAGAAGTGATCCAGCCCTCCCCGGCGAACTGGGAACCGATCCCTGAGCCTGTCGTCCTCGCGCTCCGTCGCCTTCACGAGGTTCTCCGCGGCGGAGCGCTCGCCCACTCCTGTGGTGAACACCCCTCGATGAAAGTCCTCTCCGGCGACGTTGTTGCGCGTGCCCAGCGCGGCGAACGCTTGGCGCAGCGAGAGCTCTACGACGAGTATGCCGACGCGATCTTCGGCTACGTGACGAACCAGCTCGGCGCGCGTAGTTCCGGCGCTCGCGAAGAGGCAATTGACTTGGCCCAGGACATCTGGCTGCGCGCATTCCGGCGGCTGGGTAGTTTGGCCGACCCGCAGGCGTTCCACGCCTGGCTATTCCAGATCGCGACCAACGTCGTTCGCGACCACGCGAAGCGCGCCAAGCCGCCGCCCCTGGTCAGCCTGGACCAACCGGCCGCCGGCGAAGAAGATGGACCGACCATCGAAGTACCCGACTCGAGCGGCGAACCAGCTCGGGTGGCAGCAGAGAACGAACTGGGGCGTCGCATTCAGCAGGCACTGGGAAAGCTCCCCGCCGAGCGAAGGGAAGTGGTGGTCCTGCACCATCTCGAGGGATTCGACGTGAAAGAGATCGCTGAGCAACTCGGCGTCGCCGTCGGGACCGTCAAGTCCAGGCTGGGGCGCGGCCGAGCGGCACTGCGGGAACTTCTCGCGGACCTGGTGGAATAGCACGCAAGGAAGTGACGATATGGACTGCGACAACGCAAGGGAGCTGCTGCCGCTGGCTGAGGTCGAGGCCCTTGGCTGGTGGAAGCGGCAACAGGTGCGGCGTCATCTTGCCGACTGCCCAGACTGCCGCAGGGAACTCGAGGTGCTCCGGGCGACTGCGGCATTGCTTGCCAAGGCACCACGTGCGAAGGCGCCGGTGGAGATTTGGCGCGGCATTGAGGGGGCACTGGCTCAAGCGCCGGTCCGGAAGTCTGCGCGTGGATTCCTGACCCCGCGCCGCATCGCCGGCGGTCTCGTCGGTCTGGGATTGGCGGCGGCGACGGTGGCGGTCCTCGTCTTCCAGCGCAGCCCCGCCCGGGAGCCGCATGTGTTCGACCACGCCGCCCCGTTCGTCCGCTATCACTCGATCCTGTCGCAGAACGACCCGCTGTCCGATCAGGTCGGGCTCGACCTCCGCAGCGTTGTGCTCGTCACGAATGAGGGGACTCCGTCCCAGAAGCCATGAAGCCCACTCGCCCACAACTGAGTGCTTGCCTGATCGTCGCGCTTGCCACCAGCGGCGCAGCGACTTGGGCTGAGTCTGGAATTGCCTTTGTCCGCAAGGCCGAGTCGGCAGAGAGCAGTACGGCATACGTCGGCACCATGCGGGCGGTGACGCTCCTCGAGGACGGCAGCCACGAGAGCAAACTGAAGGTGTGGGCGGACGGCCGGGGCCGGTTCCGGCGCGAGTACGCTTCGGGGCCGGCCAAGGGACTCGTCGTCCTCCTAACGCCGGACACGAGTTGGCGGCAAGAGCCCGGCAGCGACGACTGGCTGGAACTGCCTGGCCGGAAGCAGGACGCCCCGGCAGACTCCGGCCTGCTGGGGAGGAATTACGACGCGACGAACCTGCGCGGTGAGAAGGTGGCCGGGCTCGCTTGCCGCGTGATCGACCTCCGCGCCAAGCACCCAGGCAATCCGCGGAAAACGCTCTGGGTCGAGATAAGGACTGGGCTGGCGCTCCGGACGGACCAGTACAACAGCGACGGGAAGCTCATCTCCAAGAGCTACTTCGAGGAGCTGTCGCTGCGACGCTCGGAGGACGCCTCCCTGTTCCACCCCCCGACTGGCCAGCAGACGCGCACCACGCCGCTAACCGAGAACCTGCGGCCGCTGGACTCCGCAGCGCAGTTGGCGCGGGCGTGCGGACATCGTCCCGATTTGCCGAGAGACGTCCCACCGGGATACGAGCTGGCTGGCTACTTCGCCCGGCAGTGCCGAAGGAATGTGACACTACCGGCGCTCCGCTACTTCGACGGGCTGAACACCCTACTCGTGTTCGAACAGGCCGGCGGGAACGGGCGCCGCGGGTGGGGCCGCGGCCGCGGGTGGCAGTTCCACGGCGGGCGCCAGGACTGCCAGTTCCAGGAATCGCCGCAACAGAAGGTCGTCCGCTACACCGACGGGAAGCAGAGCTACCTCATCGTGGGCGATCACAACCGCGACGCGCTGGTGAAGATGGCGGAGTCGATCCGGTAGCGCGGCACGCTTCGCAGTCGGCGGGCGTGCAGGCGGGGTCGTCGCAGCACGCCGCGCCGCGCTTCGCGCTCCGGACAAGCCGCCACGCCAGGCTGAAGGCCGCGCCGGCGACGATGATCCCGACGAGGAGCTGGTCGCTGTTCATCTTGGGTCACTCCCTCTACCCCAGCCCCAGCAGTCTGCCGCCCTGGTACAGCGCGGTCGCCATTAACCAGGCAAGCGTCGTAGTGTAGAGCACGACGAAGAGCGTCCACTTCCACGATTGCGTCTCCTTGCGGATCACCGCCAGGGAGGCTACGCATGGCACGTAGATCAGGACGAACACCATCAACGCGCAGGCTCCCAGCGGGGAGAGGTCGGGGTCGCGGCGGAGGGCGCCCCGCAATTCCTTCGACCCCTCGTCTACCTCGCCCAGGCTGTAGACTGTCCCCAAGGTTGATACGACGACTTCCTTTGCGGCAAACCCCGTGAGCAATCCGATGCCCGTTTTCCAGTTCGCGCCGAAGGGTGTCAGCACCGGCTCCAGGAGCTTGCCCAGGCGTCCGGCGTAGCTGTGGGTCACGGCGAACGCGGCGCGCTGGTTCGGTGGCAACTGCCCGACTGACGCGGGCGGAGCCGGATGGGTCAAGACGAACCACACGACGATGGAGGCGGAGAGGATCACGGTCGCCGCCTTGTGGACGTAGAGCTGGCCGCGCTCCCACATGTGAATCAGTAAGCCGCGGAGTGTCGGCACGCGGTAGGGAGGCAACTCCATGACGAACGGCGTCGTCGGCCCGCGCAGCAGGACTTTGCGGAACAGAGTGGCCATGAGCAGTGCGAGCATGATGCCAAGGACATACAGGGCGAAGATCACTTGGCCGGCGACGTTCGGGGCGAAGAAGGCTCCCGCAAAGAGGATGTAGACGGGCAGCCGCGCCCCGCAACTCATGAGCGGCACCACGAGAATGGTCACCAGCCGGTCGCGGCCGCTCTCCAGCATCCGCGTGCCGAGGATTGCCGGCACGTTGCAGCCGAACCCGACGAGCATGGGGATGAAGCTCTTCCCGTGGAGGCCTACCCGGTGCATGACCCGGTCCACCACGAAGGCGGCCCGAGCCATGTAGCCCGAATCCTCCAGCAGCGCGATTCCGAGGAAGAGAAACATGATGTTGGGGAGAAACACCAACACGCCCCCCACGCCGGCAATGACGCCGTCGATCAGCAGCGAACGCAGCTCGCTTTCGGGCAGTGCCGACCTGACGGTGGCGCCGAGCCAGGTGAAGCCCTGCTCGATCCAGTCCATCGGCGGCGCTCCGAGGCGGAACACCATCTCGAACAGCAGCCACATGAACAGGACGAAGATCGGGATGCCCAACAGCCGGCTGAGCACGATCCGATCAACCGCGTCCGTCCAGTCCAAGCGCTGAGTCTGCGTGGTCTGCGTCGCCTCTCGGCACGCGCCAGCGGCGAAGCCGTAGCGCCGGTCCGCGATGGCGATCTCGGCGTCGTCCCCGACGACCCGTTCCAGGTGCGTGCGTACCTGGTCGACTTCGCGCAGCAGGTCGGCGGCGTTCGCCTCGGTGGACTCGATCGAGCGGCGAACCGCGTCGTCGTTCTCCAGAAGCTTGATCGCCAGCCAACGCGGGGAGACACCGTCGCCCAAGCCGTGTTTCTCTACCAACTCCGTGAGCTGGTGGAGGTGATCCTCCAACTCGCGACCCAATCGGACCGGCACCTTCGGCCGCTCCCCCGCCTCGGCCACGCGCTGTACAGCGTCCAGCAGCGCGCCGATCCCTTCGCCCCGGTGCCCGACCGTGGGGACGAGCGGCACGCCGACCAGCTTCGAGAGCAGCTCGATGTCGATCTCGCGGCCGCTTCCCTTCGCCTCGTCGAACATGTTGAGCGCCACGACCAGCGGCACGTTCAGCTCGATGAGCTGAGTCGTGAGGTAAAGATTGCGCTCCAGGTTGGAGGCGTCGACGATATCGACCACCACGTCCGGCTTCGCGTCGAGGATGAAGTTGCGGGCGACCAGCTCTTCGGGAGAGTAGGCGGTGAGGCTGTAGGCGCCCGGTAGGTCGATGACCCGGAACTCGACCCCGTTGTGCCGACAGAGGCCTTCCTTGGTCTCGACTGTGACCCCAGGGTAGTTGCCCACATGCTGCCGCGCGCCAGTCAGCCGGTTGAAGAGAGTGGTCTTCCCGGAGTTGGGGTTGCCGGCGAGGGCGATGGTGAATGTTTTCTGCGGGGTCACTGTGTCTCGGTATCCAAACCAGATGAGGACTGGGCGCGGGACGGGGACGGAGTATTGGAGTGTTGGAATGAGGGAGCGTTGCGAAAGGCGAGCGCCACTCCCTCATTCCAACACTCCACTGCTCCGCTATGATCCGTCGGTGTCGGCGGGCACGACCAGGATTCCGTGCGCCATGCCTTGCCCCAGCGCGAGCCGCGAGCCGCGCACTTCCACGACAAGCGGCCCGCCGGGCGCGTGGGGACGGACCACGTTTAGTTCCGTCCCCGGCACAATGCCCAGGTCCGCCAGCCGCTGTCGCAGTCTGTGGCCGGCAACGACCTTGACACATACCACCGGTCGGCTCGGGTCGGTGAGCGGGAGCGGCACCGCGTCGCTACTGCGGCTCAACATGGATGTTTGCAGCCTCTTCCTTCCGCAGGGACAGATGATAACCGCGTACTTTGACTTCCAGCGGATCACCCAGCGGGGCGACCCGTTCTACTTCCACGCTGCTTCCCGAGGTTACGCCCATCTCCATCAGGCGGCGACGAATCGGTCCTCTCCCTCCGACGCGAACCACTTTGCCGCGCCACCCGGGCGCTTGCGCAGCTAACGAGGCGCGCGCCGACTCGTCGGGCGCCACCACACCCCGAGGCACCGCGGGGATCGCGATGCCCGCAATGCACTCGGCGCATCTCCCGGCCTCGCACCGGAAGCTCTCCCACCGGCCGGACAGCCGGGCCAGCCAGTCCCCGCCGCCGCGTGGACAGTTTTCGATGAATTCCGTCAGGCAGATGAGGCGCTTCAGCGTCCCCGCGCTGACCGCATGCTCCAGCGCGCAGGCTTCGGGTTCCACCTGGTCTCGCGGGAGCTGCAGGATGTCGTGGAGGAACCGAACCACCGCCTCGTGCCGCCGCAGAATCTGCTCCGCCGCCTGCAACCCGGCGGCTGTGAGCGTGGCATGACCATAGTTCTCGTGATCGACCAACCCCTTCTCTTTCAGCGCGCGCAACGCGGCGCTGACGCTCGGGGTGGCCACGTTCAGGCGTTCCGCGATGTCCTTGACCCGAGCGACGCTGTCCACGCGCTCCAACTCGTAGATGGCCTCCAGGTAGTCCTCCATGGAAGCGGACAGGTCGGGGAGAAGCTCTTCTGCGGGCGGCGCGGCTGTGGGCGAGGCGATTGTCATCTTGATACCGTCCCGTTATGTTAGCCCCGCCTAACATGGTTGTCAATCCCGCGTCGGGAACGGCGCACGGGGAGCAGTTGCGTCCGCGCCCTCGGGAAGGTAGGCGGAAGCCGGTCGTCGTCCGCCGACGAGGGGTGGAGCCACCGGCTGGCGCCTATCTTCCCGCGCACAGCAACGCGTCCTCGAAGGAGGAGCGAACGCGCCCCGGCACGAATACCCCACCCAGCACGGCAACCCTGCGCGGCCCCTCACCACTCACCACCCACCAGTGAACGAGCCAAAGGTCCAAACCCTCCTCCGTTCCCAGCGCACCGAAGACCGCCTGCGTGCGGCGAAGCTCCTTGCCCGGCAGCGCGGGCCCCTGGACTTGCTGCTGCGGGCACTTCGGGACCGATCGCCGTATGTGGCGGCCGTCGCGGCCGAAGCTCTGGTGGAATGCGCGGACGAAGAGGCGGCACCGGCGATGGTTGAGTGCTTCGAGTTCCTGTCGGAGAAGGGGGCGAAGCGCGATCCGGGCTGCCACATTCGCAGCCACTTGGCGTTCGCCTTGGGCCGCCTGGAGTACACACCGGCGGCTGACGCATTGCGGGTGGGCATCCGCACCGTGCAGTTGGAGCCGGGATTCGGCGGGCCGGCGGACACGGCCGATCACCTCCGGGCCAACTGCGCCTTGGCCCTGGCTCAGTTCCGCGCCCACGGCGCCATTCGCGATATTGCCCTGCTGCTTTTCGGCGACGCGCAGCAGTGCCTCGTCCCCGGTCGGCCGGTTCCGCAGCACAGCCAGCAGGAACGCAAAGCCGCCGCCCAGGCGCTGGCCCGCTGCGGGAGCCGCGAGGCGCTGGTGCCGCTGGCAACCAAGCTCACGTACCCCGAGCGCGAAGACCCCGACATCCTGCAGGAATGTATGCAGGCCGCAGTCGACCTGGAAGACCCCCGGGCGCTGGAACTGCTGGAGCCGTACCTCCACCACGACGACGAGCACCTGGCCGCCTTCGCCGCGCTCATGGTCGCGCAGACCGGCGTGCCCGAAGCCGCCGACCTGATCCGCGACACCCTCGACCGGCTTTCCGGCGACCCGCTCCGGGCCGCCGTCATGGCGCTCACCGTCCTCCGCTCGGACGCCGGCCGCGCAGCACTGCACGAGCTCGCCTACCACCCTCAGCAGGCCGTTCGGTTCGCGCTCATCGCCGCATTGTCCGCCCTTCGGGACGACGACAGCCGGCTGGTGCTCGAACGCATGGCGGAGGAAGACCCCGTCGCTGAAGTGCGGCGGCGAGCAAACGAAGCGCTCGCTGGCGAGGGGTGATCGCTCGGGCGTGAGCGAGTGAGGTGGCGCTGGGCAGGCTCGCGCCCGGAAGCGGTCGAGTCGCACCAAACGGCCGACGGGCAGGGAGGCGCCCCGAAGGGACAGCGTGAGAATAGCCCAGCGGCTTCAGCCCTGGGACTTCGGGCGAATCAATCCCCCCCAGTCCCGAAGGGACGGCTGACTGCTCTCACGCCGCCCGCTCAGGTCGAAGGCCGTGCGCTCTCCCGATCCCTCACTCACCCTCAAACTGAAACGCATACAGCTTCGCCGCCCGCATCGCAAAGTGCAGCCGTACCGGCTTCCCTGCCAGCGTAGACACGTCGGTGTTCCCGCCCCACGAGACCGGCTTGGCGAGGTAGTTGCCGTGGATCTCATCGCACAGGTCGGTGCCGAATCCCTCCAGGGCATCGCCGCTGGCGTCCAGGATCCCCACCTGGCAGCAGCCCATGGCGGAGGTGTCGAGGTTGAGCACCAGGCGGCCGCCAGTGAAGGTGAGCGGCGGGGTGAGTAACTCGCCGCCGGTGTAGGCTGCGTCGGCTGAGACGAAGCCGTCGAGCCGCTGCTTCACCGCGCAGAACGAGCCGTGCGGCTTCCCTGCTTTGCGGACCTCGTCATGCTCACCGTGGGTGGCGGCGTAGCCGCCGTAGTACTGGAAGAGGTCGTCGCCCACACGCAGCATGCCGACTGCCATATAGAGCGACTTGGAGTCGGGCTGGCTTTCCAGGCTCAGCGGGACGTACGGCTCGCGCGACAGCCGGTGGAACGCGACGCCGTCGCGGCTGACGGCCATCTGAATGTCCAGCAGCCCGTCGTTGTGGTACTTGCCCGCCGGTGGCGGCGGAAAGTGCAGGTAGGGGCTGGGGAACGAGAAGTAGGCGCTCTGCGCCCACGGGTACTCAACGACGGCCGGGTTGTAGTGGTCGGACTCGACGGGGTCCAGTTCGTCGTAGCCGAAGGCTGTCGGCATCTCCTTGCTCGGGACGGCGATCTTGTCTTTCCCCCAGATGAAGTAAGCGCTCTCGCCCAGGCGATCGTACGGCCAGGGCTGCAGCACGTCGTCCATCTCGATTCGGCCGAACTTGCGTAGCGGGTCCCACTTGCGCACGTACGCCACGTACTTGCCCCGCTGCACATCCCACGCCGCTTGGTTCGCCGTGTCGGGCGCGATGTCCAACACCCGCGGCCCGGGCGTCCAGTGCAGGCCGTCGGGCGAGGTGTGACAGTACAGCCCGGCCTTGTCCGGCTCCGGCCAGTGGAGCATGACGCTCATCTTGTAGCGCTGCTCCGGCGCGCCGTGCGGGTCCAGGAACACCACGGACTCGCCCACGCCCGAGCAGACAATGTTGTTGCCCTTGGATCCGGCGTACTCGATCAGCCCCAGGCTGGGGCGCTCCCAGTGGACGCCGTCGGGCGAAGTCGCCAGGCACACATTCGCCCCGCCTTCCGGCGGCTCGCATCGGTAGAAGAGCTTGAGCGTGCCGCCGTCCTCAATCACGCTGGCGCAGAAGCCCATTCCCAACTCCCACGGCTTCTCCGGGAGCAGGATTGGGCCGAGCTTCTGCGGTGGGTTCATGTGCAACGCCACGCCACGTTGCGCCTCGATGAAGCGCTCATCAATGAAGAGCTGCTTGCGCGAGCCGACGGCCAGCGGCGCGGCCGGCGGCAGCTTGGGTGCCACGTCGTCAGGACCACGGAAGGTGCTTTGGAGTGCGGGCTGTTCGTCTGCCATGAGCTGAGCGATCTCCTTCTGCGTGCGTGCGCGGTCCCACAGCCGGAACCCGGCCAGGAGCCCTCGAAAGTAGCGCCGCTGCGCTGGGTCAATGCCCAACCCGATCCGCAGCGGCCCCGCCGCCGGTGCCAGTGGACCCAGGTCGGCACCATCGTGGAACGCCTCCTGCCCGTCCAAGAACAGCCGGACGCCCTCGCCGGGCGTGCAGGTAATCGCGACATGCTGCCACGCCGCCAGTCGAACCGGCGCCGCGAACGAGCCATACACCCGCTTCCCCGCTGCCCCCGTCACCTCAACCAACAACTTGCGAGACTGCGGGTACAGCAATAGCCGGAACGTCGGCGGTCGCACCACCAGCGCCACCGGCTCCATGGACGACTGCGCTCGGAACCAGACTGCGACGGAGAAGTCCGTCGTCAGCGCAATGGCCGCACTGTCCTCAAGCGCGGCAAACGCGGTCCGCCCGTCGAACCGCAGCGCCGCCCGGTCCCGGTTCCTGACCCATTCTCCGCTGGTGAGAGCAGCGTCGTGCCCGCCAACGCTGTCCACAAGCCTGTCGCCCTGCCCCTCCGCCATCGGGTACGCGAGCACCGACCCCGCCTGTGGTTCCGCGACCCCGTGCCCGCCGCAGAACGCTGCGGCCGCAAGGCAGAGTAACAGCGCGGCGGCGTTGGACGCTGGAGAATGGGAGGGATGGTAGGCGATCATGTCACGCGGTCGGAGGTTCGCCGTCAGGATGGCCGGCCCTTCCCTTGCTCTGCCGCGAAAGTGGAAACGTGAAGCGACAGACGAGATCCTCCCCGGCGCCCGCCGTCTCGCCCCGTCATCGGGTACGCTCCCTCCCGGAAAGGACATCTCATGGATCTCTCTGCACTGCTTCGCCTCTCCTGCCGCCTCGCGTGTGCGCTGACTGCCACTTCGACGCTTGCCTGGGCGCAGCGTATCGAGGTGAAAGCCACGGATTTCACCGCCACCAAGTACCTCACTCCTGAACAACTGGATGAGGTTCGGAAAGTCGGGATCTTGCGGTTGGGGTATGCAGTTGACTCTCGTGCGCTTCGTGTGTGCGCTCGACGGCCGCCCCGAAGGGGCAGAACGAGAATAGCCCAATGGCTTCAGCCTTGGGACAGCTCGGCGACAACAGGAGCCGCAGTCC
>Ga0210056_1000918_pt1 | contig 25436 bp, 4 predicted proteins | sample CryGeyCG2014_080_2_FD_183965 | JGI IMG/M metagenome (GOLD analysis project Ga0210056, IMG submission 183965) | Groundwater microbial communities from aquifer - Crystal Geyser CG07_land_8/20/14_0.80 (SPAdes) (version 2) | ecosystem: Environmental > Aquatic > Deep subsurface > Groundwater | place... | reverse complement strand
ACTTCATGTCCCGGTTATCTAGCAATAACCGTGAGGATATACCTTTTTTATTTACATTTCAAAGAACTTTTAAGATTAAAACCGTCCAAAATATTTTACACTATCAATAAAAAAACTGCGGCAAGGCATTTCGCCTTGCCGCAGTTTCATTTTTTACCTTTTAGGCAATTTCTTCTTTTATTATGCCGCCCTCAAGAACTCTATAGCTTCCCTGTATTCTCTGAACCTCTGCTGCAACTCGTCTGACGGCCGCGTGATAGGCGGAAGCGTTATAGCAAATACCCTCTGTTCTCTTCTTTCAGCGATCGCCGTTACAACATCTGAGACTACGCCGTGCACTGATATGAGCTGGCCTTCAGGCGGAGCTTGAGGTATACCTACATAAATATCATGCGTTATACTTTGCATCTGGGCGATCTCGGCTTCTACAGCAGCCGTAGGGGTAGGGTTTCCGACTAAGCCTATCTGGGCCTGAGGAACTCCCTTGCTTCTTAAGTGCCGCACTATATTATCTATTCTTTCCTGTCTTGTTGCGCCGGGCGCTGCGGTTACGATTTCTACAAGCGGAAGATCGAGTTGTTCGACAACCTTTTGTTCAGCTTCATTTTCAGCGTCTACTAAAACCACAAATTCTCTAACGGATCGCTCAAGGTCCTCTAACACTTCTCTTATACCAACGTTCTCCATAATGAACCGTGCCGGGATAACAAGGCCGACCTTACCCACAGGAAGCTTTGCCAACTCTTTGCCTGAAAGTAAAGTGTCTAAAACCTCTGTATTCTTATCTACTGATAAAAGATCCCCGAGCGGCATCCTTGCTTTTATCATTGCCTTGACAATTTCTACTTTTGGGCCAAACTGTTCGCTAGGGGTACGAATTACTAAAACATCTAAAAATCGAATATACTCCCATAAAGCCTTTTCGCCTTTTTGAGATAACACTGCCATAGCTTCCGATGCCACTGTCTTTAAATTACCTTCTTTAATCGTTAAATGAATAGCGACGCTGCCATCAGGCAATCGTGGCATAGGAACGCCTAATGTCACAGCCCCGCCTCCTGGCCTGAAATCTCTGGCAGTTTGGTCGTTAAACTCATAGCCCAAGTCAGTACCTGTTATTTCTTTCAATCTCTCATAGTAATTAACTTTTAGGAACGTAACAAGCGCGTCAATTCCTCTTTTCTCGCAAAAAACAGATATGTTTCCGCCCAGTCCTGCGGCAGAGATCCTAGCAGAGGCAGTTGCTTTTATGCCTGTCCATCTAGACCACGCGTCTACCAGGTCGCAGAAATAATCTATCGGTTCAAGGCTTCTCTCAAATGTCCCAGCGCACTGCCATAGAGGTTTTTGCACTTCACCTCTCAAGATTTTATCAAGTTCATCATTATGCAGGCTTGGATCAAAACCTATTTCTTCAACATTAGCAGCTATACCTATATCATCTACATCTATCTTATATCTTGTAACCCTGTCTCCGTCATGGCCCCTGCGCTGCAACTCAAGTATTGAATCAACATCGCCTCTTTTACACGCTTCAACAAAAAGCCTTACGCGCTCGCCCTCTGAAAAGCCGTATACTGCCCCGTCCCTCAATCTGTATCTGCCTTTCGGCTCATTATGATTGCCAAAAAGGCTTTCTAATAGCGGTGCAAATTCAGGCATAGTATCGAGCAATTCCTGGCGCGTGACCCTTTCCGGGATAGATCTTATTATTTCATAAAGCCTTGTTTCGCTCTGAGGACGTCTTCCTCCGGGAAGCAGTTCTCTCAAATAACCGACTGCCTTATCAGCTGCCAGAGGCGGGGTTTTCTGCACCCTTTCGTAATAAGTCATATCATCTGAAAGCTCTGGAAAGTGGTGCCTAATCCACAAAGACGCCAAGGCGCAATAGCGGCCGCTTCTTCTGTTTACCTGATTCGCGTCACCGGTTTCCTCGCCGAATTCATCCCTAAACTTTTGCGAGATCCTGCGCATGTCCATTTCCCTTGAAATGCCGGAATCAAACATAAGAATAGAAAGATCTTCAGGGAAGCTGACTATTCCTTTAGGAACCTCGGGCGAATTGCCCATAACTACGATCTCGCCTCTTTTACCGTAAGAAACTATCGCGTGGTCTGCGATGCCGCATGCCTGGCCGCAATATGTGCTTTCGGCAAAACCATTATAGATGAGGTCGCTAAGCGGTTGATGCAGGCCGAATATTCTGTCTATAGCATAGTTTAAGCCCATTACAATAGATGACGATGAGGAGAAGCCGGCTTTAGGCACATCACTTTCTCCTACATAAACACGCAGGCCTGAAAATTGCCTTTCCCCGAAATACTTCCCCTGGTAGAATGCGATTATTGCGCGCGCGAACATATCCCAGTCGCGAGTCCGGTCTGTAGGAATATAGCCTGCCTCTTTCTGCTTTTGAGACCAGACATCCCATTCCAGAGGACTGTTTATCTTCTCGGTGCCTTTTACCCCGTTGTCATTTATGCTGAAGTCTCTATGCTCGTATTCCGTATCGGCATTTTCCAATACAACTTTGTCATCGTTCGATCGCTGAACAACCATGAATGTTTCCTCTTCAAGGGCCATGTTGACCGCGTCGACCATAAGCCCGGGCGCGTCAGGATGGCCGCCAAATACTCTCAATCTGCCCGTGGTAGATACTACTACTACCGGCTTTGTCATATCATATATACCCGTTTCTCGAGCGCCTTCCAGTGTGCGCAGGTACGCCTCTTTTTTTGCCGCTAAAAGCTCGGGATTATCCCCGTAGATCTCGACTAAAAACTCATGAAAGCCGCTAGTCTCTGAATTTCTCACTACTTCCAGCCACTGAGGTATGGTATACTCGGCTACCAATTGCCCTGCCTGATCTATCGCGACAAATTTGCTCCTTACATATGATGTAGAGACCATTCTTTCAATGCGTATTTCGTATTCATCCGGGCTTTCAGTTGCTTCCACAGGATTATCCAGGCGCGCTATTAAGTTCGCTAAGAAATTGACTTGTTCGCGCGGCGGGAAATGTTCCATAAGCTGGGTAAGTCTATATTCATCTATATAAATATTACGCCCTGTTCTTTCTTCATTACTAAATCCCTGCATTCCTCCTACAGGAATACTTTTTTCCCTTTCTCCAGCAACGGCCATTCCCCGGCCTACATGCGCAACAACTCCGGATATACCTTTTCTCGCGCATGCCGCTTCGAGTCCGGGTATAACTATAACATTTATGTTAGGGTCGGCGCCTATTCTTTCTTTCGCCGCTTCTAAAATAGGCCTGAATCTATTTTGAATTTCTGTATTCATTCTGACATTGCCTATGTCCTGGCCGTTCGTAGCTGCGGCATAAGCCTTGATCTTTTCAGGCGGTTGCGCGAGAAATCCTTTAATGACATCCGCTATAACTTTATGCCCTCCTCTTGTAACAGTAAACGTATAGCCGTTCGTGCTTACTAATCTTACAGTACCTCCGAAACGCCGCGTCGCCTTTTTAGATTCAAGCGTATCCGCTAAGTTCCAGAGGGCTGTTGTAATGCGGCGCTGGGGCGTATAAGTATCAGGCATAACAGGTTCATCGGATATTAAGGTAGAATTGCTTAACCCTACCGGCCTTGCATTCGCCTCAAGAACTACAGGTATAATTTCAATTTTTCCGTCAGGCCGCTCCTGCACGTCAAGGGCTATATCTATTCCTAAAAATTCAACCATATCCTCTTCGCTCAAATCTTTATTTATGGCGTGAGCCGCATCCTCCGCGGTCTTTTTTATAGCCGCGATATGCTCTCTTGTTAGCGGTAGGAGCACCCATTGCCCGTCTCTTTTCTGATAATAAATACTTTTAAGGGTGGTATTTATATCCCGGATATCAGCGCCGCGCGCTTTTGATACAACAACTTGATCAGGGTCATTTGCTACTTGGGCATAACCTGATTCTGCTAAGAAATCATTATGGTCCCAACCGACATTGACCCTTAGGACGAGCCTTCTGTAACCTTTGCCTGATTCGCCTTGAGCAAAATATCGGGCGTTTCCAACGGGCCTCTGTAATAATATATCCTGTCCGGTCGACAAAAGCTGCGCCACATAATCTATGGCCGCGTTTCTATCGGTACTTGAAAAATATTCGATACCCTCTCCCTCTGTTCCTATATTTGGCTTGACAACAACTTCGAGGCGAGCTGCGTCGCCAGAACCTATTACAAAATTTGCCAATTGTCCGCCTATCGCAGCCGGATCAGTACCAGCAGGGACAAGGATCGTGAGAGGGACATTTGCCGCACCTCTTATTAATCCGGATGATTTCATTTTATCGTCAACGCGGCTTGAGGTTTCTGCAGGATTCACCTGCGGTATTTTACAAAGCGCGAGGTCATGGGATATATCCTGCGCGACCTGTATCTCTATTTCCTTTGGTATGTTTGTCATCATAGCGAGATCACACGCCGGGTCGAGCTCAAGAGGCCTTGGGAAGTCGACCTCTTTTAATACCTTGCGTTCATGGTCATATATTATCGCGCGTTTGACTAAAATTTTGTCTTTCTTTCTCTCTATCCAGCCTTTATCCCACAGGATACCAAGAACATCTTCATCAAGGGTACCATGTTTTTCTTCATCATAAATAGAGCTGTCGGCAATAAGAGCGGATATAAGATCAGTTGCGCCATCAAGCGTTCCGCATATAACTGCTAATTTTCCCCTGTCACTCCCTATGAGACGCTCGAAATCCCCGACGTTCAATTGGCCTTCAACGACTCTTAATGTCTGGCGAGTAGGCGATTCTATTTGTCCAACTGTTATTTCAGCGACTCTTCGCGAAAACGTATCAGACCACCCTGACCTCAAGGCAACAGGGATCCTTCGGTCTGTCCCGAATTCACCTGAAGCAACAAGGACCTTCTGTAATTTTTCTCTGTCACGTTTTAATATACCTGCGGCTTCCTTTATAATTCTTGCGCGGGTTCCCGGGTCTTTTAAACCTTCCCTTATTTGCCCTATATCTCCAAGGCTCTGTTGAAGCTGACCAAATAAATAAAAATTCAATACAAGGCTCAGATCATCTTCTGCAACAGCGTCTCTTCCTTCCTGAGATAATACTTGTCTTGTTTGCTCTAACGCGCTTGCGATCGGATCTTCCGGCATTACCGGGGCCGGGGCAGTAGGCTCAGGCGCAGGCGGAGGCGTAGCCGTCGGTCCTTGGCCTGGGATCACTGTGCTGGGCGGTTCCAATCCTCGCTTCGCGAGGTACTTATACCCTCTCCTCGCCAGCCTGTTCCAAACCGGTATAACAAGTTCACCTTGGTCCATACCGAGTTTTTGCAACTGCTGCTGGTGGGGCCGTATAAGCCCAAATCCGCTATTTAATTCAATAACGCCTATTCTTACCTGTATTTTTCCTTCACTTATTAACTTTACGATATTGGTTTGCGAGGCGTCTAAAAATCTTTGCTTTCCTTCTTTGTCATAAATGAAAAATGCGACATCGCCTTCTATAGTAGGCGCGAAATGTATAATACTCGGCTTTGAACGCGGCGTCCTTTTGTAGATAAGATAAGGCATAAAATCAAAAAGCCCTACCATCATACGGGCGTACGGCACATCCCCGCCGTCCAGAGACGCTTTCAGTTCAGGGAAACGAGCCTGAACATCCGGCCTTTGGACAAATTCAGGGGCATAATCCTCCAATGCTTGAAGACAGCCGAATGTAACCCTTTCCAGTTCGTCCGCTACAATTTTTGCAAATTCCGGCTTTATTACACGCTCCGGAGTTCCTTCAAAAAGCCTTCCTCCTCTTCCGTAGTTGGCAATGGGTTCTGTATTGGCTATTAAAGCGAACGCGGCTATTGTCCTGTCGTCGGCGTCTGATTGAGTCGGAAATGCCCTCATGAACCAATATAAGGGCGTAGGCGGGATTTTATTTAATTCTATAGGCCTGCCTATTTCTGCAAACTCGTCGACTAATTCATTGTATAGAAAATCTCTTTTTGCCAGCTGAAACGGAGAAGAGGTCAGGAATACCTGAACTATACCGTCATCGGCAGAGGTAAAACTCTCCGCAAAATCTACCATCTCCTCAAACGTCTTTTCATCGATCTGCTCTTTCTCGTTTACGACCACAAATCTCTGCGAACCTCTGCCGCCTGACTGTTCACTCGGTTTATATATGACTGCGCGCATACCTGTTCCGATACAACTATTTTGGACAAATTTTCTCAATACGCGCTCTATTTCCGCTTTCGGCGTATCTCTCGGTATCTCTGCCTGAGGTATACTGTCAACTCCGCCCTTGGCAAGCAGTTCTCTTAATACTGTTTTCATATAATTCATTCTCTCGGCGATCCTGCTCCACGCCACAGGCAGGCCGTCATCTTCATACCTGCCGCTTACGTGATTATAAGAAGTAAAATGATTCATGGTACTGCCGATTATCGGTCTTGCGGATGGATTAAACTGCAGAATAGTAAATACACCTTCTTTATTGGCTTCTTCTACTGCAGTCGGTTCTATGCCAAGAGCACGAAGTTGCTCCGGGTTCATAAATGTAAGCGATGCAGGAGCATAATATAAATATTGACCTTTGCGGCCTTTTCGCTTGTCAGCGACTCTTGCAGGATACTGGGTAACGCCTGTGCACATTTTGTATAATCTGCCGCCGATCTCCACTCCTTCCCTTTGCAATCTTAAGTTTTGGCGTACACCTGCCAAAGTGGTCGTGTTCCCGGGAGGATAAGACACTGCGGCATAAATGGAATCCTGCCAGCCTATTGCCAAGGGGTCAACATTCTTTGCTATGCGCGGGAGCGGGAATCTATCGTGTATAAGAACTATTGTGTCTCGCAATGCACGCATATTTTCCCAGAATATCTCAGCATCCGAGACCGGCTGATCGTATACATAAAGTATCCCTGCTTTTCCTTTTGTATAATCTCCCAATAAATCCTCAACGTATTCTTGATTCTTGTCTTTCAAGGCTGTTTTTGAGATTACAAGGGCTCTCATATAATCATGGATCCAGCGGTAATGCTGGAATGAAAGCTGCTGCATCCTCTCCCTTAATGCCGGATCCCTGAAGTAGTCACTTTCAAAACCGTAACCGTTCGTGCATAGATAATGAAAGAGGTATGGTGGGTAATCGAATTCATGAACATTCATAACGCCATCACAATATTCCGAAAGAACGTTAATGAGCTCATTGGGGTTTTCTACGTGTACCGTCTGGTTCAGGAGATATGCCTGGTCTATCAATGAGCCGATATTTGCTACGATAGTAAGCTTTGCTTCATCCCCCATAATGCCTGCGTATTCGGCAAGCCTTCCGATACTGCCACCCCTGTTTTTGTCATGATCACCTCTCAAGCGTCGGTATTGACGGACCGTGATAGGTTTCCCATCGAAGAATACCGCCAGATCATCTTTTAGTTCCTTCTTTAATGGCTCTTCTCCTGGGAGCAGTTCATCTACATACCGCTCGCAAGCTGCTCTTCCGTAAGCCAGGAATTCGCCAAAATTAGAAAAAATCGTTTTCGGATCTATCGTAGAAGTGGCCAAGAGATTAGGCCAGTTCTCAACTATACCGTTTGCCTGGCTAAGACACGCCTCACCTGTAAGCTCTGCTTGCGCGCTTATTCTTTCATATGCAGTATCAAAGGCATTACGCACCTTCGCTTCTTCGCCCTGCCTCTTCTGCTGTAATTTTCTCTGCCCGATCTCATCTGCCGCCGTAAAAACCGCTAATTGTCCTTCCTTTGTAGTACCTCTAAACACTGTGCGCTCTTCAGCGTATTCTTCTGTAGTCAACTCATGCGCAGGCGTAGCAAATAACGTTACTCCTTTAGCGGCGGCCCTTCTGCCTGTGGCCTCTTCAAAGGCCCTTTGATATTCCGCTATTACCGGCTCGGGTAAACCATTTAAGATCCATCTTCCTCCGAGCGCAAGCCACATTTCAAATGAGAAATCTTCCAATTTAGGGCTTTTAATAAAATTATCCAGGGCTTTCTTTGTCTCGTCATATCTGGCAACACTCGCCCCGATCTGTTTTGCAACTTCTCTCTGGGATTCGATAGTCATGCGCATAACTTGGTGGGTCTGGCTCAGTTGCGACGCCCACTCTGTAAGTAACGCGCGCGCCTGCTCCCTGTCACCTGTCGCAATAGCTTTGTGGACCGCTGCCGCATTCTGCCTTGATTCCTCTACTTCTCTGCGCCATCCCTCTATTTTATCGACGCCTATATCCAAACACGCATATGTTCCGCCCAGGGCCATCCATTCGCGTATGCGATCCCAGTCAAGTAGCGGTCCTTGCGACTGCTGCGTAGAATCGATCAAAACAAGGTCACTGTTTGGATTCCCTATTTTCATGCACTGAGCAACTCGCGGCAGGTCTCTTAAAAATTGTTTTAACTCGTCATGCGCCGAATTAAGGACTATAACATCGCAACCCTGGTAATCCCTCCAAAAATCATTTCCTACGTTCTTGACCGAGGTTGCAAGGGTTACCATTTCTCCTTTTGTAATTTCGGCTATTTTTGCTTTTACCTTCTCAACATCTGCCGGCGACGCCTTTTTTGCAAGTTGCGCAAGTTTGGATTTGATAATAGACCAGTTGAATAAATCCGTGGTCCCGGAGACTTTTGCATTTGCTATGATCTGGTCTTCGGTTAATTCTGCTATGCCAAATTCGGCAAAACCTAAATTTCTTAACCTTGCTTTTATTTTGTCGGCGTCTGTCTTGAGCTCTCCGTCCATAAATTGGTCCACATCCGGGACGAACGGGTCGCTTAAAACAATTTCACCGGGTATCGGTATGGTTGTCTCGTCGCCTATTAGCTCGTCGACAAGCCGTGTGATCTCGGCGAATTCTTTATATTCGGGCGAATTTGTTATTTCTCTATATTGTTGGGCAAGGGTTTTATATTCATCGGTACCTGTCTGGCCGGCGGTTTCTAATTCTTTCATCCTGCTTTCTATGTCGTCGACTTTTTTTATAAGCCCACCCATATAGTTTTTGACCCTCTTCTGCTGTTTTGTAAGAAGAAGGAACATGTACCAGTTCGCAGACTCCCTGTAATCAGAGACTTCGCCCTTGTAACTCGCCTGCATGCCTATTTTTATCCTGTCCGGAGATGTGAGGTCAGCTGCTTCCCCGTGAATCCTTCTTGCCCTGGAAACCGCTTCAAATATATTTCTTACCTTATTTACAGCGGCGGTATCATTTATTTGACGTTCAACCTTAAGTATCTTTGTAGCCCATTGCGCTAACTGCATGGCAAATGTGTCTAACCTATCCATGCCTGCTTCGCCGCGGGCGGGCACAAGTTTATCCATAAGAAATACGATAATATCAAAACTCGGCATCCATTCCGTATCTCGGATATCGCCGAAGTATTGCCGAACTTCCTGATCCTTTGAAAGCTCTTCCCTTGCCCACACCTCCCATTCCGCAGTGTTGGCAAAATCAGATTTTACTGCAAGTACACGGCTAGCTTCCTGTTTTATATGCTCTCTTTTTTCGCTTGGAACGCCAACAAGTTCCAGAATTTGATCATTTGTCATTTCGGTCATAAGTATTACAAAAACAGGTTCTTTTGTAAGGCAATACCCTGCCACCATTGCTGAAGCCCAGATAAGAAAATGCGATTCTTTTCTCGTGTTCATGGCGTCTCTTAAATCCCTTCCATCCATGCTGAACGCCTGGGCGAGGGTACCTACATAAGTAGCTGCGGCATGCTCGATATCTCTAACTGTATTTTCCAAAACTTTAGCTGTCCCGGCTTCTCCGGTATCGAATATGTGCGCGCAAGGTATGGAACTATTGGCAAGCTCGACCAACAAAAGCGAGTCTTCTACGCTTTCGGGCTCGCCTCCGATAAACTGTCCGTATTTCGAAGTAACCGAAGAAACTTCATTAGGGCCAAACCATATGCGGCTCGGTTTTACTACAAAATTAAATCTTCTCTTTACGCCCTGCTCGGGAATGTCTTCTGAAGAAACGCGATACGGCCTTGTGTCCAACTTTAATTCATCGATAGTTTCCCTGGCAGCCGTAAGATGGCGATATGTAATATAGTTCTTAATATAATTACGCGCCCTGAGCTGTAAATCCCTCCTACCTTCTAAAACGTTTCCATAAGCTGCACTATAAAGAGCAGCGTTAAAAGCGTCTGTTTTTCCTTTTCTGGCCTTCAGGAAATTCATAATATCCTGTTTTGTAGCTTGAGATTCGGAAATGCCTTTTCTAGCCAGATATTTATCGTAATCACTTTTTAGGCCTGCTGTTTTAATAAATTCAGTGAAAACTTTTCGCGCAAGTTCATCTGATTGCATGGCTCCGGCGACTTCGCCTTCCAGCCCGGACTCCCGTATCACTGCAAGATTTGCCACATCTGCGGCAACATCTCTATATTTTCTTAAAAGTGTTTCTATTGCTTCATCCCTTGTGATTTTTTCTTCTTCCATGACCGAGGCAAGTTCGGCATCTAAGAGATAATGGCCGAATACTTCCTTTACTGCCTCGCCTATTTTTCTTCTATATTCATCTTCTTTAAGGGCGACTCTCGCTTGCGCTTCGGGTGATGCGTCCACTGTCGCAAGGTCGGTCATTACTCCTTCAAGAACATGTTGTATTACCTCTGCAAATGTTCCGCCGACCGTTGTCTCTAATTGATACGCAAACATGGGCCACCCGTTCTGCTCGGAGTTTTTTATAGCTTCGTAACAATAAGGGGCTATTTCGAGAAGGATTTGTTCCATATTCGACCAGTCTATAAATGCTTTTCCCTCTTTTGACTTTACGGTGAGAGACGCATTTTCTGAATAGAAACTGGAATACGGGACTGCGTATTTCGGGTCAGGGGCTATATCGATATTTGAAAGGGCCTCTGTCCTCAATTCTTCGACTTGTTCATCACGCTCTATATAAATTCTTCTTCCCAATAAAAGCCGCGCTATATGATGCCCGCTACGCGGGGAAAAGCGCTGGGCAAAGAATGTGAATGCCGCGTCTATGAATTCAGCGTCGTCAAGGCTATATTGCAATTCATTGATCGCCTTTTCGGTATCGGACCTTAAATACCCTACGATCTTATTTAATCTGTCTACCTGGCTAAGTAAGGCGTCTCGTTTCTTTTTTTGTAAAACTCCTCCGAAGTCCTTTCTTACCCGCACCCTGAGCTCACCTACCCTTTGTTCCATTTTGGCGAGCAATTCGCTTCTCGTGCCTTCAAAACGCCTGCCCATTCTTTCAACTTCAGCTACTGTAACGCGTTCTTTTGCCGTCAACTCGTTAAGGTCGTGAATTAAGATGTCAAATTCTCCGAACATCGAGTCAAAATCGTCTATAAGAGCCCTATACTCCTTATCAACGTCGGAAACTCCTGACACTACGACCTCTCGCATAAATCTTATCGCTTCAGCGATGTTGGCTGCCGCCCTTCGCATGTCATCATTTACAACTGCGAATTTTGCCGCGGATAATATCGTTGCCTGCGTATGGGAAACCCTTGAACCTCTTTGGGCAGTTACGATATAGCCCATCCCATTAAGCGCTTCGGCAAGCCGCCTGTAATAAACTCTTGCCTTTGCCTCGTCAAATGAGTTTTTCATAGCATCAAATAAGGCGGTATTTGTATCGGTATGGAAATCATCTCCCCTCTTCTCGGCTGCAAGCAATACTGCTTCTGCCTGCTTTAAATCAAAGGGAAGTTCTCCTGCTAGTGAGCGCGCGCGCAGTGCCTGTATCGTCCTGTCAGCCTTACGCCGCTCATCAGTGGAAGCTTTTGGCAGGCGAGGATATGAAGAAAGAAACGCGTGAAGATAATCACAGCAATCATATTCGCTTGTATCAGTTAACATTTTTGTTAAGGCATCCTGCTTCGTTTTAGGAAGAGCGGTAAAATAATCCATCATGGCCCGATGGGCGTCAAGCGAAGTATAACCTTCAAGCCGCCTGTAGCTATAGAAAACTATACCCATGGAGATCATGACTTTTAAACCTTCAATTTGCTTGGGCGATGCGGCCTGGATAGCCCTTGAATCGATCCTTAAAACCGCTTTTGAATCCTCACCTGCAAAGAAACCGTCAGACGTGTACACATCCATAAGGTGATCGAGATTATCAACGACTTCTATCTGTAAAAGGATCCCGTGTTCCCTCATATACGCGAGCGGCGCGTCTGTGACTGCGCGGGTGCCTTCATTTCTTGATAATAAATTAAATAGATCCTCATCTAACAAGCCAAGCGCTGTTGAAACCCTTTGATCGCCAGGCGTGCCTGCCTGACTGCTTATCTGGCGATTCTCCAGATTTACATCTATTTTTGCAAGCCTTACTCCTTTATTATCTGCCTTAGGAACTTCAAGCGTCAAAGGCAGGCCTTCTTCTGCCCTTTTCGTGCGTTCAGCATCGCTAAGCTCGAGGTCCTCTGTAGATTTTTTTGTGAATACCAAAAGGTCCTGCCTTGCGGCCACATTCCAGGTGTTCATTAAACGTCTTGCCATAAGACGCTGGGCCTGTTCGGGTTCGTTAATTCCTTTTACTATAAAGTCCCTGAAATTATTTCCGTGGTCTATAACATTAGCGAGAAGGAGATCCGTAAGGTCATTGTATGATTTAAGGTCTTTTTCTTTTAAAAGTTTGCAGAATTCGAGCGTTTTTATAAGTGCATCTTCTTCGTTCAAACCCAAACGGTGATAAAATTCATGTAAAAGTCCGATCGCCATCAATATTGAAAGGCTTCCCTCGTGTTTCTTGCCAAGCGAGCGCGCTGTATCAATATCTACTCTTATCCTGAAGTTATCCCCTTGCTGTAAATCTTCACTTGCCGGCGATATATCCATTAACACATCGTGGTCCTGCAAAAAGTCGACAGGCAATTCTATGCCTTCGGCAACGATCCTGCCGGTCGCCCCTCTTACGATTTCTTCGCCTTCATATTTTGCTAAAATTGAAAGGGCCTTGGATAACAGTTTAGCGGTTTGGCCTACCTGGTGGGCCGTCATATTGGTCGGCCGTTCGGTGATCGCGGGCTTTGTTACGCTCGCTGTCGCTAGCCCTCCTTGGCCTATTACGATCTTGGCGCTTGCTACCTTTGTTCCTTCCTCTACTATCCTTCTTCCTGTTCGTTTATCTACGCGGCTAACAGGCATTGTCTGGCGCTCTCCCATAGCCTGAGCTATCCATTTATCTATTAGGGGTGCTTCTGCCAAACCTTGCATTCTCGCGCGCGCGTCGGCCTCAGTAATATCGTCATTATATAAATCAACAATCGCCGCAATAACTGTTTCCTGGTCTAAAGGATCGCTGACTTCGGTTTCGATATCGGCTATTACCGGACGAAGCAATTCGGCTATGGCTCTTCCGGCAGCTACAACTTCTCCCTCTGCAGGGCCGTGAAACTCAGGACTGGGCGCCAAGGTGCCGGAACGATTATTTAAAGGAATGTTTCCGTATGAGGTCTGCTGAAATGTGAAGGTAACGAGAATTAATACCGAAATTACCCGATAAAAAATTTTCCTTTTTGGTAACATGCATCCTTTCCTTTAATAATATTTTTTCGTTATATTTATTAAAGTTACGCTGCCTTCAGGAATTCTATAGCTTCTCTATATTCTCTAAATCTCTCTTGCAGCTCGCCAGATGGCCGCTCGATAGGCGGGAGTGTTATCGCAAATACCCTTTGTTCTCTTCTTTTGGCTATCGCCTCTACGACATCTGCGATCACGCCGTGCACTGATATAAGCTGGCCTTCAGACGGAGCTTGAGGTATGCCTACATATATGTCGCGCGTTATGCTCTGCATTTGGGCGATCTCAGCTTCTACATTGGCTGTAGGGTTCTCGATTAAACCTATCTGGGCCTGAGGAACTCCCTTGCTTCTTAAGTGCCGCACTATATTATCTATTCTTTCCTGTCTTGTTGCTTCGGGTGCTGCAGTTACAACTTCAACCAGGGGAAGATTAAGCCGCTCTATTATTTTTTGTTCGCTTTCGTTCTCCGCGTCCACGATAACGCTGAATTGCGCGCCTGATTGTTCCAGCTTCTCAAGCGTCTCGCGTATCCCGATATTTTCCATTATAAACCGAGCAGGAATAATAAGCCCTATCTTGGCCAGCTGTAATTTTCCTGCCTCTTGGCCTGTGGTAAGCGCAGCAAGGGCGTCAACGTTTGCTTTATCATCTGCTGAGAGAATGTCTCCTGCCGGCCGTCTTATTTTTACTATGGCTTCGTCTACCCGGTCGAATCTGGCTCTCGCGTTTTCTGTGGGGACTTCTTTCTCGATCCTCGCTTCATAATCATCCGGCGCTTCTCCGTCTTGAATAGGTTTATCAAGGTGAGTTATCAAATGGGTGAAAAATTCTACCTGCTCATCAAGCGTTCCAAAATCCATAAGCTCGTGATATCTATTTGCATCTATATAAATATTCCTTCCAACGCCCTTGGGCAGTAACCCGCGGCCTTCCTGGCTGACTATTCCAGGCACGCCGACATTCTCGCAGGCATCTTCAAAACCCGGAATAATAATAATGTTTGCGTCAGGGTTTACTCCCCTTTTCTCTAGTTCGGCTAAAACAGGCGCGAATCCTGCTGCAGCGCCATTGTCCAATGCAACTTTGCCTATATCCTGCCCATTGACAACTATGGCGTGAGCATTGCTTTTTACTGGATCTTCAAGTAAATAAGCCGTAACGCCTGCAACTTTATCGTGTTCATCGGCATCTAAGGCGGTAGACTGGTCTTTTGCTTTGGCGAGTCTAACAGCTCCGGTAGGTTGGCGGACGTCGGCGTATAGTTCTTGCGGTTGGGATAAAAACAGCCTCAGGTCAGAATCAGGTTGGCCGAGGAGCCTAGTAATAAAAGGTTCAAATTTTGGAAAATTCATCAATGCAATAGCGCTTTGCAGCCCGCCCGGGCCTCCCGGTAACTCAATTATTCCCCGTTCTCTTTTTTCTTGAGTACTCATCCTAAATACGCTTTCTCCCTCTCCTAAGCGTGCTGGCGGTTCTATCTTCTGTCTGACACCTTCCAGGCCGGCCTCTAGAATAGCCCAGAATTTGGCGTGGATATTACCGCATGCATCCGGCACCCTATACTCTATTCTGGCTGCCGGCGCATTGCTTCCGTCAGCAGGAACAGGAAATTCCGGGATTCTAACCGCTGCGGAGCGATTTTTTGTGCCCATAACCAACGCTATAGGAGCTTCGTATCCGGGACGTAGACGCATAAAAGAATTCGGATCGGGGTTTGTAAGCCTCAATATAGCGCCTCCGTATGTTAACAAGCCTCCAATATAAGACTCGGCTACATTTGAAAGATAGTAGTTTTGAGGATTGTTCGGAAGGAAAAACACGTTATCGCCTGCTTTATACTGCACCCCGTTTATTTCCATGTCTCGCACAGCCATTAAGGACTGATGGATATGCATACCGCTGCCATTTTCACCGGTAATAGGCTTAGGCATGAAGCACGCCTCTAAACCGTTTTGTTTTGCAACTGCCTTAACTATATGTTTATAGAGGGCTGTTCTATCAGCGCTCTCAAGGGCCGGGCCATGTTCATAAGGTATCTCATACTGCCCCGGCGCCACTTCATTATGGACATATCGAAGAGTGATGCCGGCACTTTCTGCACTTACAATTATATCATCGAATACCTTTTGGACATCCAAAGGCGCTCTTCGCACATCATCATAATATCTGCCGACATCAGCGGTCGCCCGCACAGTAAGCTTACCTTGCTCGTCTTCAATCCTTCTAAAAAAGAATACCTCTGGCTCAGGCGACATATAAGGAATATATCCGAGCCCCTCATCTTGTTCTGCCATTATCACTGTCTGTTTCAGTTTCGTTCTAAAATCTCCTTCAAACGGCCTGCCGTCAGGATCTATTATTTCCACCTGCATCACAGCTTCTATCCTGTCTCCTCTTGGCGTTCTATATCTAACAAAAGTCAAAGAATAAGGGTCTGCCTTTACTTTAAAACCTTTTTTGCCTCTTAGGGTAGGCAGATATTGCGCCATATCCTCGGGAAGAACAAAACCATCCCCGAAAACCTGAGGCAGGTCAGAAGATTCTATCGGTATCATAGTCATTTCTTCTGTCCAATCGGAAAGCGCCAGTTTTATAGCTGAAACAGGGTATTTCCCGGATGTCAACAGATCCATAGCCTGCTCGGATGCCTTTTGTATATCGGGTTCTTGTTTTAGTCTGGCTATCTCCTCGCTAGCTATTTGTTTTGACCTAACCTGATGTTCTATGCCGATTTCATGCGGCACATTTTCTAAAGGAATTTTTGCCTCCGCATCTATTTTAGCCACAAGTCTTGTCTCGGGTGAACCCGGACTTATATGTTCTTCATAGATCATTAATGATTGGGGAACAAAGCTCGCCACAAAATCACTCCCAAATATTTCTGCAAACATTGTCCGTTTCCCGTCCACAGATATCGAAGACGGCACAGAAGACCCGTCAAATCCTATTCCTTCTCTTAGAAGCCCTCTAGTAGACTCATTGACAGGCATCTTTACAGATTTGCGTTGTCCTTTTAGCTTACCCTCGGGATCTGTGAATCTTACTTCAAGCTCTTCTATGCTTTTACCGTCATATTGTTGATTAAGCGCATCTACTACCCCGTTCATATCCGCTGGCGTATCAATAGGGAGCGGCTCATATTCCAGCAATCTCTTATGTAACGCATTAATTACAAAATCAGTGACCGCTTCGGGATATTCTGCATACACTCGAGCTATAATTTCAGCTCCTCTAGCTAGTTGCGGTTTGGATTTATAAAGCCCGGGGTCATTGATATGCTCTATTATAGCGGCTATCCTATCGCTGCCTTCAAGTTCAAGTAAGCGGGCGAATTTCCCATCTTTATCAAGAATGTTATTACCTCTTAAAACCTCTATCGCATGTTCCCTGCCTCTTTCATCAAGCAGATCCAATTCTTCTTTCAAAATAAATATCTCGGCAAGCGCTTCTCTCACTGCTTTTGCGTCAAGCGTTTCTCTCATCTCCGAGGCGAATATGTGCAGGTTTGGGTCTTTGTGTAGCATCTCATCTGAGAGCATCGCCTCTACGGTCGGCTCTATCTGTCTAAAAATAATCCTCCTTCTTGCCCTCGCCTTAGTTTGCATGTCTAGGCGCGGGGATGTATCAAGGGCGTCTATGCTTTCCCTTAACAAATATTCTAACGTCGCGAGATCAATTCTTCTTAAATTTAATGGATGAGCATCCGGATCTCCGCCGCGTTCAATGTTATGGGCAGCTTGTTGATCTCTTGGAACGGGAGAAGCTTTTAAATCCCGGATATTCCTTGCCGCCATAAGCGTGGCGAATTTTACTAACTCTCCGCCGCGGCGTCTCATTCCCCTGTCTTTACTTGTGGTCATTCTATAGATCATCTCTCTAAAAAGGGCTATATCGTCTCTTGCTAAATCCCAATCCCAAACAGTGGCAAAATCTTCTTGCGGTATGGGTTTTGCTATACCTCTTTTTACTTGAAGGCCTGCCAGCGCATATACGATAGGAAACTCGATATGGCTATATTTAAGCCAAGATGTCACCAAAGGATGCAAGATTTCATGCAAACCTTCTGCTGCGACCATATTGTCGTCAAGAAACAGGTTGATATTCAAAATAATTTTCTGTTCCCATTTCCCCCTCTGATAGTAATGCGCCGGCCTCCTGGAACCCCATTCCAGGACAAATGTGGCGTGCGGGTCCAATTCATATTTAACGGCAAAAGGTGCTAATTGTTCGCGAACTACCGGCAAAATGCTTCGGAAAAATAGACTAATTGTTGCTGGAGGCGCCAATTGAGCAGCATTAGATACACTGAATCTCTCTGTTAACACTTTGCGCATCTGATTTACCATGTTATTGAAATCTTCGGGATACTCTCGCATCACCTGCATCATCAAAGCGTGTTCTACTTTTGGCGGTGTGTTTGGGTCAAGGGTAAAATTTACAAACTGTAATCTTCTGTGATAGGAAACGGATTCTTCCAGTTCAATACCTGAGCCTTCAGTCCTATCCTGGCCTTTGGCAAAACCGGCTTCAGCAGCAGTCGTTACCTCTCTTTCTCTCAATTCAATCAACCGCTGCCTTGCTTTTTCTACTACATCGTCCATATCGTCTTTTGTCGCGAGTTTTGGGGAAATACCTGCTGCTTTAGCTGATGCTGTAAGCTGCGCTAATTTTAATAGCTCTAGATTAGGCTGCTCTATCCCAGCTCTAGGGTGTACCGTATAACTTGAATTTATATCGAATAATTCGTGAAGATTCGCTGGCGGATTGTTCCGCATGGGCTCTGGAAGGCGTTCAACCAGTTCCCTTCTCAGACCAACCTCTCGCATTGCGGCCTCTATAGCAGGGGCGATTTGTCCAAACAGAGGTGGTATTTGTCCATTATCCCTAACTTTTTCTAAATAATATTTAGCTATTACCTCCTCTAAATACATTCTATATGAATCTGCACCATAGGTCTCTTCAGAATATTCTCTGTATTCTTCTTCGAATTTGACTTTAAAATCAGGGTCTATTTGCCTGATTTGCACATCCATCGTGCCTAAAATTCTATGTAGGGTAGGTAATTCGAGCGTGCGCAGCATATTGTGGATTCTTTCGTGAATGAGCCCTCTTCTAATAATCGCACCTGGCTTTACTACAATACCCCTTTGCGGGTCACTCTCGACTTCGGCTATTAGCCGAGCAAAGCTAAGCCGGGTTCTCAGAGGAGAAACGTTGAAATCAATTGGCATACCAGTTGCGGCTGCTTCATACCACATTACTCCCTTTGCTAATTCCGCTACTTCGCTTTCGCTTAGATCCAACGGACCGGCCAAAAGGTCGCGTATCTCTTTTTTTAAACTGTCCTCAACAGTTACAATCTTTGCAAGACCTCTGGGCGTGTCAGGATTACGTGCCAAAAATTGAGATAAGCCCATTTGCGCAAACCAATTATTATAAAGCCCTAATAACTGGCTGTCTTCAATCTCAACACCTTTTGCCCTTTCTCGTGCAACAACGGCGTGACGTTGCGTAAGACTGGAAACTATTGGTTCCAATCTTTTGTAGGATTCTCTCAAGAAGGCAACTTGCAAGTATCTTTCTCTGACTGTTGGTTCTATTGCCATATCCTTTGACGCTTGCAGAACGTCGGAACGGACGCTTTCCATAATCTCCCCTGCCAATCTCAACTGTTCTCGGTCCCACTCGGGCAACGTAGTGCTATATTGCTCAATAGCATTTTCAAAGAAGGCGATCCTTGTGACTTCTTTGTTAGTCAAAAGACGTATCAATCGCTCTGCCCTGACAATTCTATCATTGGGAAGTTCGGCATTCAATATATCAGAAATCGCTATTCTCAGCTGCTTAAGCTTGCCGGCCGGCATCATATTCAATGCCCCCGTGGCCAATAAGTCATCCCATGTCTCATCTATATGCCGGGCAACCTCTGTAAATCCTGCGTCTAACTTTCTCTGTTCTATCTCACTAACGTCATTATATTTTCGATAATCTTTGAGTAACCAGTATAATTCGCCGGATAATTCACCTATGGTTTCAGATACGTCATTAATTGCAAGGGTGGTTTCCAAGGCGAGTACTTGTAGCGGCACAATGGTGAGAATGGGCGCTAAATCGTCGCTCACACGAGGTATGGCTAAAATTGCACCTCGAGCTTCTGGCCTATCAGCCAAAAATTCCCTTACGCGCCTTTCCTCGTCACTGCCCGCGTAGACGATACAAATCGGCGTGCCCTCGCGCCCGACTATCTCTCTCAAATTAAGAAATGCCTTATCAAAAACCGAGCTATCGGTGAGCAGCACAACGCAATATCCTTTTAAACGTTGGTCTGCTGTTGCCGGGAAGAAAGAGATCGGCCCGTGTTTCATTTCTCCCAAATTCTGACCCTCGGCCAACATATAGGTCAACTCTTTAAGTTTGAGTGCTCCTTCCAATGCTACCGCATACAATCTTTCCTTCCCGCCTCTTCCAAAATATATAATCGCCTGCTCTCCCTTTATTGCTTGAGCAACGCGCTTCGCCCAGTTGTCTTCACGGCTGGGTGACAGGTCTTCCAGAATACCCTGAATCATTCCAGGTATTGCTACAAGTTCGTCCAACCGTCTTCTAGCATCAGCCGGCGATAGAGTCCCTCTAACCAAACCAAGCCATATAGAAAGCTCGTACAGCATAGCTTCCTGGGCAGTATGCGCTTTTGAAGAAGCGACTCCTTTTTCTGCCTTAGCATATGTTTGTAACAGTCCTCCGTCGTTTTCCGTCTTTTCTCCTATATCTGTCACTCCTGGTCTATTTATGATGCTGATGAATTTGATGCCCAATGCCTGACCGATATTTATTATATTTAAGGTATCTTTGGTTCCGCCTGATTGCGAGACCGCTATTCCCAATGTCTCGCTGGCTTCCTGCTGCAATCTCCTAAAAGTAGCAAGTTCTGGAATATTTCTATACCTTTCATCCTTTTCTATCTTTTTTAATGCCTTTATTAAAACGACTAAATCTTCTACTTCCGCCTTTACTTTGAATAATTCACCAGGGAAGTGTCTTTCTATCTCCTCTGGACTCATAAACTCACTCAATGGAACGCCGCTTTCTTTTAATGCCGCGAAAATATGCCGCAGTTGCGCATCAATTATATCTACATACTCGCTACCGCTATATACATCCGCACTTGTTCCGGTCATGTTTTCCATAGCGGTCTGCATGGCTTTTATTGCGTGGCCTGATGTCCCGCTGGCTGCTCCCAAAATGCGCTTGAACCCCCTTATTTCATCAATGGACAATCTAATTCCTGCTGGCATAACGCTGCTTCTTTCGGCTTCCTTTGGGTTTTTTACCCATCTGGTTATTCCATTCACACGGTCTTCCCTTATACCCGTCTCTAGCAAGCCCTCGGGCAACGTTTCTTGACCCGTTAATTCCCTATATAAACTTATAATCTCCTTGTTCGTCGGAAGTCTTCTCTCATCAATTACTATCTGATACAAACGATTTCTAAATTCAATTGATTTCCTGACTTCGTCTTCTGACAAGTCGACCGGCAGCCTGCCTGGATACAAAGATGGCGGCACATATCCAAAAATGGTTGCAGCTAGTGAATATGGTTGATAATAAATCTCTTGGGCAAAATAGTACCTCTGATCTGGTTCTTTTGCGTACGCATATTCCTCTGGATTTAGCTCTGTTACCTTATAACCGCTTGCTCCATGGGGCACAGTCTTTTGCGCTATTGCCTGAGTAATGGCATTGGGTGTTATTTGTGAGACGAGTTCGATGTTGCCGGCTTGCATTCTGCTTATAGTGGCGCTGTCTTCTGTGAGCGCAGCGATATCTCCATCTTTTACTTTTTGGCTATATCTAGTCCAGTTTACAATTCCCCCTGCCTCAGATGCGAAGAAATTACCAATTCTGGCCCCTTCTCTATTTTCGCCCAAACCGATGTATAGCGGCATGTCGCTTTTGACAAAACCGAAAGCTGTGTCTGGATAATCAAGACTGGTTATAACGACTGCAAAATACCCTTCCATTTTTTCATATGCCATTGCAATAGCTCTTAAAAAGTCATTTTTCGAACTATGAGGGGTACTGTATCTATAGTAATAGTAAACGAGCGCACCTATGGTCCATGCGTCTGTGCCAATGGCGATTGGTCTTTTAAGGGCATCGTCGTTGCGATTGCTGGCTTCTTGGGATAACCAGCTATCAATTTTATCGTAGTTGGTAACGTCTCCATTAAAAATCGTGTAAACGGGATGTATCCCAGAATCTTCTGCGGGCGTTATCACGATAGGATGTTGATTGTCCGGCGTAGCGGGGGAAGTTGTAGGCCATCTCAGATGTATCATTCTGACTTTAGCATCACCGGTCTCCTCCGAAGGAAGCTCATCTATCACAGGCTTCAGATCGTCAGCGCCTCCAAGAACTGCAATCCTCTCGCCAAAGGCCTTGCCGCTTCTTACTCCTATTATAGCGCCTCCGGCAGATTGATACCCTCGATGCTCATGTTCTTTAGCACCTACATACATAGTTGGCTTTGGATCGAGACCACCTTCATTCAGGCTCGGTCCAACATGACAGAATACGCCGCAATCTCCGCGGTCACCATACTCATCGCGCTGCTGCTCTGGCAATAGGTCAGAAACCCGCAACAACTCTACAACTCGCAGTATTTCTTCTGGAATAGAACCTGCTTCAAACCCTTCTGCCTGTGCTATTGGTAATATATCAGCTATTTCAGCCTCAATCAGCGCATCTAGGTTAAACCGAAGTGCTGGACGTTGTCTTGTGTACGTATCCTTCCACGTCTGACATGCCTTTTCCAAGGCAGCTGCAAGATCCTCCGGCGAAAGCATTCCTTCATGCTCTTTTCTTATCTTATCTACTATGGCCTTTAAAAACTGGCCTACCGCCTCCTTCGCTATAGCCTCTTCATTATCTACGGCCCCCTCGACTTCGAAAGCTGAGTTGGTAGCAATGTTACTTGCGCCACTCGAAGGCTTGTCAGAACTTTTATAATAAAGCTCGGCAAACGAGAGTTGCTGGAACAAAAAGGCAGCTATAATTAATAACGACATCACATTAAAGGTTTTTTTTCTGAATATACTCATGTGGTTACTGCTTCTCTCCTTCGGAAAGGATTTCTTCGAATGGCACTTCTTCTCCTGATAAGATCTTCAGATATGGGCTTTCCGTATCCAGCTTTGTGATGCGGGGGGAAATTACTACATACGAAATACCCTTATCTTTTAACAGTTTCATTATACCTTCCGTGTGATATCCTCCGGTTATCAGCGCCGATATCTTAACTCCGTCCTGATCCATCTTATTTAGCGTATTGTTAATAAGCGCGACTTCTCTTTTTTTAGCCATTATGTAAAAATTTTCGAGCGTCGGCAAAAGTTCGTCTATTGCCTTTACATTCGGATTAGGCGAATAGGCAAGCGCGTATCGCGATGCCTGCTGTTCTATAAAATTTATAAAAGCTACAGATTGGAATTGATCCTTATTTTTCATGAAGTATTGGGCATCTTCCGTAGACAGCGAAATGTCCATCAAGCCGTTCATTAGCTTTATATTTTTCGTCAGGTCTGTGAGCGTTCTCTGGTCATCATTCGTATAAAGCTTTGATCTTATATCATCCTCTAAGGTCGCTATTTCTTTAAACAAGTCGCCGTTGTCCACCTTTGCGTAAGACACGAGATAGTCTATATAGGAATTTAGATTTTTGTAGTCAGAAACTTTTATTTTTGCCTTCACGGCGAGATCCCTCAGATAAGTATAATACTCGCTTGCGCTTATCTTCTTGGTTTTGTAAGACAAGCTTTTCAGGAAAAGGTCAGAAAGTTGGTCTTGGGATAGTTTTTTCTCGAGGGCGTTTATAAGATTTGTGCGCTCCCCGTCTACCTTATCGAAATCTATCCCTTTTTCTATATCCAGCACGCTCGTGAAATGAGAGAAATTATTATACCTGGCCAGGTCTACTTTCTTCCCTTGCGCAACTTTATTCAAATAAACGCAGAAATCCACAAATTTTATCTTGTCCTCTTCGTAGTCGCTTATCTTTTTATCCAATTCTTTTAAGTCATTATTGTATATATACCCTTTTAGCCTATTTAAGTAGCTTTTTATCTCGCCGCAAACCTGCTTCGCAGAACCCCTGACAGGCAATGTGGTGGTAAAACACTTCAGGTTCTCGAGATAGTAATCTTTATTCTCAACTCCGTATAGGGTGATGGGTTTTTTTGTGGTTATGGCGAGAAGTTCGGCTCCGCTTATTTTGCCCTTTTTCATAAAATATGTGGCTACTTCTTTCTTTATGTCTTCGTCTGGAAAGGTATTAAATAGCGAGGTATCTATCTTGCCTGCCGAACCTTCGACCGCAACAAGGATGAGACCCTTTCTATCCATAAGCATATCGAGGATCTTAGATATGTTTGATTGGGCTTCATAATTACAATGGGCATCTTGTATATGTATAATTATCTTATCAGAATTGCCTTTGAAGGAGTTTTTAATAAGGCCGAGGTCTTCAGGGATGCCGATGTCCTCTAGGCCGAATTGCTGCGGTTTTGCTTCTGAGGCTTTAGCTGGTTTTTCGGCACTAAACGTATCGTCCAGTATAGCATACGTGGGACAGGATAATAAAAAAACTCCCATTGCCAAAAAGGATATAAGCCAAAAATATCTAAACAAGTTTCTATATTTCAGCATCTACTCCCTTTTTTCTCACTTATCTTATTGAGTTTCCAAAAACTTTCTTAATTTCTAAAATTACTATATCAATAATATCAATCGGAAGTTATAAGCATTTGCCTTATGGGTTTGTAGTAAAATTATACCTCATTCTATATGCAAAGTCAAGGGAAAATACCAACTTTTTTAACTACTAACACCTATCTAAAAAGCCTCGAAATATCTTGACAAATTATATTAAACATGTATCATATTTGACCATATGAAAGTTTTGATCTTATCTGATTTCGACGGGACAATAACAACAAAGGATACCCTAGTAGAACTGCTGGATATCTATGCCTACCCAAAATGGCACGCCATAGCCGGGCTTGTTGCTAGAGGGAAAATGGGTACGCGCGTAGCCTTGAGGAAAGAGTTCTCTTTATTTTATCTGCCTAAGAATCAATATCTATCTTTTTTAAGAAAGAAAATAAAAATAGATCCGTATTTTAAATCGTTTGTAAAATTCATACGCAATAAAGGAGCGAGATTAGTAATACTAAGCGGCGGCTTTTCTTTGAATATTAGTCAGACTCTTAAGAAATATAAGTTAGGGAAGATGCTGTTTTATGCTAATAAGCTGCTATTCAAAAATGGAAAATTTGAAATAGTGTACACACACCCCGGGAACGGGTGTAGGCAATGCGGGAATTGTAAAAAAGACCGCCTCTTGCAATTCAAGAAAAAGGGTTATTATATAGTGTATATAGGAGACAGTGTAACGGATCATTGTCCTGTCAGAGAGGCTGATCTCGTATTTGCCAAATGGAATCTTGAAATATACTGCCGTAAAAGGAAAATACCTTATATACTATACAAAAACTTCAACGATATAAAAAATTACCTGTCCAAGAATCTTCTAACAAAATAGCCCCATGCATTTTCATGCACGGGGCTATCCTAATCCCTAACTACTAGCTACTAACTACTATCTACTAATCACTATACATTTTTCGGAACCTTCGACAGGCTCTTCTCTATTTCCTTCTTAATACGCTTCGTCTCGGCGTGGGTCTCTTTTACAAAGCTATCGTCGCTCGCCTTGGGATGCGCCTCAGGATAGTCGTCTATTATCCTTGCGCCTCTAATGTCATCCTTTTCCTTTGAAACCTGGACGTTCTTTGCTATTTCTTCTTGCATTTCACCCAATAAGCGCAAATTGTCCCGTATGCTATTCTCTTTCAGCTCTG
>Ga0210056_1000917_pt1 | contig 25438 bp, 29 predicted proteins | sample CryGeyCG2014_080_2_FD_183965 | JGI IMG/M metagenome (GOLD analysis project Ga0210056, IMG submission 183965) | Groundwater microbial communities from aquifer - Crystal Geyser CG07_land_8/20/14_0.80 (SPAdes) (version 2) | ecosystem: Environmental > Aquatic > Deep subsurface > Groundwater | place... | reverse complement strand
GTGGAAACACAATTCGGCTGTGCGCCACTGCTCTACTCTACTAAAGCTCGACGAGAAAATTTGTGTAATCTTTTAAAAATCTGTGTAATCAACAGCCCTGAACGATTTTTGTGAAGGGCTGGAATAGTAAATAAAGGAGAAAGTGCGGGGTGAAAAAGTTAGGGTTAATTTTTAAGGAGGCATCGGGAAACCGCATCAAAGGGACTTTAAAGAAATCCGATGCTGTCTTTATCGTTAAGTATTCAGGGGTATCCAGCCCTGATTTATCTTTTTTAAGGCAGGCCTTAAAGGGCTCTCAAGCCTCGCTCTTTGTGGTTAAGAATAGTGTTGCCCGCAGGGCATTAAAGGATTCCGGATTAGAGCTTTTGATTAAAATGATCGAAGGCCCCTGTGGTTTGGTTTTTATGAATGGTGAACCTATAGCAGCAGCGCAGGCCGTATGTAACTTTATCAAAGAACACGGAGAGTTAAAGCTTGAAGGTGGTTTCTTAAAAGACAAAGTCTTAGAGAAGAAAGATATAGAGGCCATGTCAAAACTTCCTTCTAAAGAAGTTTTGAGGGCGCAAGTAGTTATGACATTAAATTCGCCGATATCGGGTTTAGTAATTACCTTAAATCAGCTATTGGCGAAATTTATTTATTGTATAGATCAGATAAAAAATAAAAAGACTAATTCATAGCTCATAGCTGATAGCTCATAGGAAAAGATTTTCCTATGAGCTAAGAACCATGAACTAAGAGCCAAACAAGGAGGAAGGAAATGGCAAGCGTAAAATTAGACGAAATGATTAAGTCCATAGAGGTGATGACGGTTTTAGAATTAGCGGATTTAGTCAAGGCCTTGGAGGAGAAATTCGGAGTTAAGGCGAATATGCCGATGATGGCTGTTCCGGCGGCAGGCGTTCAGGCAGGGGCAGCAGCCGTAGAGGAGAAATCTACCTTTTCGGTAGTTTTAACTAATGTCGGCGCTAACAAGATAGCGGTTATCAAGGAAGTGCGTACAATAATTAGTCTTGGTTTAAAAGAGGCCAAGGATTTAGTTGACGCTGCTCCCAAATCTTTAAAAGAAGGCGTTGCAAAAGAAGAAGCTGAAGAGATCAAAAAGAAACTTGAAGCAGTAGGCGCTACCGTCGAACTAAGATAAGTTTAGTAGCGGAAAACATGGGACCGTGGGGCTGTCCGATAATAGCCTTTTGGTACACAGAAACGGAATTATTAAAATTTCTCCCGACGAGAAAAAATTTGGTCTTGCTGAAAAATATCGGTTTGGACGAATTCTCGGACAGCCCCCCGTTTCTATTTTTGGCTGAGAGCTCAGCCAAAAAGGAACTATAAAACCTAATGATTAAACGCAAAAGTTTTGCCAAGTTTAAAGAGGTATATAACATACCCAACCTTTTAGATGTTCAGCTTGAGGCCTTTCGCGAATTCCTTCAGCTTGACGCCCCTTTAAGTGAAAGAAGGCATCAGGGCCTGCAGGAAGTCTTTTCCGATATGTTTCCTATTGAGAACCTTAAGCGTACGGTAAAGTTGGAGTTTATTAGTTATTCTTTAGGCAAGCCAAAATATAATATGACTGAGTCTAAGATCCGCAGCCTTACTTATGCCCTTCCCCTTAAGGTAAAATTCCGCCTGACTACCCCTAAGGAGGCCAAAGAGCAGGATGCGTACTTTGGCGAGTTGCCTTTAATGACCAATACCGGCAGCTTTATTATTAATGGCGATGAGCGTGTAGTGGTAAGCCAGCTGCAAAGGTCGCCGGGCGTCTCTTTCGAAGAAGAGGATCATCCTACCGGAAAGAAGATATTTTACGGCAGGGTTATACCTTACCGCGGGGCCTGGTTAGAATTTAAATATGACCTTAGTGAAACAATTTTAGCTTATGTTGACCGCCGGAGAAATTTTCCTGCAACGCAAATCTTGAGGATACTTGGTTTTTCCGAGGATAAAGATATAATCGCCGCCTTCGGCAAGGAATATCCGGAGATCATCAATACCTTAAAGAAAGACTATACCAAGAATAAAGAAGAAGCCTGCATGGATTTTTACCGTAAGATGCGTCCTACGGAGCCAGTCACAAAAGAAGTAGCAGAGGCTTTATTTTATAGATTATTTTTTGATCCGGGACGTTATGATTTGGAGCGCGCAGGTAGGTTCATCTTAAACAGAAAATTAGGCATGGACGTATCTTTAGAGAAGCGAATCCTTGATTCGGATACCGTGATTAAAGTAATAGAGTATTTGATTAATCTTCACTCCGGCATAGGAGAGATTGATGATATAGACCATTTAGGGAACCGCCGCGTTAAAACCATCGGCGAATTAATCCAGAATCAGGTACGTATTGGCTTAAGCCGCGTAGAAAGGTCCATCCGCGAAAGGTTAAGTTTATTAGGTGAATTTGATACTCTTAATGTGCATTATTTGATCAATTCCAAATTATTATCCAACCAGATTCGTGATTTCTTTGCCCGTTCTCAGCTCTCTCAGTTTATGGATCAAATAAATCCTCTGGCCGAGATGGCCCATAAAAGAAGGTTAACTGCTTTAGGCTCGGGAGGTTTATCCCGTGAACGCGCTGGTTTTGAAGTAAGGGATATTCATCCTTCTCATTATGGCCGGCTCTGTCCTATTGAAACTCCCGAAGGCCCGAATATTGGTTTGATTGCATCGCTTAGCACATTTGCCAGGGTTAATACCTTAGGCCTTCTTGAGACTCCATATCGCAAAGTTGAGGATGGCCGGGTAACCAAGAAGATTGATTACCTTACCGCCGATATCGAAGAAGATAAGATTATCGCTCAGGCAAATGTTCCCTTGGATGAAAATGGTTATTTTGTAGAAAAAGAAGTATCCTGCCGCTATAAGAATGATTTTCCCAAGATTTCCGCTAAGCAGGTTCAATATATGGATGTTTCTCCTAAGCAGTTAGTCTCTGTAGCTGCTTCTTTGATTCCTTTCTTAGAACATGATGATGCTAACCGCGCGCTTATGGGTTCAAATATGCAGCGCCAGGCAGTCCCCTTGATGATTACCGAGGCGCCAATTGTAGGGACTCAGATGGAGGAGAAGGTAGCGCGCGATTCCGGGACAGTAGTTGTGTCCAAAGATAGCGGCAAGGTAACCAGCGTAGATGCCTCCTCTATTACGGTTGGCAAAAAGATTTATCGCTTAAAGAAATTCTTACGCACTAATAATAACACTTGTCTAAATCAAAGGCCGATTGTGAAACTCGGAGACAGGATTGATAAGGGCGATATAATCGCAGATGGGATAAGTTCTAAGAATGGTGAGTTGGCTTTAGGCAAAAATGTATTGGTTGCTTTTATGCCTTGGCGCGGGTATAACTTTGAAGATGCTATTCTTATCAGTGAAAAGTTAGCTAAAGAAGATGCCTTTACCTCTATACATATAGGAGAGTTTGAGGTAGAAGCTACGGAGACTCGTTTGGGCAATGAAGAGATAACCCGCGATATCCCCAATGTTAGCGAAGAGGCCTTAGCTAACCTTGATGAGAACGGTATTATTCGTATCGGCGCAGAAGTTGCTTCAGGAGATATATTAGTCGGTAAGATTACTCCTAAAACTAATTCTGAACCTTCTCCTGAAGAGAGGCTTTTAAGGGCTATATTCGGCGAGAAGGCGGGGGATGTCCAGGATACTTCTCTTATTGTTCCTCCTGGAGTTGAGGGCGTAATTATAGATGTGCACGTTTTTGCGCGCAAGGACCGCGGCAGAAAGAGCAAAGAAGAAAAAACAAAAGAATTAGTTAAGATCCGCGAATTAAAGGCCTATTATAAACAGGAGATAGAATTTGTGCAGGCTGAGAAGGTAGTTAGGCTTGCCCAGCTTCTTAGTATTGATAAGAAAAAAGTAGAAAAGTATAATTTTAGCGATAATGAAGAGGCGAAAAATTTAGCTGCTTCATTTGATGAGCAGATACAGGAATTAATTTCTGAGGAAGAGCAGGAACTCGAAAAAGTAAGGCGTGGGGACGAACTTCCTGCCGGGGTATTAAAGAGGGTCGTAGTTTATATCGCTACTAAACGCAGGCTTGCTGAAGGAGATAAGCTTTCCGGACGCCACGGAAATAAAGGTGTGGTCTCCAGGATTATGCCCGAAGAGGATATGCCTTATATGTCGGATGGTACGCCGGTGGAAGTAGTGCTTAATCCTTTGGGTGTTCCTTCACGCATGAACGTAGGCCAGATTTTAGAGTGCCATTTAGGCTGGGCGGCAAAGGTATTAGGGCTTTATGTTGGCACTCCTGTTTTTGACGGCGCCAGCGAAACAGAGATCAAAGAAATGCTTAAAAAAGCAGGTTTGCCCGATGACGGCAAGACTACCCTTTATGATGGTTATAGCGGCCAACCCTTTGAGCATAAGATTACCGTGGGATATATGTATGTGATGAAGCTTATTCATCTCGTTGCTGAAAAGATTCATGCTCGTTCTATCGGCCCTTATTCATTAGTTACCCAGCAGCCATTAGGCGGTAAGGCGCAGTTCGGCGGGCAGAGATTAGGAGAAATGGAAGTTTGGGCTTTGGAGGCGTACGGAGCGGCATTCACTTTACAGGAAATGCTCACCGTAAAAAGCGACGATGTTTTAGGGAGAACGCGTATCTATGAGGCCATTGTTAAAGGCGAACAGCACCTGACTCATGGAACTCCGGAGTCATTTAACGTTTTAATTAAGGAACTACAGGGTTTGTGTCTGGATATCCGGACAGAAAAGGCGAAATAATGGATGAGATAGTTTCCTTTGATAGTATTTCCATAAAAATAGCATCTCCTCAGATCATAAAGTCATGGTCTAAGGGGGAGGTGAAGAAGGCCGAAACGGTTAATTACCGAACTTTGAAGCCGGAAAAGGACGGCCTTTTCTGCGAGAAAATTTTTGGCCCGGTACGCGACTGGGAGTGTAACTGCGGTAAATATAAAGGAATTAAGTTTAAGGGAATTACCTGCGATCGTTGCGGGGTTACCATTGACCGTTCAAGTGTTAGGCGCGAGCGCATGGGCGTTATTGAGCTGGCAACTCCGGTAACGCACATCTGGTTTTTTAAGGCAGTCCCTTCTCGCATGTCCGCGTTGTTGGATATCGGATTGCGCGACTTAGAGAAGATAATTTATTATGAGGAGTATGTTGTAGTTGACCCCGGAACAACACCATTAAAGAAAAAAGAACTTCTTTCGGAAGAAAAATATCAGGAAGCAATTGGTAAGTATGGCGCTAACTTTAAAGCCAAGATAGGCGCTGAGGCAATCCGCGATCTTTTAAAAGAATTGGATTTAGACGCTCAATGCAAGAAGTTGCGCAGGGATCTTGAGAAGTCCAAGGATGCCTTAGGGAATCACAAAGTATTAAAGAGTTTAAAGGTCGTAGAAGATTTTAAAAAGTCAGGCAATCATCCGGATTGGATGGTTTTAGAGGTTGTGCCGGTAATACCACCGGATTTAAGGCCGTTAGTCCCTCTTGATGGCGGCAGGTTTGCAACCAGTGACCTCAATGATTTATACCGTCGTGTAATCAACCGTAATAATCGCTTAAAAAAATTGATGAATTTAAATGCGCCGGAAATTATCATTCGTAACGAGAAGCGTATGCTGCAAGAGGCAGTAGATGCCTTATTTGATAATGGCAGGCATGGTAAGCCGGTCATGGGCGCCAATAATCGTTCTTTAAAGTCCCTTTCTGACATGTTAAAGGGTAAACAGGGACGGTTTAGGCAGAATCTTTTAGGTAAGCGCGTGGATTATTCCGGCCGTTCCGTTATTGTTATAGGCCCGGAATTAAAGCTTCATGAATGCGGGCTTCCGAAGCAAATGGCCTTGGAATTATTTGAACCTTTTATCATTAAGAAGTTAAGAGAAAAAGGTTTTGTGCATACCATAAAAGGCGCGCGCAGGATGGTTGAACGGGGAAAGATTGAAGTTTGGGATATTTTGGATGAGGTAATCAAAGATCATCCGGTGCTTTTAAACCGTGCTCCAACTTTACACCGTTTAGGTATTCAGGCCTTCCAGCCGTTATTAATTGAAGGCAAGGCCATAAAAATACATCCTTTGGTCTGTACTGCTTTTAATGCTGATTTTGACGGCGATCAGATGGCAGTTCATGTTCCGCTTTCTTTAGAGTCACAATTAGAGGCAAAAATATTAATGTTTTCGGCAAATAATATATTCTCTCCTGCCGACGGCCGTCCCGTAGTCACTCCTACTCAGGACATAATCCTCGGGGTTTCTTACATGACTAAGGAGAAGCCGGGTGTCAAAGGGGGTGGCAGGGTCTTTGCTAGTGGTGACGAGGTAATTGTCGCTTACAATGACGCGGCAGTAGATTTACACGCTAGTATAAAATTTAGAGTTGGAGGTTTGTTTGATTTAGATGATAAGAAATTTATTTCTCTTAAACAGAATATTACTACTACCGTAGGCAGAGTAATATTTAATCAGGTTCTTCCGGCTGAATTTGGTTTTGTAAATATGGAATTAAATAAAGGCAGGGTTTCAGATATTGTGGTTGAATGCTATCATAGGTTTGGCCAGGGCGCGGTCATTAAGTTGTTAGATGATATTAAAAGGATGGGTTTTGAGATGGCAACCTTAGCTGGCATATCCATAGGTATAGATGACCTTCAAGTGCCTCCTGCTAAGCAGGAAGTTTTAAAAGAGGCAAAAGAAAAGGTATTCAAGGTTGAGGACCAGTATCATAAGGGCGTGATTACCGATAGCGAACGTAAAGCTAAGATAATTGATATTTGGACTCACGCTACTGATGAGATTTCCGATCTTTTATTCAAAGGTATGGATCCCTTTAATCCTATTTTTATGATGGCGGATTCCGGGGCGCGTGGTTCGCGGCTCCAGGTGAGGCAGTTAGCCGGTATGCGCGGGCTTATGGCTAAGCCTTCGGGAGAAATTATAGAAAATCCGATTACCGCAAACTTTAAGGAGGGCTTAAACGTCCTGGAATATTTTATCTCAACCCATGGCGCGCGTAAAGGCCTTGCGGATACCGCCCTTAAGACTGCGGACGCAGGTTATTTAACTCGCAGGCTTGTTGATGTCGCTCAAGAGGTTATTGTTGCCGAGGATGACTGCGGGACTTTAAATGGTATTACCGTATCGGCGATTATTGAAGGAGACGAAGAAGTAGTCTCCTTAAAAGACCGCATCGTAGGGAGGACCGCCTTAGATAACATTGTGGATATTATTACCGATGAAGTCATTGTTGAGGCGGGCCATGAAATAACCGAAGAGAAAGCCCAGATGATTGAGAGGCTGGGGATTGAAAAAATACGCATTCGCAGCCCTTTAACTTGTGAAAATGACCGGGGGATTTGCACTAAGTGTTATGGCAGAAATCTGGCTACGGGTAGGATTGTAGAGTTGGGTGAGGCAGTGGGCGTTATAGCAGCCCAAAGCATAGGCGAGCCGGGTACACAGCTAACCATGAGGACATTCCATATCGGCGGCACTGCCTCTAGGAAGGTAGAGCAATCCTTTATAAAATCCAAAAATAAGGGAGTTGTTAAATATCATAACATAAGGATTACCGCTAAAAATAAGGAGTTTATCGTCTTAAACCGTAATGGTTTTGTCAGTATTAATGATAAACAGGGAAGAGAACTGGAGCGTTTTTCTGTGCTTCAGGGCGCTTTTATAAACATTGCTGACGGCGCGGAGGTGGCTAAGGGTGTTTCTTTTATCCGCTGGGATCCTTATACTATACCAGTTTTAACCGAAGTTGCGGGGACTGTAAAATACGAAGACTTAAAAGAAGACGTAACAGTCAAGAAAGAGCTTAACTTGGTTACTAAATTGACCGAACATGTGGTAGTGGAGCATAAGCAGGAATATCATCCACAGGTAATTATTCTTGATGCATCCAAGGAAGTCTTAGGGATTTATCCTATTCCTATCGGAGCCCATATTTTGGTTAAGGACGGCCAGTATGTCGGCGGCGGTGATCTTTTGGCTAAGATACCGCGTATGATAGTTAAGACTAGGGATATTACCGGAGGGCTCCCGCGCGTTGCTGAGCTATTTGAAGCGAGAAGGCCTAAGGACCCGGCGGTAATCAGCGAGATTGATGGGTTTGTGGAGTTTGGCGAGACCAAAAAGGGGCAGCGCGTAATCATTGTTAAATCTATTACCGGAATGGAGAGGGAATATGTTATCCCGCACGGTAAGCATCCGAATGTTTATAAGGGCGATAAGGTTAACGCGGGGCAGCAGCTCACCGACGGTCCGGTAGTCTTGCAGGATATTCTACGCGTCTGCGGCGATAAGGCCCTCCAGGAATATTTGGTTAATGAGGTTCAGGAAGTCTATCGCCTTCAGGGCGTATATATTAATGACAAGCATATTGAGGTGATTATCCGCCAGATGCTCAAAAAAATTAGGGTTGAGGATCCCGGCGACACAGAATTTTTAGCGACGCAGCAGGTAGATAAATGGACGTTCCAAAAAGAAAATTCCCGGATTATTAAAAAAGGCGGAAAACCGGCCATGGCTACTCCTTTATTATTAGGTGTAACCAAAGCCTCTTTGACTACCGAAAGTTTTATCTCTGCGGCCAGTTTTCAGGAGACAACAAGGGTATTAACCGCGGCAGCTGCTTTAGGTAAGCGCGATGAATTATTTGGTTTAAAGGAGAATATTATAGTCGGACACCTGATTCCCTCGGGGACAGGTTTTTCTGACCATCGCAATATAGAAGTTGTCAAAGTTACCGAGAGCGAAAAGAAAGACTGATAAGAGACTAAATAGATGAGGTTACGTGTACCGTTTACCGTTACGGTTAACGGTGAGCGGTTAACGCTACGTGTACATTAGAGGTAAGTGAAATGCCTACAATTTCGCAGTTAATCAGAATCGGAAGAAAATCCAAGAATAAGAAGAGTAAGTCACTGGCTTTAAAGGGATGCCCGCAGAGGCGCGGGGTCTGCCTTCAGGTGCGCACGATGACGCCTAAGAAACCTAATTCTGCCCTGCGTAAGATTGCCAGGGTTCGGCTTACAACAGGCATAGAAGTTACTGCTTATATACCCGGAGAGGGGCATAATTTGCAGGAGCATTCCATAGTTTTGGTCAGGGGTGGCCGGGTTAAGGATTTGCCCGGGGTAAGATACCATATCATAAGGGGTACATTGGATACCGCGGGGGTTAACCAGAGAAGAAGATCACGTTCAAAATACGGAGCGAAGAGGCCGAAAGAAAGCGCTCCGGTTAAATAAAGAAGTTTCGCACAGTAAGTGCGCACTTGCCAATCGCCTCACAAGAGGGGCACTTTGCCATCCGATTGGCAAAGGTGCCTTTTATGGCAAGGTGCGCTAGACAAAAGCTTGAGGTGCTCTCCCGCCTTTGGCGGGATCTCACTAAACAAAAACTAGAGGAGTTCGATGAGACGTAGAAAAGCTCAGGAAAAAGAGATATTAGCAGACCCGAAATTTGATAGCAAGATTGTATCTAAGTTTATAAATATGATTATGCTTAAAGGTAAAAAGTCAATTGCCGAGAGGATAGTCTATGGCGCTTTTGAGATTGTTAAAAAGAACCTTAATGAGCAGGATATTTTAAAGGTTTTTTATAAGGCGTTGGATAACGTCCGTCCGCGCTTGGAGGTTAAGCCTCGTCGCGTGGGTGGCGCAACTTACCAGGTCCCGATTGAGGTGCGTTCTGAGCGCGGCACGTCAATCGCGCTGTGCTGGATACGCGATTTTGCCCAGAATAAAAAAGGCAAGCCTATGGAGCAAAAACTCGCCGAAGAGATTATTGCCGCCTACAAGGGCGAAGGTTCAGCGATAAAGAAGAAAGATGATACGCACAAGATGGCTGAGAGTAATAAGGCCTTTGCGCATTTTAAGTGGTAAATATCAAGGGACTGTCCCCGAAGGGGGTTGTTCTTAGGGAATGTATGGAGCATAAGGTTTCTTTAGATAAAATCAGGAATATCGGAATTATCGCGCATATTGATGCCGGTAAGACTACTACCAGCGAGCGCATATTATTCTATACCGGGAAAAACTATAAGCTGGGAGAAGTGCAGGAAGGCACGGCTACTATGGACTGGATGGTTCAGGAGCAGGAAAGGGGTATTACCATTACCGCGGCCGCAACTACCTGCATTTGGAAAGATACCCATATTAATCTTATTGATACTCCGGGCCATGTGGATTTTACCATTGAGGTAGAGAGGTCACTGAAGGTTTTAGATGGCGCGGTAGTGATTTTCTGCGGAGTAGGCGGGGTTGAGCCTCAATCAGAGACAGTTTGGCGTCAGGCTGACCGTTATGGAGTCCCAAAGATCGCCTTTGTAAATAAAATGGATAGGGCAGGGGCGAATTTTTTAGAGGTAATTGACCAGATGCATAAAAGGTTAGGTGCAAATGCCGCGGCAATTCAGATTCCTTTTGGAAAAGAAGCTGATTTTAAGGGTGTTGTTGATTTAATTGAAAAGAAATTAGTTTATTATAAAGATGATTTAGGAAAGGATTTTGAGTTAAGAGAAATACCCGCGCAGATTATGCCGGAGGTTGTAAAACTGCATACGCTTATGATTGAGAGGCTGGCAGAGGTGGATGACAAGATTATGGAAGATTATTTACATAACAGGGAAACTTCCATAAAAGATTTGAAGTCAGCGATTAGGAGGAGTGTTATTGCCAATAAGTTTGTGCCGGTTCTCTGCGGTTCAGCATTCAAGAATAAGTGCGTGCAGTTAGTTTTGGATGCGGTAAAGGATTATCTTCCTTCTCCTTTGGATTTACCTCCCATTAAAGGGATCAATCCGGAGACAGGGGAGTTTGAAGAGATTAAGGTTTCCGAGAAAGCGCCTTTCTGCGCTCTATGTTTTAAAGTAGCCACTGACCCTTACGTGGGCAAAATTAATTATATTCGCGTTTATTCGGGGACACTGGCGGCAGGTACCTACATATATAATGCCTCCAGAAGAGAAAGGGAGAGAATTACTAAAATAGTTAGGATGCACGCTAACCATCAGGAGATTATGGATAGTATTTCTTGCGGCGAGATTGGCGCTGCTGTGGGGTTAAAGGGGACTAAGACCGGCGAAACACTCTGCACTGAAAAGAATCCCATACTTATTGAAGCAATGCGTTTTCCGGAGCCGGTTATTCAGCAGGCTATTGAGCCTAAGACTAAAGATGCGCAGGAGAAACTTGGGCTGGCTTTACATAAATTAGAAGAAGAAGACCCGTCTTTTCGCGTTAGTTATAATCAAGAGACCGGGCAAACTCTTATTGCAGGTATGGGGCAGTTACATCTGGAAATAATCATTGATAGAATCTTACGCGAATTTAATGTTGAAGCTCAAGTAGGCCAGCCTCAGGTAGCTTATCGGGAGACGCTGACTAAGAAAGTCAGGTCAGTAGGCAAATTCATATCTCAGACTGGCGGCCATGGGCAGTATGGGCATTGTGTTTTGGAGATGGAGCCTCAGGAGATACCCGGAACAGGAATAACTTTTGAAGATAAGATTAAAAGCGGAGCTATACCGCGTGAATTTATACCGGCAGTGAAAGAGGGAGTTATGAGTTCGGCTAAAAATGGAGTATTGGCTGGGTATCCTGTTAATGACGTAAAGGTAGTTTTAGTGGATGGCTCTTTTCATGAAGTTGATTCATCGGAATTAGCCTTTAAGATGGCTGGGTCGTTGGCATTTAGCGATGGCCTAAGAAAAGCCGGCCCGATTTTATTAGAACCGATTATGGATATAGAAGTAGTTATCCCGGAAGAATTCATGGGGCAGGTTATCGGAGACTTAAGCAGCCGCCGGGCGAAAATAGTTTTGCTTGCTCAGCGCATGCACCTGCGTACGATTCGCGCGAACATTCCCTTGGCGGAAGTATTTAATTATGCTACCATAATAAGGTCCTTAACACAGGGCCGCGCATCTTATACAATGGAGCCTTCTTTTTACACTGAAGTGCCTTCACATATAGCAGAAAAGATTGTTACGGGTTTTGCCGCTACGGGTTCGACCAGAAAGAGTCTTTAAAAAAAGGGGGGAAAATGGCTAAAGAAAAATTTGTAAGGAATAAGCCGCACGTAAACATAGGGACTATCGGCCACATTGATCACGGTAAGACCATGCTGACTTCCGCGATTACTAAGGTTTTAGCCAAGTTGGGTAAGTCAACAGCGCGCGAATACGCGGATATTGCCAAGGGCGGGACAATAAGAGACGAAACAAAAATTGTTACTATTGCCGTTTCCCACGTTGAATACGAGTCAGATACCCGCCACTATGCGCACATTGACTGTCCCGGGCACGCAGACTATATCAAGAATATGATTACCGGGGCCGCGCAAATGGATGGCGCGATATTGGTAGTTTCTGCGGTTGACGGCCCTATGCCTCAGACCAGAGAACATATTCTCTTAGCAAAGCAGGTTAATGTTCCTTCAATGGTTGTGTTCTTAAACAAAGTAGACTTAGTTACTGATAATGAATTAATAGATTTAGTTGAAATGGAGATTAGGGAGTTGCTTACCAAATACGGATATCCGGGAGACAAGACTCCGATTATTCGTGGTAGCGCATCTAAGGCTATTGCCGCGGCTGGCGATCCTAATAGCCCTGATTGTAAACCAATCTTAGACTTAATTAAGGCCTGCGATGAGTTTATACCTTTACCGGTAAGAGATTTGGATAAACCGTTACTTATGGCAGTTGAAGACGTGTTTAGTATTGAAGGCAGGGGAACCGTCGGAACCGGCAGGATTGAACGCGGGAAAGTTAAGCTTAATGAAGAAGTTGAGCTTGTAGGTTTAAGGCCGGAGGTAAAGAAAACCGTAGTTACCGGCATTGAAATGTTTCGTAAGCTTCTTGATGAGGGGCAGGCTGGAGATAACGTAGGTTTACTTTTAAGGGGCGTTGAAAGAAAAGATATTGAACGCGGTATGGTTATTGCTGCGCCTAAGTCTATTACCCCGCATACCAAATTCAAGGCTCAGGTTTATATTTTAACTAAGGAAGAAGGCGGAAGGCATACCCCGTTTTTTAAGGGTTACAGGCCGCAGTTCTATTTCCGCACTACTGATGTTACCGGAAACGTTGCTTTACCGGCGGGCGTAGAAATGGTTATGCCCGGAGATAACGTGAGCTTAGAGGTAGAGTTGATTATACCTATCGCCATGGAAAAGGAATCGCGTTTTGCCATCCGCGAAGGCGGGCACACAGTAGGCGCGGGTGTTGTTACAGAGATTATTGCTTAATTCGCACCGTCGAAGGCGGAGCTCATTAAAGGATTGAGGAGGAGATCCTTGACATCTTCGATGTCAAGGATTAATTCGCCCCGACCAAGCGCAAGCGAGCGTCGGGGCTCATTAAATATGCCAAACGAGCAGAAGATTCGTATAAAGTTAAAGGCCTATGATCATCGTCTTTTGGATCAAGCGGTCTTAGAGATTGTTGAGACGGTTAAGCGGACCGGCGCAAAAATAGCCGGTCCGGTGCCCCTTCCTAATAAACGGGAGATTTATACCGTTTTACGTTCTCCGGTTATTGATAAGAAATCGCGCGAGCAGTTTGAATTGTGCACGCATAAGCGGCTTATTGATATATTTGAGCCTACATCTAAGACGATTGATTCGCTAAAGAAGCTTAATTTGCCCGCAGGGGTGGATGTAGAGATAAAATAAGATGACTGGAATATTAGGTAAAAAAATAGGAGTGACTCAGGCCTTTACCGAAGATGGTTCTCTAGTCTCTGTTACGGTTATTGAGGCAGGCCCTTGTTCGGTATTAGCAATAAAGAATAAGAGCGTTCAGCTTGGTTTTGAGCAAATTAATGAAAAACGCCTTAAGAAACCTATCGCGGGCTATTTTAAGAAAATAAATGTTTCTTGTCGTAAGTTTATCAGGGAAGTGCCTAAAGATCCCTCTAAGGAATACAGGGTTGGGGAAGAGCTTAAGGTTGATATTTTTGCTCCCGGAGATTTTGTGGATGTTACGGGGGTATCTAAAGGCAAGGGTTTTCAAGGCGGTATGAAACGTTGGCACTGGAAGGGCGGGCCGCGAACTCACGGTTCAACTTCGCATCGGCGCGTCGGTTCAATTGGTTCGTCTACGACACCCGGAAGAACATTCAGGGGGCATCATATGCCCGGGCATATGGGAGCGGAAAGAGTAACCCTAGAGAATTTAAAGGTCATTAAAACTGACCTTGAGAATAATATTCTTTTAGTTAAGGGCGCCATTCCCGGATGTAAAAATGGCTATGTTATTATAAAGAAAGCTAAGAAAAAATGAAATTTAGTTCTCAAGTTCTCAGGTTCGCAAGTTCTTGTGTTTAAACTCAAAAACTCGCGAACTATAGAACTATAGAACTATAGAACTAAAAATGGAAGCAATAACCTTACCTATATATAATACTGAAGGCAAAGAGATAAATAACATTAAACTAGACCTTTCGGTTTTTGACGGGGTGATCAATGAAGCTGCTATGCATCAAGCAGTTAATGCCTATCGCGCTAATCAGAGGAAAGGTTTGGCCGCGACTAAAACCAGGGGCGAGGTCTCCGGAGGCGGTAAAAAACCCTGGAAGCAAAAGGGCACAGGACGGGCGCGCGTAGGCTCCACTCGTTCGCCTTTATGGCGCCATGGAGGCGTTGTCTTTGGCCCGCACCCAAGGGATTTTTCTTATGTCCTTCCGGCTAAGATAAAGTCGCTTGCTTTAAAGTCAGGCCTCAATGCCAAGGTAAGGGAGAATAATTTAATTGTTTTGGATAGTTTAAAGATAGAGAAGCCTAAGGTTAAAGATGCCCTTAGGGTTTTCTCTAATTTAAAATTAATAAATAATGCTAAATCCGCAAAAAAGCTTAGCGTGCTTTTATTATTGGATAAGATAAGCGATTCTTTGAGGCTTTCCCTAAGGAATATTAGTTTCCTAAATTTTAACCTTGCACAAGATACCCATGTTTATGAGGTAATGGCAAATAAGAAATTAGTAATTACTAAAGATGGTTTAACTCAGCTTATTAACAGGCTAAAGAAATGAATTACTCCCAGGATATAATTAAAGCTCTTATACGCACGGAAAAATCAACCCGGTATGAACCGAATGGGAAATATCTGTTTTTGATAAGCCCTGAAGCGAATAAAATCCAGGTTAAGCGCGCGGTAGAGCAAATTTACAAGGTAAAGGTTAAAGATGTAAACACCCTTATCTCGCCAGGAAAATTAAAGAGAGTGCGTTATCATTTGGGCAGGACGCCGGAACTTAAGAAGGCAATTGTAACTTTAAAAGAAGGCCAGAAGATAAGTGAGGCCACCCCGTCATAGGCGTGGTCATTTAATATGGGCTTAAAATATTTTAAACCGACAACACCATCGCGCAGGCATATGACCGGGCCGGATTTTAAAGAGATTACTAAAGATAGGCCGGAAAAGTCCCTGTTGCTTCCTTTAAAGAAGAGCGGAGGCAGAAACGCTTATGGAAGGATTACCTCAAGGCACCGGGGTGGCGGGCATAAGCGGATGTTAAGGATTATTGATTTTAAGCGCGACCTCTTTGAAGTCCCTGGTAAGATTATTGCTGTTGAATATGACCCTAATCGTTCTTCAAGGATAGCTTTAGTTGAATATCCCAATAAAGAGAGAAGATACATATTAGCGCCCATAGGTTTAACAGTGGGCCAGACGGTTATCTCTTCTAACGCGGGAGATGTAGAGATCGCAACAGGTAATTGCCTTCTTTTAAAACATATTCCTTCGGGAACCATGATTCATAATATAGAGTTGAGCAAGGGCCAGGGCGGGCAGATTGTGCGCTCTGCAGGTTCAAGCGCTCAGATTATGGCTAAAGAGGGAGAATCCGCGCATATCAAACTTCCTTCCGGAGAAGTGAGATTGGTAGGCCTTGAGTGTCACGCGACTATCGGCCAGGTCGGAAACGTAGAACACCAAGCTCTTTATTTAGGCAAGGCAGGCAGAAATAGGTGGCTTGGCGTGAGGCCGCAGTCAAGAGGCTCGGCGATGAATCCGGTGGACCATCCTCATGGCGGCGGTGAAGGTAAGGCCGGGCAGGGTAATCCTCATCCGGTAACCCCATGGGGAAAACCCACCAAGGGCTATAGAACCAGGAAACCGAAAAGATATTCTAATAAGTTTATTCTTAAGAGAAGGAAGCCATAATGCCAAGATCCCTCAAAAAAGGTCCATTTGTTGAAGAGAGGTTATTAAGAAAAGTAGACCAGCAGCATAAGTCCGGCACGCGCCAGGCAATTAAGACTTGGTCAAGAAGTTCCACCCTTATCCCTGATTTTGTAGGGCTTACCTTTGCCGTGTATGATGGAAAAAAACACGTTCCGGTATTTGTTACCGAAAATATGGTGGGGCACAAGCTGGGAGAATTTGCTCCTACTCGGATATTCAGGAAGCACGGCGGCGTTAAGGCCAAGAAGGCGCTGGAGAAGACGTAATGATAGCTAAGGCAGAAGGAAAATTCTTAAGGGTATCGCCGACTAAGGTTAGCCAGGTTATGGATTTAATCCGCAATAAGGATGCTAAAGAAGCCGTAAGTATACTTTTCCATCTTAATAAGCGCCCTAAGGAGTATTTGATTAAGATACTAAAGTCGGCGATTGCTAATGCCAAGGTTAAAGGTTTTAATGTTGAACAATTATATATATCTAAGATTATCTGTAATGTGGGCCCAAGCTGGAAAAGGTTTAAAGCAGCTGCTTTTGGCCGTGCGCAGCCGATATTGAAAAGAACCGCGCATATTAAAATTGAGTTAGATTTAAAAGAGTAGATCCTGCGCATAGCGCAGGATTAATTAACGCTAACCGCCAGAGGCAGCGTTAATTAAGGAGAGTAAATAATGGGTCAAAAGGTCAGCCCCTTGGTTTTAAGATTAGGTTTTATTCGTAACTGGAATAGCCGTTGGTTTGCTTCTCGTGCGGATTATCCTAAGTTTATTCATCAGGATTATAATATTCGTAAGTTTATCAAGGAGAGATTTAAACAAGCGGCAGTTTCCAAAATTGTTATTGAGAGACTGTCGGAAAAGATAAAAATCAGGATATTTAGCGCCCGTCCGGGTATTATTATCGGAAGGCATGGCGCTGATATTGAGCGTTTAAGAGAAGACTTAAATAGCATGGTCAAGCAGGAAATAGCCATTGATATTGAAGAGATAAAGAATCCTGCTTGGGACGCCCAGTTGGTCGCGGAGAATATCGCTTTTCAGCAGGAGAAAAGGGTGGCTTTCCGCCGGGCTGTCAAGCGCGCCATGGAACAATCTATAAACTCCGGTGTCAAGGGGATAAGGGTCTGTTGTGCCGGCCGCCTTAACGGAGCAGAGCTGTCCCGTACCGAAATGTATAAAACAGGCAAGGTTCCGCTTCAGACATTTCGCGCGGATATAGATTATGGTTTTGCCGAGGCTTTAACTACTTACGGCCTTATCGGCGTTAAAGTCTGGATTTATAAAGGGGATATATTGGGCAAAAAAGAAGCAAGAGAAGGCGTTGTCGAGGAGGATAAAACTGCTCTCCCCCTGCGCCCTGACACAAAATAGTAATAACCTTTACGGGCTTCGGGGGATTTCGCTAGACCAAAACATAAAGTGCTCGTGATCCTGCTTCCTAACCGCCACAAAATTCTCTTCGATAATTTTTGTGGCACTCGCAGGATTTCGCTAGACCAAAACATAAAGTGCTCAAGGAGATAAAATAAGATGCTTTTAATGCCCAAGAGAGTAAAATACCGTAAATTACAAAAGGGCCAACGCCGCGGGATTGCTACTTCCGGAGCGGATTTAGCTTTCGGTGAATTTGGATTAAAGAGTAGGGATAATGGCTGGCTTAAGAATAACCAGATTGAAGCCGGCCGCGTAATTATTGCCCGGCAGCTGCATAAAGGCGGCAAGCTTTGGATTAGGGTATTTCCGGATAAATCCATAACCAAGAAACCGGCAGAAGTGCGTATGGGCAAAGGTAAGGGCGATCTCGACCATTGGGTAGCGGTGATTAAAAGAGGCAAAATATTATTTGAGTTAGGCGGTGTCCCTGAGGAGTATGCCCGTCACTGTTTTCGCCTCGTAGCTTTCAAGCTTCCCTTGAGGACAAGGTTCGTAACCCGTACGCGTAGATAAAATGGAAAAGCAAGAGAAAGCAAAAGAATTAATTAATTTATCCAGGGTCGAACTCTTAGAGAAGGAAAAGGGTTTAAAAGACGAACTCTTTAAGCTAAACCTTCAACGTTACGCGGGAAGGGTGGAGAAGCCGCATATGTTCTCTTTAATTAAGAGGTCAATAGCGCGCATTGAGACTATTCTTAACCTAAAGGAAAGAAAAATATAATGGGCGAGAGAAAAGAATTTACAGGCACGGTAGTAAGCGATAAGATGCAAAAGACTGTGATCGTCAAGGTCTTAAGAATAAGCAAACATCCCAAGTATTCGCGTATTATGAAAAGCTATAATAAGTTTAAGGCCCATGACGAAAAAGGCGCTGCTAAGTTAGGGGATATTGTACGCATAGAAGAGACCAGGCCTCTTTCAAAAGATAAACATTTTAGGGTATTGGAGGTAATTAAAAAAGCCGAGGCCTCTGATATCCAGATAGATGAAGAACAGATCCTGAAGGAGATTAAGTAATGATTCAGTTGCGCAGCATATTGGATGTGGCGGATAATACCGGAGCCAAGCGCGCATCTATGATTGGAGTCTTGGGCAAGAAAAATTCCCCTATTGCCCAGATTGGAGATATCATTAATGTAAATATCAAGGAATCTTCTCCGGGTGCCGCGATAAAGAAGGGCGAAATAGGACGGGCAGTAATAGTCAGGACTAGGCATCCGATAAGGCGTTCAGATGGTTCTGTTTTGAGGTTTGACCGTAATGCCATAGTTTTTATAGATGACCAATCTAATCCTAGGGGCACGCGCGTATTCGGGCCGGTAGCGGGCGAACTAAGAGAGAAGAATTTTACCAAGGTTATATCTTTAGCTCCCGAGGTTATATAAGTGAGGACATAAGTTATGGCGCGGTATATAAAAAACAATTTAAATTTAAGCGACATAACTTATATGTCCGAACTTATCCCGTCAGCTGCAAGCGGATTTCTAAGAAATCCGCGCAGCGTTTTGCTGACGGGATCCTGGCAGTTAATCACTGCGAAAATTTATTCTAAATTTTCTTGTAACTGCCAGGATTAATTCGCCCCGACCAAGCGCAAGCGAGCGTCGGGGCTCATTTAAAGTGCAAAAAATCAGAAAAGGTGATATAGTTCAGGCAATTAAGGGTAAGGATAAGGGCAAGAAAGGCAAAGTTTTAAATGTATCTTTAGAAACCGGCCGGGCCCTTATTGAAGGGATAAACTTAGCCAAGAAACATAAGCGTCAGACGAGCCAGGGCCAGAAGGGCGGGATTATTTCTATTGAGATGCCGATAAGCATCTCTAATATTGCTTTAGTCTGCAAGAGTTGTAATCATGCGACTAGGGTAGGTTTCGAGATAATGAAAGACGGAACAAAGTCTAGAATTTGCAAGGTTTGTAAAGAGGCTGTATAAAGATGATGCCGAGACTATTAGAAAAATATAGGAAGGAAATGGTCCCTGAGATGATGCGGGAGTTTGCTATTAAGAATAGAATGGCTGTCCCTCGCTTAGATAAGATTGTGGTTAATATGGGCGTAGGCGAAGGGGCGCAGGATATTAAAATCATAGAGAAGTGTATGGATGAGCTGGCGGCAATAACCGGGCAGAGGCCGATTATGCGCAGAGCCAAGAAGGCTATTGCAAACTTTAAGATTAGAGAGGGGGCTCCTATCGGCTGTAAGGTTACGCTGCGCAGAGCGATGATGTATGAATTTATGGACAGGTTAGTTAATATTGCCCTTCCCCGTATTCGTGACTTCCGCGGGGTCTCTTTAGATGCCTTTGATAAGGCAGGAAATTATACTTTAGGTTTAAGCGAACAGGTGATATTTCCTGAAATAGAGTATGATAAACTTACTCGGACACAGGGCATGGATATTACTTTTGTAATTAAGAATGTTAAAACAAAAGATCAGGCGCGCTCGCTGTTGAAATTATTCGGCATGCCTTTTAAAACAGGAAAAGATTAATGGCTAAAAATTCACAGATAGCTCGATGGAAAAGGAAGCCTAAGTTTCCGGCGCGTCAATATAACCGTTGCGCGATATGCGGGAGGTCAGGCGGATATTTACGCAGGTTTAAGTTATGCCGCATATGTTTTCGGGAATTGGCCTGGCAGGGGATGATACCGGGGGTAAAAAAAGCGAGCTGGTAGTTACAGGTTAATTTAATATCACGTTGCGTGTACCGTTAACCGCTAACCGTTTACCGTATGACGGTACACGGTAAACGTAACGTTAATTTTACGGAGAATGTAATGTCAAGGTCAGATTTAATAGCCGATGTATTCACAATCATACGCAATGCTATTATGATTAAGAGGGATATTGTAGATGTCCCGGCATCAAACACCATAAAGGCGATTCTGGATATCCTTAAAAAAGAAGGGTATATTGAAAATTTTAAACTTATTGAGGATAAAAAGCAGGGTTTGGCCCGAATTTATTTAAAATATGTTGCCACTAAGCCGGCAATCAGGAATATTAAGCGCGTTTCCCGTCCGGGGCTGCGTCTTTATGTAAAACACAAAAAGGTTCCGATAGTCTTAAGAGGGAAGGGGATTGCAATAATATCTACGCCTAAGGGCGTGGTGACTGATACAGTCGCGCGTAAAGAGGGGTTGGGCGGAGAAGTTATCGGTTATGTGTGGTAAGCGAGGATTTGTTAATGTCTAGGATAGGAAAGAAAGTTATAGTAGTGCCTAAGGAAGTAAAGGTGGAAGTTAAAGATAATGCTATTTTTGTTGAGGGCCCTAAAGGAAAACTGAGCAGGGTTTTATCGCCGCGTATAACTTTAGAGATAAAGGATGGCCAGATTTTAGTCAAGAGGGCCGCTGATACCAAAATGGATAAATCTCTGCATGGTTTATTCCGCGCCCTCATTGTTAATATGATCAAAGGCGTTACCGAGGGCTATAAAAAAGAGCTTGAAATAATCGGCGTAGGTTTTAAAGCCGGAGTGCAGGGGAGTAATTTAAATATGAGTTTAGGTTTTTCCCATCCGGTAAACTTTTCAATTCCTCAAGGAGTAAAAATAGAGGCGCCTAAACCGACTCATCTAGTTATAAGCGGGATAGACAAGGAGCTTATTGGCAGGGTTTCTAGCGAAATACGCGCTGTATACCCGCCTGAACCTTATAAGGGCAAGGGTATTCGTTTCTCAGGTGAATATGTAAAGAAAAAAATAGGCAAGGCTCAGGCAACTGGTACTGGTGGTAAATAAAGTGAACCCCGTTGCAAACTATTGCGTAACGGGAATATTTAGAGGTTTATAACGGGAATGACTGGAGGTTTGCAACGGGGTGAATAAAAAAGAACTTTCAAGGTTAAAGAGGCATAATCGAATCAGATTAAGAATGCATGGGACAAAGACGAAACCGCGTTTAGTGGTTAAGCGCAGCCTGAATAATCTTTCCGCCACGGTAGTTAATGACGTAGAGAATAAGGTTATTTTTTCTTTGTCTACAGTTAATAAAGAATTTAAGCAGGAAGTCAAGAATTCGGGGAATGTTAAGGCCGCGGAAATATTCGGCCAGTTTTTTTCTCGGAAGGCTAAGGAAAAGGGTATAACCAAGATTATCTTTGACCGTGCCGGCTATTTATACCATGGCAGGATAAAGACATTTGCCGAATCTTTAAGAAAAGGCGGAATGGAGTTTTAATCTATGCGTGAATTGAGCATTGGACAGCAATCGGAATTGATTGAGAAGGTAATTACTATTAATCGCGTAACTAAAGTTACCAAGGGCGGGAAAAAGCTGCACTTTAGCGCCCTCGTTGTTGTTGGAGATACTAAGGGCAATGTGGGTTTCGCGCTGGATAAAGCAAACGAAGTCGCAGATGCAATACGTAAGTCATTAATCAAGGCCAAGAAGAGCCTCTTTAGAGTTCCGCTGGTGGGTTCAACTATACCTCATGAAATTATAGGCCATTATGGCGCGGCTAAAGTTATGCTTAAACCTGCCTCAGAAGGCACAGGCGTAATTGCCGCCGGGCCTGTGCGCGCCATCTGCGAGGCCGTGGGGATTAAAGACATATTGACTAAGTGTTTGAAATCCAATAATCCGATAAATGTTATCAAGGCAACTGTGGAAGGCTTAAAGAACCTAAAGGTTTAAAAGGAAGAAATGGAAGAGCAGATAGGTTTACATAATCTTAAAGTTCCATTGGGCAGTCACAAGGGCCGCAAATATTTAGGCAGGGGTTCTAGCTCCGGCCATGGAAAGACCTCTACCCGAGGCAGCAAGGGACAGACTTCAAGAGCGGGAAGGCATTTTTATTTGGGGTTTGAGGGAGGGCAATCGCCCTTAATCCGCAAAATGCCTAAACGCGGATTCGTTAATATTTTCAAAAAGGAATTTCAGATCGTTTCTTTAAGGAGTATCGATAAGATAAATAGTGCCCTGATTAATCCGGCGTTACTTAAAGCCAAGGGCTTGATTAAGGATAAAGAAAAACCGGTAAAGATTTTAGGCAACACAGATTTGAAAACAGCAGTTACTATACAGGCGCATGCTTTTTCTGAACAGGCAGCGGAAAAGATTAAGAAAGCAGGCGGCAAACCGGAAATTATTACAATTAATGCCATTAGTTGATTTTAGCCCTTTAGTTAATTCTTTTAAGATTCCGGATCTAAAAAGGCGCCTTATTATTACCGGCGCGTTAATCGCTGTATACCGGGTGGGTTGTTATATCCCTACCCCGGGGATTGACGGTGGGGCTTTAGCGGAATTCTTCAGTCGCATTGCCCGCACTCAAGGCGGAACGATCTTTGGCATAATTAATATGTTTTCCGGCGGGGCTATGGAGAAGCTTACCATATTTGCCTTAGGAATTATGCCCTACATATCTTCCTCAATTATTCTGCAGCTTTTAACCGCGGTTATTCCGGCTTTGGAAAAGATGGGCAAAGAGGGCAAGGCAGGTTATGAGAGGATAAACCAATTTACACGCTATGGCACGGTAGGCTTAGCTGCTATCCAATCGTTTTTTATTGCCTTATGGCTTGAGAATCCGGCGCGTTTTGAGGGATTGCGGATAGTGATGAGCCCTGGGTGGGGGTTTAGAATAATAACTGTCTTGACACTTAGCACCGGAACGATATTTATAATGTGGTTAGGTGAGCAGATAGAAGAGAGAGGGATTGGTAATGGCATATCTTTGGTAATTACCGCGGGTATAATCTCTAGGATTCCGGCGGCTATGCACCAGTTGTTTGTTTTGGTATCTCCCTTTGCCGCCAGCCGCAGGCAGATCCAGCCGGCCACCTTAATAATTATGGCCATATTTTTAGTGGCCGTAGTTTTTTCCGTAGTCATGATTACTCAAGGTGTTCGAAAGATACCCGTACAATACGCGCGCAGGATTGTGGGTAGGAAGATTTATGGCGGGCAGTCTACTTATATACCCTTAAAAGTGGACACCTCAGGAGTTATTGCTATTATCTTTGCCCAGTCCATAATACTTTTTCCCGCCACGCTGGCATCGTTTATTCCTAATCCGGGATTCCAGAGATTAGCGCAAAACTTAATCCGCGGGCAGGTGCTTTATACCGTAATTTACGGTCTTCTAATAATTTTCTTTTGCTATTTTTATACTGCCATAGTCTTTAATCCTCAAGACCTATCCGAGAATATGAAAAAATACGGTGGTTTTATCCCGGGGATACGCCCCGGCGCCCCTACGGCGGAGTTCTTAGATTACGTGATGACCAGGATTACCTTAGCCGGCGCGGCGTTTATCGTGGTTATCGCCATATTTCCGGATTTCATTATGGTTTGTCTAAAGGTTCCTTATCTGGTCGCGTCTTTCTTTGGCGGGACGGGTATATTGATTATCGTAGGCGTTATGCTGGATAGCTTAAGACAGATTGAGTCGCATCTTTTGACGCACCATTATGAAGGTTTTATCAAGAGCGGGCATATGAGGGGAAGAAGATGATGCGCATTGTTCTATTGGGGCCTCCGGGGGCAGGAAAGGGCACGCAGGCTAAAGCCTTGGCGGAAAAATTAGGTATCGCGCATATATCTACCGGAGACATCTTAAGGCAGAATGTTAAAGACGCAACTCTTTTAGGCAAGGAGGCCAAAGGGTTCATGGATCGCGGCCTGCTTGTCCCAGATGAACTGCTGAGTAAAATGCTTCAGGATAGGTTTACCCAGGGCGACGTAAAAAAAGGGTTTATTCTTGATGGTTATCCGAGAACGCTTGCTCAAGCCAAGACATTAGAAGAGGTCGTTAAACTTAAAGGTATGGAGATAGATTTAGTAGTTTATTTGGATTCAAGCGACAGTGTAATTATTCAAAGGTTATCGGGTAGATTGGTCTGTTCTAAATGCGGGGCTATCTTCCATATAAAAAATATGCCTCCTCAAAAAGAAGGCCTTTGCGATAAATGCGGCGGTTCACTTTATCAGAGGACCGATGATAAAGTTGATACGATTAAGAAACGTTTAGAGGTTTATAAAAAAGAGGCAGCTGTTTTAATAAAATACTATGAGCGGCAAAATAAATTGTATCGTGTGGCTGCGGATGGCAAGGCTTCTGATGTACTTGCTAAGATAGCTGCCCTTGCTAAATAGTTTCCACTGAAAAAGCGGAAACTATGATTACACAGATTATAAAAGCAGATTTCAGAGATTAAAACAGCGTCGAAATTTATCTGTGTAATCTTTTCTAAAATCTGTGTAATCAAGTTATTGCTGGGTTTTTCAGCAATAACTAAATAATAAAGATGGTTCCTTTAAAGTCTGAAGAAGACCTTAAGATGCTTCAAAGATCGGGCCAGATTTTGGGCAGGGTAATGAAAGGATTGGAGAAAATTGTTAATCCTGGTATCTCAACTCTCCAAATTGACCGGCTTGCCGAAGAACTTATAGTTGGAGAAGGCGCCAAACCGGCATTCAAGGGTTACCAAGGTTTCCCGGCAGCTATATGCGCTTCTATAAATGAAGAGATTGTGCATGGCATACCGGGCAAGAGGGTTCTTGAGGAAGGCGATATTATAAGCTTAGACTTGGGAGTAAATTTATCTGGTTATTTCTCTGATGCGGCAATTACTTTAGCCGTAGGCAAGATAAGCCCTGAAGTTATGAAGCTTATTCAAGTTACCCGCGAAGCTTTAGCCGAAGGGATAAAAAAAGCTATAATCGGAAATAATCTATCGGATGTATCGCATCGGATTCAGAGTTTTGTTGAAGGTAATGGATTCTCAGTAGTCAGGCAGTTCGTAGGCCATGGTATAGGAAAAAACCTGCATGAAGAACCTGAAATACCTAACTTTGGCAGGCCGCATCAAGGCCCA